>Ga0315315_10006774_pt1 | contig 10589 bp, 6 predicted proteins | sample M140m3416metaG_FD_203699 | JGI IMG/M metagenome (GOLD analysis project Ga0315315, IMG submission 203699) | Ammonia-oxidizing marine archaeal communities from Monterey Bay, California, United States - M1 40m 3416 | ecosystem: Environmental > Aquatic > Marine > Intertidal zone | place: USA... | reverse complement strand
CGCCGTTCTGTATCCAGCCTGTTTCAGTGCATTGCCGATTACTGGTTTGCCGGGCATGAGTCGGCCGACATAGTAGGGATCCAGCATCTGTGCGTTGGTGCGTCTCGGCCTGGGAATTTGGCATCCCATGTTCACGTGATAAACACCGTTATGCGGCGTGTATTGTCCCGTCAGGAACGCAGCCCTTGATGGAGCACATGTGACTGACGGTGAATAAGCCTGCATGAATCGAATGCCTCGTGCGGCGATCCGATCCATGTTAGGTGTTTCGTACAAAGGCTCATCGTCGGTGCAGTCGCGGCGGTAACAAGCCACATCCTGCCAGCCAAGGTCGTCGACCAGAATGTGCACGATGTTGGGTTGCATGTTGGCCGCTTGGTCTTCGTCTCGAGAGACTGTCGTTGCTGTCTGAAATGCCGGAGCGTCAACCGGATCACCGAGTTGTTTGATTTTTGATCGTAGTGTTTCCTTCAGGTGCTCCCTTATCGTCCTGTGCTTTGGTATTGCGTAAAGGTTGTCCATTTCCTCGGGATCGTTTTGTAAATCGAACATCTCCCACTGATACTTGCCATTCATTCCGGGATAATGAATCAGCTTGTGAGTGGCCGTCCGAACGCCAAGCATCTCGGGCAACCGCTTGCCGTGTTCATAAAAGTGATAATAGGACGTATCACGAACTTTCCTGGTTTTTCCGGCGAGGATTGGTTTGAGCGAATACCCCTGCATGTCACCTGGCACAGTAACGCCGGCGTAGTCCAGAATCGTCGGAGCCAGATCGACGTGATTGACCATCGATTCGTGAACAGTTCCCGCTTTGATCGCGTCAGGCAAACGTACTAGCAGCGGTTGGTGCAGCGGACTTTCGTACATCCACTGCTTGTTGTAGAAGCCATGTTCGCCCAGCGAAAAACCCTGGTCAGAGGTGTAGATCACGAGCGTATTGTCTGCCAATCCGCTTTTGTCCAGATAGTCCAGCATACGGCCAACGTTATCGTCAACCGACTTCACAAGGCGGTAATAGCCTTTGATGTATTCCTGATACATCATGCGAGTCAGTTCGTTACGCGTGATCTTTGGGTTGGCTTTTTCCAGTTTTGCACGGTGGTTCTTGAAAGCAGGCGCCAGCACAATGCGGTTTGGCGTCATGAGATTCTGGATCGCTTCCGGCGTCCTGCCTTTGTAATCATCCAGCAGCGTTGGCGGTTCCGGAATCGTCACATCTTTCAGAAAGTCCTCATACTTCTTTGGAGGAGCGTAGGGTTGATGTGGCGGCTTGGGGTGAAGACACAAACAGAACGGTTTGCCCGGGTCCCGTGTCTGCTTCAGCCAGGTCAGTGCCTGAGTGGTTATCGTATCGTTATTGTATCCCTTCAAGACACGACCACTCTTACGATAGCTCTTGCGATCCTGTGGCGACCAGGGAATCCATTTCATGCCGGTCTCATGCACGATCGTGTCGTACGGCATGCCCTGCATCTTTTGAACGCAGTAAAAATCAAAACCCGTCGGTTGCGAAAGTAAATGCCATTTGCCAAATAGACTGGTCTCGTAACCGGCTTGTTGCAGCAACTTCGGAAATGTTTGCTGGCTCCCGTCAAATGACTGGTTCAAATGCGTGACGCCATTTTTGTGAGAGTATTTTCCTGTTAAGACTGAGGCACGCGCAGGGGTGCAGAATGAGTTCGGTGTTAGTGCGTGGTTGAACCGCATCCCCTCCGCCGCGATACGATCAAGAGCAGGGGTTTTGATGTCCGTGTTGCCATAGCAACCGAGTGCATTCTTGGCGTGATCGTCAGCAAGAATCAGCAGAATATTGGGTGGCTTGGCAGCACTTGGTAAAGCGATGAAGAGGAGCAGGCCAATCGGTGCAAGGATTTGTTGAATCATGTTAGCGGTTCGGTTCGATGTTTTCTGGTTGTGCTATGTCGTGCCAGTGAGCAAATTGTGAAAAGAGGTGAAATGCCTGCTTATGTTCATTTCTTTTGCTTCGATCGACGTTGTCTTTTTGGCTTCGTCATGATGGATTTAAGGTTGCGACTCGAAAGGTACTGTTTGTATTCGTTTAGCAATTCTGCTGCTTTGTCTGGATGCGTTTTGATCAGGTTTGATGTTTCGGAAAGATCCTGACTCAGGTCATAAAGTTCAACTGATTTCACTTGTTCAGATCCTGCCCTGTAGTTGTCGACGATCAATTTCCACTTCCCTTTGCGGTAACTGCCGACGACAGGCATCGGTTGTCGACGATGTGCGGCTTCTGGGTCGTCGAGCACGGCAGCGAAGCTATAACTGTCTCGAGCGCTGTTGGGATACGATGATAAATCAACTTCCAGCAAATCAGCGAAAGTTGCAAATAAGTCGGTTTGGTTGATCAAAGCCGAAGACGTTGTTGATGGCATGACACGGTCGGGCCACCGCACGATCATTGGCACGCGGTGACCGCCTTCCAATGGCATAGCTTTAAAACCAGATAGAACTCCATTTCCGTCGTGCCCGGGGCATTTTGCAAGATTACGTTTTGAGGCACCATTGTCACTTGCAAAAATGAGTAGTGTATTTTCCTTGAGTCCGTGGTCGTTGATCGCCCCCATAACTTTGCCTAGCCAGTGATCGAGTTGCACCACATAGTCACCGTAGGTCCCAGCGTCACTTTTGCCTTCAAATTCGGGCTCGGGAACCTGTGGGTTGTGCGGCTCTAGCAACGCGTAATACAGAAAGAGAGGCTTGATGTGATCGGAGGTAGCATGGTCTCGTATGATCCGGATCGCGTCATTGCACAGGATTCGGTTCTGATCGATCTCGTTGATTGCTTTGGTTGTTTTTGAGCGGCCAAGAATTGGGTATGAGCTGGGGCCTGATTTGTCGTTGCCGTGAAAGTAATCGAACCCGCGGTCCAATGGCCCGCCGGTTAGTCGGCCGGTCAAATTGTTATGTCGCTGTCCTTTCGGGATGTTAAATCCAAGATGCCACTTTCCGATCATGTGTGTAGCATAGCCTTGGTCATTCAACATTTCGGCAAGCGTGATTTCACTGCTGTCGATCGCGGGGCCCGTGCTAGCGGTACCGTTCAGGACACCGGTTCGCACCGGGCTTGTGCCGGTCAGCAGTCCATAGCGTGATGCTGTGCAAGTTGCACCTGGAGAATGAGCGTCGGTGAAACGCATTCCCTGCTTCGCAAGACTGTCAATATTTGGCGTCGGGATTTTTGATTTGGAATTGTACGCTGTGCAGTCCCCGTACCCCATGTCGTCTGCATAGACAATGACGATGTTTGGTTTGTCTGCTGAAGCAAATTCGGACGTTCCAAAACAAATCATGGCCAAGAGAACGCTGGTAATATTGCGGCTATTCACTTTGGTTGGAATCCTTCAGGTCCAAGATGAATTGGACTAACGCCTCGATCTGTTTTTCGTTCAGGGACTTTCGAATGTCAACCATCTTGTTGGCGTTTTCATAGCCCTCAACGATCCACGCTTGGGGCTCCAGGATTGACTCTCGAATGTACTTTTCGTCAGCCTCGATTGTCTGCGTCTTCGTACCTTGGATGATTGTTCTTTTTGAAGTCCAGAGACTGGAAAAACTAGGGCCTATTTTCTTTTTGCCGTCGAGAGTGTGGCAGGACATGCAGTGCATTGCGTAGAGCAATCGGCCGTTGGTCGTCGGTTCTGATCGGACAAACTTTTCTTTGGAAGGATTCAATGTGACACGTATTTGCGCCCATCGCTCAGATGCAGGAATTTCGATCACTCCGGCATCGCGAACGATCAAGCCATCGCTGACAGCAACAGACTTCACTGTTGACGGGTCCATCCGATAGAAGCGTTTCGCGGTTCCGGAGTCAGGGAAACCCAGTTCAATGGCAACTTGGCTGGGGCCAAACGACAACACACGCTGTTCGACATTGACTCCATCGATTGCGAACAGGAACGTAGGGATTCCTGTCACCGAATCTTTTTGATAGCCTCGGAAATCGACCGATTCGGGCATTCGTTCCGCATCAGCAATGCGGATGGGTACTCGATCTGAACCGACAGATTGCTTTGCTCCAAGGATGGCTACCCTTCGACCACCGCGACTGGTGGCCTCGGCCCGGAAATCCAGAAAACCTCCGAACCATATCGTGTCGAGGCGGCAGCGGATTGGGTCGAAGATGAAATTGAAACGACCCGGCATGCCAACGGCGATATCGCGTGCATTGTCGCTGGTGATACATCGTTGCACGACCGCACGATCTTTAACAACGATGTCAAAGTTTTCCTGTGCTGCCAAAGGTGGTGGGCAGGAAAAGAGCCAGGTAAGAATGAGGTAGTGGTGGGTTTTCATTGGCGGAGCTCATTCAGTGTGTAATAGGCATAGTTGTTCTTGAGTTCCAAGCCGCTCGCGGAAGTTACCGCACCAAGATCAATTTCATAAATCTTGTCTTGTTCGAGTGGTATTTTGAGTGACAGAACTTTGCAGTCCGCTGAAAGTCGAGCATTTTCAATAACAACTGGTTTGTAGTGCTGTCGATCTGAGCCGTACTCGGCCCAATACAGGTAGTGGAAGTTCTTGACGCTCATCTGTTCTGCAATGAGGGGGCCACTTGCAACGGGTTGCGTAAAGTGAATATCGAAGCCTGTCTTTGTGAGCTCAATTCGTTGCATTTCAAATGGCGTTTTTGTTGGGTCGAATGTGATGACTTCGAGCATCGGATCACCGGTCGTCCAACCTCGACCTACAGAGCCGACCCACAGTCGGCCCTGTCGATCAAAGCCAGTGGAGTAGGCGCAACTGGCAAATGGGCGAATGAAGGGAAACGCAGCACCTTGGTATTGACCGTTGATTTTTTCGAGAGCAACGCGGATCACGGCGCGATGCGAAATGTCAGCGATAAACGCTTGGCCCTCGAATGGACCGAACCCTGTGGGACAGAATGAGGGGTTGCCTGGACTATTGGTCAAGTCGCCGTGGACCAACCAAACGGCAGGCCTTTTTCTTTCCGCTGAAAATTTTTGGGCGTCCAGTGGCGGCACTTTCTTCACACGGTCGTCGACGTTTTTGTAATTCAGTTTCCGCGGAGTGAGTTCATATTCCGGGCGGTCCCAAAGTGCAGCAGGATGCCCAAGAAAGTCGTCTTGCTCGACATGACCCAGGTAGGATGAACCAACCCAATCACCTTGGTTGTCAGTGATGAAAATCTCATCTTTGGCGTTAATTCCAATGCCGGCTGGCGAACGCAGCCCACTGGCAAATGGCGTTTGTTTTCCCGTGGTGTCAACCTTCATCATCCAGCCCCGATATCCCAGAGGCGAACACATCTGTCCTGTGCCAGTTTCTTGGACCTTGTGATGGCCGGCTGCACTGAGACCGAGTGAAAAGAACAGCTCGCCCGCCGAGTTCATGACAGGGCCAAACGCAAATTCGTGATACTGCCCGGTGAAACGAAAATCATCAGCCACAGTGCGGTACAAGTCCGCTTTTCCATCAGCATCAGTGTCGTCAAGCCGGGTCAGTTCAGGCTTTTGCATCGTGTAGACGTCTCGCCCGTTTTTGGCAATCTGAACACCAAGTGTTTCGTGCAAGCCATCAGCAAACAGACTCCATTGTTGATCGTGATATCGCCAGATTGCTCCTGTTCGAGTGGCAACAAAAGCTGCTCCATCCGGTGCGAAACTGAAACTGGTCGGTTCGAACAGGTACGGCGTGGCCGTCTCAGGGCCTTCAATTCTTGCGATCGAATAACCGTGGGGTATCGTCAGGCCACTTCGCCTGCGTGATAACGTCAATACAAAGTCTGTTTGGCCAGGCTTGAGAAATTCCAGTTGATCTCGTTGTGCCTGTTGGCCATTGGTTTTTACATTGCGAAATTTTGTCTGTGCGAGCCAATACGTGAGGACCTCGTTTGTTCCTTTCGGGTGCTTGATGCGAAAGTGCAGGTGCTGTTGCAGCGGTGAGGCCACTTCAAGTGACTCTTCGATCGTCCAGACTTTTCTGGTTTTCCTGTCTGTCAATGCATACCGCATCATCACGCCAGATTCGGTAAGTTCGTGACCTTTCCACGCAAAGTCAAACTGGCCTTTGCCCACGTCAATCTTCCATGGCCGGTTGCGAATGTGAAACTGCTGCGCTGACGATTCATTGAGAATGATGGTGCCATCTTCGAGTTGCCAACCGAGAGGACCGTTCCAAATCTTGTCGAGACGGGAGAAGTGGGGGATGTAGGTGTAGCAGATGCCATCTGGACGCGAGATTGCCAGTTTTCGCGGTTGGCCTGCTTGTCGGGGGATATCGCGAACCATCAGTTTCTCGCCTGCAACAATGGGTGTGCCCAGTGATGACGCTTTCAGCGAGCCAAGGTATTGAACCAAGTCATAAAAGTCCTGCTTGCTCGTAAGCTCCTGCACGAGGTCAGCCGGCATCGCTGATTTTGTCTTCTTCATCTGCTCAATGTCATCGCGTGAGACGCGTAGCTGACCCTTGTCAGGGTCGATGAGAATCACTTCCTGATCGGATTGGCTCACGAGCGTGCCTGACTTGATTTCACCATCACGCGTTAACACGATGTATGCCTGAAAGTCGTCGGCGACTGCTTCATTGGGAGCAAGGATTGAGCGAACGATTTGAGTGGTAGTTAAGCGATCTCCCACCATCGTCAAGTGTGGGCCAACGGGACGTTGACCGTCCGCCGCTTCGTGGCATTTGATACAACCAAGTTTTTCCCGTCGAAAAATTGTTTTACCGCGATCGGCATCCCCTAGCTTGAGCGAATCCGCCACAAGTTTGACGGTGCTCTGTGACTTGAGATCATCTGTCAAATCATTCCCAAAACAAGTGAGTGCGGGGTATGCAATGGTAAACAGGACCCAGCAGGTCATGCGACCAATGTAATTGCGATTGGTTTTGTTGTTACGTTTCATAAGTGCGTGTGATCGGCGCGGGTTCACTTTGGATCGGCTTTGAATCGAACGAGGTCAAAGTGGGAGGCCAAAGTATGCTGTGCTGCGAGTGCTAAGTTGATTTGCGTGGGAACGAGATAGGTGGCTTAGTTCACGACCGGGCGAAGGATCATGTTGCGAAAATCGACATCGGAATGATTGCCCTGCAAGTAGATTGGGCCGGGGCGATCGGGATCGGACCAAAGAGCGCCACCCGTGCAGCCCAGAACTGGTTGATTGTCGATGATGGTTTGCCCGTTCAGAATCACAGTGACGTGTTTATCGACTAATGTGATGTCCATGGTCTGCCATTCGCCAATCGGCTTTTCCGCAGCCACCGATGGCGTGATTCGACTGTAGACCGCGCCCATGTTGTGAGGGTTGAGCGGTCGGCCATAGCTCTCAAATACTTGAACCTCATAAATGCCACGCAGGTAGATTCCGCTATTGCTGTTTTTCAGGGTGCGGGTTTCCAAAGTCAGGTTGAAGTCCTCGTATTCACGTTCCGTACGAATGTTGGTGTGTGATTGCCGCTTGCCTTCTTCATGATGCGTGCGGTTGCTCAGGACGTTCTCGTTGACGCTCCATCCCATCGCAGCCTTCGGGTTCAGAGCCTTCCAGCCCGTCAGGTCCTTTCCGTTTAGTAAGTCGATAGGATCACCAAACTTCACTTTTGACAAATCCGGTTTGGCTGGCATCGTTGTCCGTTTGCCTGTGAACTCGGCCCGCGCGAACTGCTTTCCGTCCGGTCGTGTTTTCACGGTGACAAGTTTCAGCTGATTGTCGTTTTGTTTCGCGGTGATCGTTTCCGTTACTTTTTTTCCCTTATCCTTCCCCGTTCGTTGTACTTGAGTACGGGTGATCACCAGTTGATCGCCATTAACCGTTACCGAGGTCACTGGCTTCACGCTGCCTCCTCCCCACAAAATACTGGCAGCTAATTGACCCTCCGTTTCGTCAACGCCAAGCCAACCAGGACCACCGCTTGGAATGGTTAATGCCCATTGACCCACAAACGGGTTTTGTCCTGCAGCGGTTTGGCCGACGATCGTGAGAATCAGGGTGATGAGGGGGAGAGTGAAGTAATTCATGTTCAATTTATAATGACAGGTCGGGGTTTGCTTTTTGCAATTTCAATTTTGAGTCTTGTGGTGTGGAGCACCAAAAACATCCAGTTCACCAAAGAACGTATTTCCGTTTGCTTCCCACAGCAGGTAGCGGAAGTTTCCTATTTCACCCCGCGCGGCTGTGACTGAGGACGCTTGCTGCGCGGGACGGTCCAGCGGTGTTGCCACTTCGAAAAAACGATCACTGTTGACTCGTGCAATGCGTGTCCAACCACTTTCGATTGGCGTTTGCGTGAGGTCGGGTAGCTGTTCATCGGAATAACCATAAAGCGTGAATCGTTGCCGTGCCCGATGACGATGCCACTCATTTGTTTCATGTTGATGCCACGAGTAAGTATTGATCTTGTAGATCAAAGTATTTTGACCCAGATCAATCAGAAAGTTGCCACTCGAATGATCTTCGAAGAAGGCAGATTCATTTGGTGCGTCTTGATGTGACTGCCCTGTTCCGTTGGTCAACAAAGAAATCGGGCCGCTTGTTCCTTTTCCCGTTTTGAAATTCAGCTTTCCGCGTGTGACACGAATTTTGACATCGCCTAGTGACTGATCTGCTAAGTCTTCTCGACTTGGGGGCTGAATGGTTGGGAACTTAAAGTCTGCCGTTCCGTCCCCTTCTTCAATGCGGGTCATGACTTGGCGTTCGCCGGGCTCTACGTACAGTGAGTCTCCGGCCATCAATCGGGGTGATCGCTCAGTTCCTTCCAGAACCACATCAACCGCGCCTTCGGTTACGGTCAAGCGACTGAGTCCATCAGGGGAAACGCTAGCGCTAAAGGATGTGCTGATGTCGACAAACTTGGAGGTCGGGGTGACGACAGTGAAACCTTTTGATTGAGGTGTTTTGGCCACCAGATGCACATCACCCATTGTGAGAAATACACTATTTTTCGTCCGTGCTTCAACGATCGTTGGTCCGACAATCTTTAGCGTGGCTCCCGTGTTGAAAAGCACCTCGGCTGAACCCGATGACAACTCGATACGCTGCCCGATTCGAATTCCATTACTCGACAAACCTCGCGTTGTCGGGTCCATCCAACGGATGTTATTCAGATTCGAAAATTTGGCGACGACATTCGCAGGTGTTACTTGCTTCCAGGGATCTTTTTGAACAGCAATCCATCCAAGCAACAGCATCAGGGCAGCGGCCATAGAAAGCCAAGTGAATCTTCTGGAAATCCAGGTTCTTGCAATTGGTTTCGAATCGGCAATTTCTAAGGCACTGGACGCTACGCGATAATCAGCAGCCGGGAATTCATGCGTCAGCATGGCATCGAATGCCGTTAACCGAATGAACTCGGTTCTGGCTTGTGGATCTGCTGACAAGCGTTCGGCAAGACGTTCCTGTTCAGGCGGAGTGATGTCACGATTTAAGACTGCTTCAAGAAGCGATGCAAGTTCGTCATCGGGGGATTCATTCGTTTCAGCCATTGGTCGCACCCTCCGCAAGCCGACTTTCGATGCAGGTTCGCAATGCTCGCCGTACGCGAAACAGGACCTGCTTTAACGCTCCGATACTTCGCCCAAGTTGATGACTCACCTCAGCAAGTGGCTGACCACTTTCGTAATGAGCACGCAAAATCTCGCGATCCTTGTCAGGCAGATTTTGAATGCAAGATCGTAGTGCGATTTGCCGTTGCTCAAAATCGGCCAACATCAGCTCCGCTTCGTCCGCAAGCGTCTCAACCAGTTCAGAAGAAAAGCCTAGCCAATGGTTGCGTTTGATGCGTTTGAAATGAGCCAGCGTTTGTAGATAGGCGATTCGAAACGCCCAAGCCTTGAAATTGGTCCCTTGACGGAATTCTCCGATTTTTTGCCACAGCACAACGTTGGTTTCCTGCAAAATATCCTGTGCTTCGCTGCGATCAGGATGCAGTGTCAAAATGTATGCCAGCAGAGCAGCCTGATTTAGGCTGATCTGGCGGATTGTATCGGCGGCTGAGTTTTCGTGAGTGGCCATCACTAAAGAATAGCCAGACACCGTCGCAGGTTAGGGCCAAAGCAGGAAAAACCTGACAAGACGATGGGCTGCAATGCGAATGACCGTCAACGCAGTCGAGGCAGATTGTAAATCGCAACCACATGTTGGTGGGAAGAGGCTGGGGTGAAGCAAGGCCGGCGATTCACAAACATGGAGTTTGCTGAAGGCAAGTCCGGTAATACGAGCTGTTTTATTTCAAGTCGGCCAAGGAGGGTTCGAACCTTTGGACTCTGCCTCGGACTTGTAGGGTGGAAATGAACAAAGCGCGGGAATAGATGAAGCGCGGGAATGGATGAAGGGCGATGGTTTCGTTCTCGATCTGGGCAGTCGTGCTCTCTGGTCGTCGCACTGCATTTGTAGTGAGGTGCATTTTGTCCTCACTTTACGAGATGTCGGTGATTGCTTGCTAATCGGCTTCATTGATGTCGGTGGAAGTCAGGCAGCAAAATTGAATTGCTAAGTGTCTTCATTAACCGTCCCTTGGTCGGCTGCTCTTTCGACCACTGCCTTTGGATCGTCTTGGCAAACCCAGACGCTAAGCATGCGTAGCCCTAATGTTGCGGCGGCAATCGC
>Ga0315315_10006773_pt1 | contig 10589 bp, 9 predicted proteins | sample M140m3416metaG_FD_203699 | JGI IMG/M metagenome (GOLD analysis project Ga0315315, IMG submission 203699) | Ammonia-oxidizing marine archaeal communities from Monterey Bay, California, United States - M1 40m 3416 | ecosystem: Environmental > Aquatic > Marine > Intertidal zone | place: USA... | reverse complement strand
GTTCATAATCACAAAAAGATTTAAATCAAAAGAACTTATTTTCATTTTTATCCGATCCTATAGCTTTGCATCTTGCTTGCAGTTATTATGGTAGTTAGCAAATTGATTAGTAATAATAAAGTTATTTTATAACATTCACAATACTTATATTATAAATAACATCTATTAATAAGAGGAAAATAATGAGAGATTTAAGACCAGAGGTCCAAGCTTTTCTAGACAGGGTTCAGAAATTTATAGATACTGAAATTAGACCCAATGAAGCTACATATGCCCAACAAGTGGAAGAGGGTGGTAGATGGTGTGTACCACCAATCATGGAGGAGATGAAAGCTAAAGCAAAGGCTGAGGGCCTATGGAATTTCTTCCTACCTGGTTACGAGGGAGAGTTTGGAACGGGCTTAAGTAACTTTGAGTACTCTCATTTAGCAGAAAAAATGGGAGCGGTAGGGATTGCTTCTGAAGTTTTTAATTGTTCTGCTCCAGATACTGGCAACATGGAAGTGCTTGAAAGATATGGTTCTGAAGAGCAAAAAGAAACTTGGTTAAAACCTCTTTTAGCTGGAGAAATTAGATCTGCTTTTGGTATGACAGAGCCAGGGGTGGCCTCTTCAGATGCAACGAATATGGCTGCAACTGCAGTTCTTGACGGTGATGAGTATGTCATTAATGGTGAAAAATGGTGGACATCTGGTGCTGGTGATCCCCGATGTAAAATTATTGTTTTTATGTGTGTGACTGATCAAGATCCAGACTCTCCTCGACACAAAAGACATTCTCAAATACTTGTTCCCATGGATTCTGAAGGAATCGAGGTAAGAAAAATGATGGAAGTATTTGGTTGGGATGATGCTCCTCATGGACACGCACATCTTAAATTTACAAATGTTAGAGTTCCTAAAAGTAATATGATTCTTGGTGAGGGTAGAGGTTTTGAAATAGCTCAAGGTCGTCTTGGACCAGGAAGAATCCATCATTGCATGAGAGCTGTTGGATTAGGCGAAAGAGCTTTACAAATGATGTGCGAAAGATCTCAAAGTAGAGTTGCTTTTGGTAAACCCTTATCTCAGCTTGGTGGCAATATGGATATCATTGCCAATTCAAGAATTGAATTAAATATGGCAAGACTCTTAACATTGCAAGCAGCACATATGATGGACACAGTTGGCAATAAAGTTGCTGCAAGTGAGATTGCTCAAATTAAAGTGATTGTTCCAAATATTGTCTGCGATGTAATAGATCGAGCAATTCAAATGCATGGCGGCGCGGGTGTGTCTCAAGTATTCCCACTTGCAAGAATGTATGCTGGAATGAGAACTTTACGACTTGCTGATGGACCAGATGAAGTGCACAGAAGATCTGTCGCTAGGTATGAATTGGGCAAGTATTCCGATTATGATAAGTCAAAAGTAGAGTCATCAAATGTAAGTAGGTCCTAGAAGAGAGTTGATTAACAACTTAATTTTTTACGACACTGAAACAACTGGCTTAATAAAAGACTTTGCCCAGATACTCCAGTGCGGCTCAATACAGTCGAATCGAAATTTAGAAATATTAGATGAGCAAAATCTAGGCTGCGCTCCCTTGCCTTGGGCGATACCCCATCCAATGGCAATGGTTACAAATAAGAAAACGCATCTCCTTAATTCCAATGTATCCCATTATGAGATGATGAGAGATCTTAATCGTCAATGGCGCCAGTGGACCATTGATGAGCCGGGAGTTTTCATTACTTTTAATGGCATGGCTTATGATGAAGAGCTGGTGCGACGACAATTTTATTGGAATTTATTTGAATCGTATCTTACTAATACCAATGGAAATAGTCGCTTAGACCTTTTATTGATGATGAATAACGTTGCTGCTTTTTCTCCTGATTTATTAAATATTCCACTTTACAACGGAGGTCCAGCAATTAGCCTTAAACAGGCAGACTTAGCTGAAGCTAATGGCATCGAAATTGGTGACGCTCATGATGCAATAGCTGATTGTAAATTAATGATCTCTTTGCTTGAAATAATTAATCAAAAAAAGCCTCAGTTATTAGATTTTTTTCTCAGCATTTCTTCCAAACCAGGCGTTCAAGAAGCTATTAAAAAACCAGGTTTTTTAGGTCTTGGAGAGGTCTTCAGGAGGGAGATTTTTAGGTATCCTGTTGTTCCTTGTGGTAGCAAAGCGCCAAATGACCTAATGTTTTTTGATTTAAGCTTCGAACCTGAAGAAGTATTTGATCTAGATACGCAAGAAATCTATTCAATGGTTCAAAAGCCTGGCAAATCAGGCCCTTTTAAAAAATATGGAATTAATAAAACAATACCCATATGTCCCAGTTCCATGATAGATAACAAAAATGCCTTTGATGTGGATTTTGCAGTCTTAGAGGATAGGGCGAAACAGGTTAGAGAAAATACAGATTTTCAATCACTTGTTAGTCAAGCCATGGAAGATAAAATTAATAATTGGAATAATGAATATGATCATATCGAGCAAATGATTTATGCAGGTGGCTTTCCATCAAAAGAAGATAAAGACCTCATGGCAGATTTTCATCGTCTAGACTCTGCGGAAGAAAGAATAAAAATTTGTCGTAATATCACTGATGAACGGCATAGACTTTTTGCAGAAAGGTTAATCTGCCAGTTTTATCCCCAAGCAGCTCCTGAGGATATGATGGGTAGATATCAATTGCTAATTACTCAACGTCTAAATGAAGAGGGTCCCTGGGGCTCTATGAGTAAAGTTATGACAGAATTAGACAAGTTGTTAGAAAAAGATAATTCTATAGAAACTCAAACTATTTTAGAAGAAACTCAAGCTTTTTTAGTGCAAAGAGCTAATACCATTAGTTAACCTAGGTTGGTATTAAAATAGTCACATAATCAGTATGTGATTGTATAATGTTTCCATATTTAGACCCGTAGCTCAGTTTTGGTTAGAGCGTCGCATTGACATTGCGAAGGTCGATGGTTCGAGTCCATTCGGGTCTACCAATTTTTAAATAAATAAACTAATGCAAAATTCAGAAACTTATTTTCATAATTTTGAATCAATCGATAATGCAAAGAAATCTATTCTCTTTATTGCAGGCGCTGGTATGGACCATCGATTGGTTAGAGCCATCCGATTGCCTGAATCTGAATATAATAAACCTTTAATCATTGATCTTCCTGGCCATGGTAATTCAAAAGGATTCTCAACTAATAGCATTGAGTCCTATAGTCTGTTCTTAAAAAATGCTCTAGAGGCATACAACCTAAAAGACTTAGCTTTATGCGGGCATAGTATGGGTGGACTAGTTGCATTGGATATGGCAGTTAATCATAAATTCTTAACTAACCAAATTATTTTGGTTAACAGCATATATCCTACAAAAGTTGCTGATGCCTTGCTCGCAAAAGCAAAAGCAGGTAATGGGGAGGCCGCTAATTTTATTATTAAATATGGTCTTTACAAGAGACTTCTTGGTTTAAAAAATGCTTTTTCTGACGGTGATGACTCAGTTATGCTCGATGATTTAGAAGCATGCAATAATTATCAATTAGATTTAAATGATCTAAAAAATTTAGGAACTCCTATATCAATAATTCTGGGTGGAAAAGATAGACTGGTTGATTTCAAGGCTGTAGAAAATTTTACTGATACTGTTTTAAGTAAAACTTACACAATGGATGAGGTAGGGCATTTCTCTTTTTTTGAAGATCCAGCTGAGTTAAGTAAGTTAATTTCTAAAATTTTTTAAGCTTTTAAGTCCAAACAAATAGAATCATTGGGATCGAAATAGCCACAATTACACATTCCAGCGGAAGACCAAGACGCCAGTAGTCTCCAAATTTATAATTCCCTGGAGCCATTACCAACGTATTACACTGGTGCCCAATTGGAGAAAGAAAGGCGCAGCTAGCTCCAACTGCCACTGCCATAAGGAAGGGTTCAACCGGCTGCCCGACTTGAATGGCAAGATTAGCTGCAATGGGAGCCATAATCACAGCAGTTGCTGCATTATTTACGATATCAGAAACAAACATTGTAATTACTAAAATCATCAGGATTAACCAAGGAAGCGCCATACCCTCAGTACTGGTAGATATAAAATTAGCAATACTTAATGAGATTCCAGATGTTTCAAGGGCTTGCCCCACAGGTATCATAGCTGCGAGCATAACAACAACTGGCCATTCAATATTTCTATATAAATTTCCATTCAATACTTTGATTGATATAAAAGCTAATACGCATAACAAAAATGCAACCACAATGTCTATTACATTAAAGGCAGTGAGCCCGATTGCTAAACCAAAAAATATTAAGCTCTTAAGCAATCTACTTCTGCTGGGTATGGTTTGAAGATCTCTTTCCATTAAAGGCATTAAACCTAAATGTTTAATTCTCTCCTTAACCCCCTCATCATCAATTGTTCTTACTCCAAGTAGCAACACATCACCAATCTTAAAAGCCTCTCTAGCAAGTCTGGTTCTAAATTTTGCACCTTGCCTCCACAACCCAAGCAGCGCTAAATCTTCTGAGGCAAGTCTTTTAAGAAATTCATGTTTTCTGCCAACAAGCCTTGAACCCGCTGTGACCATAACTTCAATTTCTGCTAAATCTGACTCTTTGACTGTTACAAGATCGTCAGCAATCTCGAAACCAAGGGCCTCCTGAATTGTAGAAATATCATCCGGAGAAGTTTTGATAACCAAGATTTGCCCAGGTTGAATCTTTTTGCCCATTGAAACCCTTGAAACGCCTCCAGTATCATTTACCACACCCAAGACTTCTGTTTCAGGACCTGAAATCTTCTTAATTTCAGATAGCCTCATTCCAATAGCCTTACTGTCCTCTTTGACAGTCACCTCAAAAAGATAGTTTTTTAAATCAATTAATCTAGTTGCGTCATTTGCATTCTCGCGCACTTTTACAAATCTAAAACCAATAAGTGCGATAAATAAAACACCAAGAATACTTACTGCAAGCCCGACAAATGAATAGTCAAAGAAGTTAAAGGCAACACCTGTATATTCTTGTCTATACTGAGCAATGATAATGTTTGGAGGTGTTCCAATAACAGTATTCATCCCTCCTAGAATGCTAGCAAAAGCTAGCGGCATAAGAAATTTAGATGGATTCCATTCCATTTTTTGACATAACGATAAAGTTATAGGTAGCAACAATGCCATTGCGCCAATATTATTCATAAATGAGGACAAAAAGGCTGCAACAATCATGATCATAATCATGTACTGATTTTGTGAGAGAGTCATACGAGAAATCAAATTTCCAGCCAAACTAACCATTCCAGCTTCTTGCAATCCTCTGCTTATCAAAAGAACGAGCGCAACGGTTATTACAGCCGGGTGTCCAAAACCTGAAAACGCACTTTCTGCTGGAACAACACCGAATAAAACTAATCCAGCCAAGCATACAAGAGTAACTCCATCATAGCGCCACTTTCCCCATATAAGAAAGCCAACAAGGATAGCTAATGCTGTAACCAAAATTCCTTGCTCAGACATGATAATGATTTTTTAAATGAATTCTATTTCTAGTCTTCGCCTTGTTGTGGATTTGAATCATTTGAGATTTTTTCAGATAAATCTTTGGTCAAATATTGACCTGGATCTAACTCCTCACTGTTTTCGATATAAATTGATCGAGAAGGATATGCAAACTCAGAGCCGTTACTTCTAACAATTTTTATAATTTCGAAAATAAGATTTTGTTTTATTTTCGAGAAATCAGTAAAACCAACAGGGTTTGAGTAACACAAAACTCTTAAATCAATAGAGCTTGCACCAAGCTCTTCCGTTCTTGCAAAAGATTCTTGATTTGGATTCTTGATAAAGTCCTCACTGGATGCAATATAATCTGAAATTTCATTACAAATAATCAATAGCTGAGCTTGAGTGGTTGAGTACGTCAAGTTAATTGACCAGCTAATTCTCCTGTAAATCATATTTCCGTGATTGATAACGCTTACATCTGACAGATCTTTATTAGGAACGAGCATTGGTGCAGTATCAAACATTCTAATTAGAGTTGATCGAAAACCTATATCTTCAACAATACCATGCAGATGACCTGGGACCTCAATCCTATCTCCAGGTTGAAATCTATTTTCTCCAATAATGAGTAATCCAGAAATTAAATTTTTAAAGAAATCCTGAGCACCTAGCGCAACAGCCACTGAAAATAATCCCAGACCTGCAACCAATGGACCAATTTGAATACCAAAAATATCAAATATTATCCCTATTCCTACAACCCAAATAATTACTTTTGCAGCTCTCTCAAGCCACTTAGTCATTGATTCGGTAAGAACAGTTGATGAAGTAAATGCTTGAAAAATAGGTGAGACGCTATTAGCAAGAGCAGTAAAAATAGTGAAAGCAATCATTGCTTTTATCAAGTTTGTTGCAAAAAGTTCTGCAATTCCGGAAAGAGGCAAATAAACAGCAATGCAATAAATTGCAACTGTTAATGGAATATATCCAAGTGGTTTCTTTAGAGATTCAAGCAATACATCATCAATTTCCGATTCCGTATCAGATGTTAGCTTTTCTAGTTGCGCCATTACTCTGCCAACAAAAAAGGCTCTAATTATTGCGCCACCTATAAAAATTAGTGCTGAAATAATAATTTCAGTAACCCCAATTCCTAGCAGACCCTGCTCCCAAACATTTGAAATAATCTCTGTTAATCCATCCATATTTTTTATATATTTTTTATCTAATTGTATTACAGAGTTAGCAAATTTTCTTGTTCAGTCAAATATGGTTGTAAATTAAAGACTTCTCTTTATGATGAATGTCTTATGAGTAGTTTCGTTGAATTCTTTTTAAAAATCAGAAACAGTAATATTTTTAGTGGTTTTGTAATTGCTGTAATACTAGCTTCAGCTATTTATGCGGGGGTCATTTCATATGATATTGCCCCTCAATACAATATCTATTTAGATATATTTGATTATGCTATTACGTTATTTTTTGTAATAGAGATTATTATCCGAATGATTTCAGAGCGTTCATTATTTAAATTTTTTAGAGATGGCTGGAATATTTTCGATTTCTTGATTGTTACTATCTCGCTAGTACCCATTAACAATGTTGAAAGTGTATTTGTTGCTAGATTATTAAGAATTATTCGAGTCTTACGCATCATTACTGTCATTCCTGCTTTTAGACATATTATTGATTCATTGATCAAAACAATTCCTAGGGTTGGATTTATTGCTTTGCTTATGTTTATTTTTATGTATGTTTGGGGAGCAATTGGGACTATGTTCTTTGGAGCCATTGATCCAGATCACTGGGGCAACATTGGACTTGCTTTAATAACTTTGGTTCAAATAGCAACCTATGATGATTGGGCCGCAATAATGGGTCAGGTGATAGAAGTCTACCCATTTGCATGGATATTTTTTGTGTCTTTTATAGTAATAAATGCAGTAATTTTATTGAATATGGTTATTGGAGTCATAGTGGACGTCATGACAGGAAATATACTAGACGGAGAAAAGAGAGACTCTAGTGATTAGCTGCTTTTCTGAGGCAGTCTGCAAAAGTTTTTTCGTCAACATTTCCTCCAGATAGCATGATCAATGTTCTTGAGCCTTTAAATTTTTCTTTATTCTCAAGTAAGCAGGCTAAAGCAACTGCTCCACTTGGCTCAAGTTTTAGATTTAATCTATCAAAAGCAAATTTCATAGCATTGCAAACCCCTTGATCAGGAACAGATAAGCCCTTGACTCCGAAATGGGTATTAATTGCAAATGGTATTTCTCCAGGTGTAGGGGTAAGTAGGCCATCGCATAATCCGCCTCTGTTAGTATCCATTGTGACTCTCTTATTTTTTTCAAAAGACAATTGATGATCATTCCATTCAACTGGCTCAGCAGTAAAGACATTACAATTAGGGTTGATGTGCTTGATAGAAATGCATGAGCCTGCTGTCAGACCACCGCCACCCGCACAGATAATGGCATTATCTAGTTTGGGATTTCTGGCATCATTAATCACCTCATAAGCTGCAGTTCCTTGACCATAAATTGTTTCAAGAGCGTCATAAGGATTAATTAGTACTAAGTTTTTTTCTTGAGCTATCTCTCTGCTCATTTCTTCTCTACTTTCAGTGCGCCGATCATAAAAAATGACTTCAGCACCAAGAGCTTTTGCATTAGCAATTTTTTTAGAAGGAGCATCTTTTGGCATCACGACTGTTGCTGGAGTTTTAAATACTTTCGCTGCATGGGCAACACCTTGCGCATGATTGCCTGATGAGTAAGCTATCACTCCTCGTTTCAATTCATCTTTTGAGAGTCTTGAGATAGCAGAAAGTGCTCCTCTAACTTTAAAAGAGCCTGTGATTTGTAAAGACTCGGGTTTGAATAGAAATCTACCATCCAATTCTTCATTTAGATCAGGGCAAGTAACAAGTTGCGTATGATGAATGTGGGGTGAAATGAGGTGATAGGTTTTCACAACCTCATCAAACCAAAGATTAGGCTCAAGTTTCATATTTCTTATCTTTGATTAAATTTATCTTTAATTTGAAGTGGTAAATATGCAATATAAAACAGAATGACTGCCAATGGAATTGTTCCAACCAAATGAAGTGGAGGATCTGGGAAATAATCCATCAAAGTGCCTTCAACGGGTCGATCAGCCAAATACCAATAGTTGGCGGGAGGCCCAATTATAAGATTTACAATGTAGACAAAAATTAACAGTGCCAGAGTTACACCAATTACTTTAGGTATATCACTGAGGATGGGCCTTTCATTGTTGACCATTAGCACATAAAAAACTGCTAATAAAATTAAGCTATGTCCCCAGAAAAAAGGCGAGTATTCTCCATGAGGAAAACCATAAATTAGATCTGGTGTTGCTAAAGCCATGGTTGCTCCACAGATCCCCCAAAAATAAGCACAGTGAAAAAGAATTTTTGGAGCATTTTGTTTGAGGAGGTACACAATCATTGCCAACATTGAAAAGTCACACATGTGCATAGGGAATTCACCTTTCCAGGGCAGATCAAATAGCAACACATCATAAATGGGCTGTGTCACCATGTGTAAAATCATAATGCCTGCAAGAATTTTTCCACCTTGAGTCTGTTTAGCTGGACTCTGATTTGCAAAGTATTTTGGATATGCATAAATCACAAGGGCACATATCAACAAGGTAACCAAATGCTGAGTGCCAAAAACTTCAAATGCTGGATAATTCATTTTAAACGAAATATTTTTGAATCTATATTAGCCCAGACTTTCTAAAAAAACACCTTTTGAAAAGTCTGTGCGAACTATTTGCAGTTAGTCGTAGTTATATTTTACGCTGCAGCCATATGCAGTTGTAGAATTTATAGTTAGTGATTGATTGGCAATTAGTTGATCCATTTGAGAGCTGACATAGTTTATTGCTTTGTTAAAAGAGGCATTAAAAAACTGCATACCACGACCAATATCATCAATGGCACCTTTGTATCTAAGAATTCCATTTGCATCAATCATATACATGTGCGGTGTGGTTTTAGCTCCATACAGCATACCAACCTCACCTGATTCATCGAGCAAGACATGAGTCGGGCTGGCTCCTCTGGAGTCTGTTAATGCATTGGCTGTTTCTGGACTAACATGGCCTTGATCACCAGGAGTTGAAGAAATGATGCTCAACCAAATAACCCCTGCATCATGAGCCATCGTTTGTATGCTTTGCATGTTGTTTTCATTGTAATGTCTTGCCACATAGGGGCACTCATGATTGGTCCATTCCAGTATGACCGGACTTCCTTTAAGATCAGATAGTTGAATTGATTTGCCGTAGCTATTAACGGCTATAAAATTCGGTGCCTTTTCATTGATAGAAGGATTTTGTAATTTAATATCAGCTGCATAAGTCAAACTTGAAATCGTCAGAGTGGCTATAAGAGTAATAAATATTTTCATTGCATTGATTTAATTAGCAAATCTTCGGTTAATACAGCAGGCAAAATTTTTGATCCAAGCATGCCAGGTTTCCAAAAAATATATAAAGGAATTCCGGTGCGCTCATATCTAGCTAATCCTATGGCTATCTCTTCATTACGATTGGTCCAATCAGCTTTGATATAAGTAATATTTTGATCTTTTAAATATTCTTTCACTTTATCTCTGGCAAATGCAGTTTTTTCGTTGGTTTGGCAGGTAATGCACCAAGCCGCAGTGAAGTTAATTAAATAAGCTTGGTCTTGAGCTTGTAAGTCAGACTCTATTGCTAAGCTCCATTGCTCAGCAGAGGAATCTGTAACCAGCTCACTGGTATTTTCTGGTAGGTTGTTAAAAATCTGCACAGCCGCCAGAAGAGTTGCGAGCATTCCAATCCATTTCCATCCACCTTTAAATGTTGCAATCATCCAGATTGCAATACCAAGTATCAACCCAAGAAGTAGCAACAAAATTAGAGCATCTCCGGAGGTTTGCACCATAAAAACCCACATGAGCCAAAGGGCTGTAGCTATCATGGGAAAAGCAAAGAATTGTTTGAGTGTTTCCATCCAAGCTCCAGGCTGCGGAAGGGCGCTGATCCATTCAGGTTTTAAAGCTAACAATAAATATG
>Ga0315315_10006770_pt1 | contig 10592 bp, 2 predicted proteins | sample M140m3416metaG_FD_203699 | JGI IMG/M metagenome (GOLD analysis project Ga0315315, IMG submission 203699) | Ammonia-oxidizing marine archaeal communities from Monterey Bay, California, United States - M1 40m 3416 | ecosystem: Environmental > Aquatic > Marine > Intertidal zone | place: USA... | reverse complement strand
CATTTTTGTCCATTAAATTCTTCATGATCTTTTTTAATTTCATCTGCAATAATATAAATTTTTTGAGTTTTTTTGAATGGTGAAATTATATTTACTAGACTATTTACATATTTTTCTGTTGTATAATTATTTGCCCATAAAATACCAGCATTTCTTTTTTGTTCTAACTCACTTTTATTTTTTAAAGCAGATAGCAATTTATTTATTATTGTATTTTCACTGTCGTTTATATTTAATTGTAATACAAATTTATTAAAATTCTCTTTATCTTCATAAGGTATATCTCCTGCTATAATAGAACCTGCCATTGGTATTTCTACATATTTACCTAATCTATAATTATGTTTAGATGTACATGCTATACATATTTTACTTTTATTTATATGTTTATTGTATTCTATTTGGTTTAAATTTTTAAAACTATCAGTGTGTCTATACCCTGGATGCTCATGAAAATATATTTTTACACTTCTTAATTTGGTCATTTTATATTTTTTTAAAATATTTAATAGTTTAAATTTTAAAGGATAATGTTTTTCTTTACAAACACCTGAAATCATAATATCATATACTTTTTTATTATTTAATGGTTTGAAAATATCATTATTTGCATGGTGAGGGTTATAATAAAATGTTTTAGATTCGTCATTTTTATAATATTCTTTATATTTTTCATAATCATTTTTATGATGACAAATAATAATGTCTGATTTAGTTTTTTCTATTTCTTCTTTTGTCCATTCAAAATCCCACATTTCGTTATATCGTAAAACTGTTTTCATAGGTAAAATAGATTTATAAGAGAAATTATAATTAGGATTAAGAGGCTTATACCAAATAACTAAATCATACCGTGTTTTTTGTGTTGTAATATTTTTCTGGAGAGATTTTTGAATATCAAAATGTTTAAATCCTGGACCCAATAATTCTAAATTTATATCTTTGCGTTTTCCAAGTTCTTCTATAGCCCAAAATCTCACCCTCGACATTTTGTTAATTAAATATTTCACATCGCATACAAATACCACTTTTAATGCTAATTTATTAGATATTTTATTCATATTGTTTAAATAATCTTCTGCTTCAGGAATGATAGATTCGTCTACATCATTGCTAATAATAGTATATTTTTTAATAGTAAAAATTTTTTTATTTATCATTTTTTCTACTATATTTTTTTTACTTGAAATTTTTTTATGACAACTTAAATTTAAAATATTATATGCTTCCCAAACTGGTTTATATAATCCATTTCTATACCATGGTTTATATATACCAGACCAGTCTAAAATATCGTGATTCATCATATCCTCATAAGACCACTGTTTTTTTAAAGAACCTAAGTCTTGTAAACATTTTAATTTATTATTCAAATTACCACTTTTACCATAAAAAACTATATTTTGTAAACTCATTGTAAATAATTTAAATATACCATCTACATGATTATTATGAATTTTTATTATTTTTACAATCTGTTTATAAATATTAAACCATAATTTACAATTTGCTACAAATGGTGCACCCATAAATACATATTCGTTTTCATCAATATTTTTGTTTATTATATTTTTAAAATTATAATCGCAATTTATAATTGATTTTTGTTTAATTGTTATTTGTTTTTTTGTATTTTTATTAACTTTATCTGCTAAGGGTGCATATATTGGTTTATCACATGTAAAATTATTCAAAAAATCATATAAATCACGTTGAACTATAGAATCAGAATCTAAGTATAAAATTTTATCGTAATTAAAAATCTCTCCAACTAATAACCGTGAAAAGTTACCTATGTTCATAAGGTGACCCCCTCCATTAAAACATCTCGAATTTAAAATAGATTTATCTAGTATATTTATATCTATGTACACCACAACCTTACTTAAACTAATACCATGAATATTTTCTATTTTTCTTAACATAGTAGTAAACCCCTTACAATTGTGTATATCTAATATAAAATTAAAACAAATATTATCAATGTTATCGGTATGTTGTATAATAGATTCTAATAAAGCAAAAACCCCTTTAAAGTAATTTTCATCTGAACATATCAAAATATTTAGTTTGTCATTATTAACTTTATTTTTTAATGGAAAATAATCATAATTATAATTAATATTTTTTTCTATTTCAACATTATTATTTTGGTTTGCTAACAATATATTAGTACCTTTTGTTAGTTTAATAATAGAATCATTAAAAAATAAGTTATTATATTTAAAAGTATTTTCTAATTTCAAACAAGTATTATTTAAATTTACATTAGTTTTATTGTACTCCACAACATTATTTAATATATAATCATAGTATTTTTGTCTGCATATATCTACATTAAATATATGTTTACACTTATTTATATTATCTATGTAGTATTGATAATTATTTAATATTTTATGTATTTTCACGATTAATTCATCAAAATTATTGTATATTTCTCCGACAGGTAATTCAGTCATTTCGCATAATTCTTTGGCTCCACCATCTACATTTGAATATAAAATAGGTAATCCACAGGATATTGCTTCTATTACATGATTAGGGCAAGAATCATATTTTGAATCAGTTATGTAAATTTGACACTCATCTAACGCATTTACAAGTTCTTTTCCAACATAAGGACCATTTATATTTACGTGTTTAAACATATCTGGAACATATTTTCCTATAAAAACAAAATCTAAATTATCACTTTTTTCACAATGTTTCCATAATTTTAAATATGTAGGATATCCTTTATTTAAATTTGGTGACCAATGATGTGTTACAATTTTATTTCTATCTTGAAAATATAATGTTCTTTGTTTAAAAACATTTTGGTCACACCCATTTATAATTACACAATGATTATCGAAATTTAAGTTTTTAAATTTTTCAATATAATAATTTTTAATAAAATTACTATTAAATATAAAATAATCAATGTTGTTGTGATATTTTACTATTTTTTGTTCACGAGAATTTAAATTAGTTACTTTACGTGTTATATCACAATCATTGATTCTAGCAAAAATTTTACTATTAGGATTTACATTCTTTTTATGAAATACAATATCTTCTACGCCGTATTTTTTAAATGGTCTTCCTTTATTAACATCTACTAACAAATATACATTTATATTTTCTTCTAATTCATATGTTACTGTAAAATCTGATGATATGTTTAAAAATTTTTGTACAAGATAATGTATTGAAATATTTCCACCACCATATGGCACAGTTGGATCTGGTTCAAAATTAACAAATAATTTAAATCGTTTACTATAATGGTTTTTATCAGGAATAATTATATTTTTTAAATTCTCTTTGACAGCATAATATCTTGTAAAATACTTTTGACTAAAATTAATACAATTTTTTGACATTTCATTGTACTTTTTTATACTAATAAAATATGCTTTACATAAAGCAATAGTTAAATTTTTTGTGTTTATATTATCATATTTTTTTACATTAGAAAAATTAAGATTAAAATCATATTTAATTTTATCATACCCTTGAAAATCAAATAAAAATCCTGTTTCATCTTCTTTTATAACATCATCAATGCCAACTAAATTACTATGAATACATGGCAATCCCAAATTCATTCCTTCTAATACACTGAAAGGCTTACCTTCTGTCAGTGATGCAGAGATAGTATAATCACACATAGATAAATAATTACATACTTCTTCAAAAGAAATCATTCCAGTAAAAATTATATTATCATTTTCTATTTCATATGAATCTCCACCCCCAATTATATAAAGTTTCATATCCTTTTTTATTTTTTGAAACTCTATAAAAGATTGAATAAGAAGTTTAACATTTTTTTCTCTAGATAATCTACCTACAAAACATACTGCATTTTTGAATTTATTTTTAGGTGTATAATTTATATTTTTTATATCTTTAAAAACATAATTATGATATAAACTTATTTTTTTTTTGAATCCCTTTAGTTTTAAAATTTTTTTATGATAATTAGTTAAAACAAAACAATTATCTATTTTATTTTGATTCTTAATTATAAGGTCATTATAAGAATCTTTGGGGTTATGACAAATAACTTGTAAATTTTTATTAAGTTTATTTGAAAAATTAAATATTTCATGAAGTTTATTTACAATTATATATTTGTAATTTGAATTATTTATATGATGTATAATTTTTTCTGGTGTTTTTATTTTTAAAATAAAATTCAAAGGAATATTTTCATGTAAAAAATCATTTTTAATATCAAATTTTTCGTTTTCATTAATTACGACAGATAAAATTTTTACATTATAATTATAATCTAATATTTCCATTAATTGCATGGATGTTTTTTGTACACCTCCACCTTTTCTTATTACTTTACTTACTATTAAAACATTTTCTGTATGAAATTCAACATTAGTAATATCTTTTAATATTTTATTATAAATATCATCCGATATAATACCTTTTTCACCATAATTATAACTTAAACACCTTTTCATAATATCTTTATTATAACTTTTTCTAGTTTTATTAATATAATCATCATAAAAGTATTTTAATCCTAAAAGTTTTTTGTGTATTTTATGTTTTCCTAGTAAATAATATAATTTGCAAATATAATTATTGCTATTATATATTAGAGTAGTATATAAAGCAGACGTACAATTATTTTTGTTTTTTGAAATAAGTTCTTCTATGGTAAATGTACCAGATAAATTTTGAATACATAAAATAATATCTTTGCTATTTAATGCATTAATTATAATCATATTAATGTCGTTTTTGAAATATTCATCATTAATATCATCAAGTATACAATCCTTTGTTTTTAGATTTTTGATAATATATTTTTTATTTATATCAAAATTATATTTTTTATTGAAATTGGTAGGAAAGTAAATAGTATCATTAAATATAAATCTAGAATAAATATCATTACTATTATTTTTTAACCAATGATTAAATCCTGCAAGACTATTTAATACTTTAATATTATTTTTAGTATTATAGTAATTTAAATCAAAAAAATGATATATTTTATTATTAATAGGAGGTTTTATAATTTCTTCTAGTTTTCTGTGTTTTCTGTTTTCTTTGCATCCAAATTTACACCAATGTTTCCACGCTCTTTCTTTTGTTAAAATTCGAGCCCTTACTAGGTCTTTATTTTTTCTTAGATAATATTTCCAATCAAAGTTATTAATATTATATTTTGGTTCTGGGTCTTTATTATTCATATTATATAATTGTTAATATTTAATATTAATAATTATAACATACTTATTTACCATGACTTGAAATTTTTTGTTGTAATTGTGCCATTGTTAATACTAATGGAATCATTTTAAACTTAACTTTATTTTTTTTGTATACTTCTGAAATAAAATGAAAATCTCCGTTTCTTTTATCCCACCAAAAGCAATTTATTGTCATATCTTTATGTAAAATAAAACTAGATGATGCAATCTCTCCTAAAGTTATAGTTTTTTCATTTTTCGGATATATTATTTTATCTGGTCTAAAATATTTCCATATAACTAACAAATTTTTATCGATATAATTATTTATTATTTTTAAACAATCATTATGGCAAAATTTATCATCATCGTCTAAAAATATTATATATCCCTCTTTTACTTTTTTTAATAACTCATTACAATAAAGATTATACTTATAACGTTCATTACTTGTTGAATAAACAGGGAAGTATTGTACATTGTCATAATCATCATAATTTTTGAGATAATTTATTGATTCGTCTTTATCATAACAAATTAAAATTTCAAAATTAATATAATTTTGGTTAAAAATACTTTTTATACAATTTTCAAAATATTCAGGTCTGTTACTTGTTCTTATCAAAATATTTATTTTATTTTCTTTTTTATTTAAAACATTTTCATTTACGGTTTGTTTTTGTTTTATTATTTCTTTTTGAGTGTTTGATTGAAATTCTTTCATCATATCATTATTACATACTCTTTTTTCTTTTTTCCCATGTTTTATATAATGTTGATATGCTTGTTCTTTATTCATATGACTCAAATCATCATATAAGTTTGTATAAAATATATAATCAAAGTTATCCATATATTTTATATTAATTTCTAGACTCTAATTCTTTATAATATAAATCCATTAGTTTATTTTTTTCTATTATTTCATTAAAATAAAATGCCGTACCACCGGTGCTAACAATTAAACTAGATGCTAAATGTGGTTCTGCAGCACCGCATGATATAATTATTATTGTTATTGTTGCTGATGCTCCCATTAAAATACAAAAAATAATATCTCCTCTCCTTTCTGATTTTATTGATTGTATCCTGAGTTTTAATTCATCATTACTTTCTTTTTTTATTTTTTTTTTAATAATCTCTTCAAATTCTTTATCACTTAATTCATCATTTTTATTTCTAGAATGACAGCAATTATTATTTCCCATTTTATTTACTTACATATATGTAATATTATTTTTTTTATAGTATAATATTTTTTGGTTGAGATGTAAGGTCGCTAATTGAAAGTTTAATATTAGATTTAAAATTAAATTCTGGTTCGTCAGTATTCATAGGATTTTCTGTTAAATTTTTAAGTTCAATAATAGAATTTCTTCGTATAGTTGTTAATGCTCTTTTAGATATATCTTCTATATTTCTACTATATTTTATACCATTATCTACATAGTTTTCTAATATATCATTTAATTTTTCTATGCTTTTTTCATCTATTTTATTTTTATTTTTTACTAGTTCATTTCTTAGTTTTTTATATAATCTATTATTCAATACTGCCATCCAACATCTGTTTTTTTCTATTATTTCTATTTTACACCTTATTCTGTTTAACATATTGTTTAATTTATTTATTTGTTTATCTTTTAGATAATGTTTTAATTCATGTGAAAACATTTTTTTATCATTAAAAAAATGATGAAACAATTCTATTTCTTCATTTGATTTTAAATTAATACCATATGTATCTATCTCTTGATTAGAACTCCATTTTTTAATTAATTCTTTTCTTTCATTATTAACGCATTTTAATAGACATGAATCCTTTTCTAATAATTTTAAACAAACACCTTTAATTTTTCCCAAGCCTTCTTTAAATGAAAGTAAAACTAAGTAGTAAAAAAAGTATACCAAAACGAGTATATTCATTAAAAATAATAGAACGATTAAAATCATTTCAAAACTACCTAGATTATATTGGTCTTCAATAGTACCAAAAAATAATCCAGAATTTAGAGTAACTACTAATGCAAGTAAACTAATATTTTCTAATTTATTACATAAAATTCCATAATTTGTAATTGAATCATATGGTCTTAAAAATACATGAATAAAAAATGCTGCCTGAATAAATAAACTAGCGCAAATCATTTGGTAACGACTATATTCTTTTAAAAATACAGTTATCAAAATTAATGAATATTTTTTTGCCATAACTATAAATTCATAATACCATACTTCTTCTCTATAACCTAAAAATAAAAATGATATAGGTGCAGGCATTTCATATTTGCTTTCATAATCATAAAGTGAATATTTTCTAACTCTTAATATATTCCATGCAGTAAATGGTACAAAAAACCCATATACTATAATCGAAATATATGATAGTACTGAAAATGTATAGTATTCAGGTGTATAACATTTTATTGATAAATCTTCTAGTAAGTAATATTCATCGCCATATTTTTTACAAGGTATAACAGAAAGAGATTGTTTTATAATGGTAGGCCATGAAAGAAAAAGTCCAATTAATATTGATGTATATAACCATGATTTATAAAATACAATTGGATTTGGATTTTTTTTTATAAATTCTGTTTTTTCCGATCCAGTTAAAGTTAATAATTTTTTAGTACGATTTTTTTTATAACATAAAAAACTATAAATACTTAGTATTATTATCACTCCTATACAATAAATAATTGGTAAAACCATGTAAACTAATAGTTTATCATAATATGTCCATTTAAGAGTACAGTCAGATGAATAAAAACTTATTTTTGGAGAGGAAAATTCTTTAGTTCTATCAAAAAAACTTAAAACAATTTCTGGCCAATTAATTTCAAATGAACTTGCTAATGTAAATATTTGAGCATAATTCATAAATATTTTAACAACGCCTGATAAAGGTTCTTTTTGTGCAGTACTTGACTCAGGATTTGCTGTTTTAATCATAAAAAAAATAATACCACAAATTATTATAGGAAATATAGCGGTGAATGCGTAACTTCTTATTGTAATTGCTGTATCTGATAAACACTTAAAACATTTACCTTCATTTTTTGCCCAACCTTTTAAACATACATCACATACAGGACCAGTGTGTCCTATATTGCATAAATTGTCTGATGAATTTGTTATTTCGCCACCAATACAATTATATCCTTTTTTACATCTTATAGCCTCTAAACTATTTTTATCAACTCTCCAAAATCCTTTTTCTAATTGAAGTGTTTCTATAATAGAACCTTTTTTACAAATAAAATTTCTAGGACATATCGTGCAAATAATAGTATCATTTGTAGTAACAGTATATGTACCTGATATACATTCACATTTATCAAACAATTCATTAGATTCAGAATTTTCGGGACAATCTTTACATGATATTGTATTTATTTCATCTGTATATTTTCCTTCATTACATGTAATACATTCAGATGATGATACAATAGAATTAAATTTTCCCAATTCGCAATTATTACATGATGTAGATGCTAATAATGAAAAAAATCCAACAGGACAATCCAAACAATCATTATCACTTCTGCCCACATCAACTTTCATATATTTACCTTCTTTACAACTCATACAATCATTTATATTTGTAGAACCTAAAACATCATTGAACTTTCCCATTACACAATTTTTACAACCCTCAGATGTGTTTAATCCTTCGATTAAACTATATTTACCCAAATCACAATCCAAACATTTTTCTATATCATCTGCTCCTAATATAGAATTATATTTACCACTTGGACACAAATTACATTTTATATGGTCTGAAGCATCTTCTCCATTATTATATTTTCCTACATTACACAGTAAACATTCGGACGAACCTTTTTCTGAGAATTTACCATTATCACATGTATCGCATATTTGTCCAGGATCCATATTTAGATTTCTATATCTCCCCTTTTCACAATCTAAACACGATTGAATTCGTGTAGCAGTTTTTGTTAAACTAAATTTTCCCTCTATACATGAAACACAATCATCTACATTATTCCGTCCTGAAACATTATTAAATTTTCCTAGTGGACAAGGTTTACAATCTGTATGCGATAATATACCAACTTGGTCACCATATTTTCCCGGTGGACATTTTAAACAATTTTTTTTATTACTTACATACTTACCTAGTTCACATAAAATACATTCTATATCGCCTGATTCAGAATATTTACCTGTATCACAATCTAAACAATCCGTTGGTGTTTCAGACATTTCTTTTATACTATATTTTCCTGCTTCACAATCTATGCACACTCTAGACCCTTCTAGTTCTGAATATTTACCAATTAAACAATCATGACATTGGGTTGTTCCCAGAACATTTGCATATTTTCCTTTACTGCATTTATAACATTCTGATGACTGTGATGATACTGTAGAATGACCATAATTACATAATTTACAATTATCTAATCCTGCTATGTTTGTATATGTTCCAGGTGGGCAATTATTACAAGTATTATTACTGTAAACTTTACCTTTTGCACAACCTTTTAAATTAACTTCGCTTACTGCCATAAAAAAACTTTCAGCATCTGCACTATTGGCTACAAATAATTTACCTGTTTTTCTATTTATTATTGTTGTATTCATTCGTATAGGCGTCCACTGTTGTCCGTGTCTATAAAATAAAAATTTATGAACATCACTAAATGAAAAATCATTAATTCTAACAATAGAAAATCCATTATATGGTTCATCATTAAAAAATACATATATAAGACCAGATTCTTCGTCTAATTCCATAGTTTCTGCGACCTGCCAATCAATAGGAAAACTTAGTTCATCTATTCCGCATGTGTCTGATAATGATATTATATTAAAATGTTCATCTAATTTGTATAGTTTACTTGATACATCACCTTGTAAAATATAATATTGATTTCTAATTGAATCATATTTTATTTTTTTTATATTATTTAATCCAGATAAAGTAGTTAAAGTAGATTTATTATAGTAATTGACATTAGATAAATTTAATTTTAATAATTTTGCATTGTCATGAAAACTTTCAGATAAAAAATATAATATATTTTTATTTTTATCATATAAAGATTTTGTTAGAGTTGGTAATAAATCGTAGACAGTAATTATTTGGGTAGTGTTTCCCAATAATTCTGTTTCTTGTCGGGGTATAAATTTTTGATAACTATTTACCAATTCTACATTATTTGAATCTATATTTATTTCCCATAATCCAGTATTTTTGTGTCTAAATGATAAAAAAATTTTGTTGTTAACCAGTTGACTTGTTCCTGGAAAATTAAAGTATTTATGATACTTCTCATGTTTTTTATCACTCCAATTTCCATGAAGCCCGTAACCATCGATTTCATTTAATATTGTTCTGTCTATAAAAGTAAAGTT
>Ga0315315_10006766_pt1 | contig 10594 bp, 8 predicted proteins | sample M140m3416metaG_FD_203699 | JGI IMG/M metagenome (GOLD analysis project Ga0315315, IMG submission 203699) | Ammonia-oxidizing marine archaeal communities from Monterey Bay, California, United States - M1 40m 3416 | ecosystem: Environmental > Aquatic > Marine > Intertidal zone | place: USA... | reverse complement strand
TATTTATTAGAACCGAATCAAGTTTTAGGAAGAGCAAATAAATATATTTTAAATTCATGTAAAAAAATATTTTGTTATTCAGAAAAAATAAAAAATTTTCCAGACAAATTTAAAAATAAAATATCAATGATAAATCCTCTGGTTAAAGAACAAATGTATGATTTAGAATTGTCTGATAGTATTGACAAAAAATTTACCTTATTAATAGTTGGGGGAAGTCAAGGTGCTGAAATTTTTGACAAAACTTTAAAAGATATAATTGTCAATCTTTCAACAAAAGCTCAAATCAAGGTAATACATCAAACTAGTAAAAAAAATGTTACATACTTAACAGAATTTTATACAAATAATAATGTTGAAAATAAAATTTTTAATTTTGATAAAAATTTTTTTAATATAATCCAGCAAGCAGATCTCTGTATCACAAGAGCTGGCGCCTCAACTCTGGCTGAGTTATCAATTATGAATACACCTTTTATAGCAGTTCCGTTGCCATCCTCTAAAGACAATCATCAATTTGAAAATGCAAGTTATTATGAGCGAAACGATTGTTGCTGGATAATAGAGCAGAGTTATCTCGAGACAAATATTGAAGAAGTTTTAAAAGATATTTTAAATAATAAAACTAATTATCTTAGAAAAAAAGAAAACTTAAAAAAATTAAATTACCAAAATACTTGGAATAATGTTAATCAAAAAATATTAAATATTATAAATGAAAATTGAATTAGCTAAAACTGAAGTTATCCATTTTGTAGGAATAGGCGGAATAGGAATGAGCGGACTTTCTATGATTATGAAAGGCAAAGGATTTAAAATTCAGGGAAGTGACTTAAATTTTAATAAGAATATTGAAAGATTAAAAAAAGAAAAGATAAAAATTTTTATAGGACATAAAAAACAAAATCTTAAAAATGCAACAATAGTTGTTGTCTCATCAGCTATTAAAAAAAATAATCCCGAAATGATTGAAGCAAAAAGAAAAAATTTAACAATCATTACAAGAGGAAAAATGTTAGCTCATATAGTTTCTTTAATGAAAAATATCGTTGTTGTCGGCTCACATGGCAAAACTACGACCACATCATTAGTTGCATCAATTTTTCAAAAAACAAAATTAGATCCAACTATTATTAATGGTGGTGTAATTAATTCTATAAAAAACACTGCAAAACTTGGAAAGAGTGACTGGTCAATTTTAGAAGCAGACGAGTCTGATGGTAGCTTTATTCATATTCCACCAGCATATTCAATTATTACAAACATTGATCGTGAACATATGGATTTTTACAACTCTATGGATGATTTAAAAAAATATTTTATTCAATTTATTGAAAAAGTGCCTTCATTTGGAAAATCATTTATTTGTATAGATGATAAAATTAATAAAGATATTGTAAAAAATTTAAAAGATAAAAACTTTTATACTTATGGATTAAATGCTGAATCAAATTTCTTAATTAAAAATATAAAACAAAATAAAAAATTTACAGAGTTTGATTTATATGTAAATGTTCCAAATAAGAAAAAATTATCTATAAAAAAAATAAAAACGCCATTACTTGGTATTCACAATGTAAGAAATTCTGTTGCAGCAGCAGCAGTTGCTTTGACAATTGGTATATCTATTTCTGACATTAAAAAAGGGTTATCGTGTTTTAAAGGAGTACAAAGACGATTTAATAAAATTTTTACATATAATGAAATAGACTTTTATGATGATTACGCACATCATCCAACAGAAATAAAAGTTGTATTAGATGGTGTAAATAAAGTCTACAAAGGTTATGAAAAAGTTTGTGTGTTTCAGCCTCACAGAATCTCAAGATTAAAAGATTTAAGGAAAGAATTTTCATTTTCTTTTAAGGACGCTGATACGGTTATTTTATGTCCAATATTTACAGCAGGTGAAAAAATTAAACTAGGTTTTAGTTATTTAAACTTTGCAAAAGAAATTATAAAAAATTCAAAAGTAAAATTATTTTTAGTGAATAATAATATCGAATTAGCAAAGTTTATTAAAAAGAACATGTACGGAAAGAAAATTATAATTGGAATGGGTGCAGGGACAATTTCTAATTGGATGAAAAAACTGCCAAAATTAATATAATGGATACTATTCAACTTAAAACTTTATTAAATGAGTTTGGAGAAAATATAAAGTTTGATTGTGATTTAAAAAAAAAAAATTGGTTTAATATAGGAGGAAAAACAAAAGTTTTTTATAAAGCTGATAATTTAAAACAATTGATAAAATTTTTAAAAACATTAGATAACAAAAAAAAAATATTTATTCTTGGAGCAGGCTCAAATACTCTAATATCAGATAGTTTATTTGATGGTGTGGTAATAAAGCTAAGTAAAAATTTCAACAACATATCATTACTAGGAGAAGATACAATTATTGCTGGTAGTGCAGTTTTAGATAAATCATTATCTGATTATGCACTAAATAATAATTTAAGTGGATTTGAGTTTTTATCAGGTATACCTGGCACTATTGGTGGAGGTATAAAAATGAATGCTGGTTGTTTCGGAAAAGAATTCAAAGATATTTTATTATCAATCCAAGCAATTGATAAATCTGGAAATGTAATCACAATTCCTTCAAAAGATATCAGATTTGAGTATAGAAAAAATGACATCTCAGAAGATTTAATTTTTCTTAGTGCCTCTTTCAAAGGGATAAAAAGCCAAAGTCGAAAAATAAAAAAAGAAATGATTAGAGTTAAAACTGAAAAAGAAAAAAATCAACCTTCTAAAATTAAAACAAGTGGAAGTACTTTTAAAAATCCATTATCACAAACTAATAAAAAAGTCTGGGAATTGATAAAAGAGTCAGTACCTTTAGATAAAAGTTTTGGTGATGCCTGTATTTCAAAAAAGCATTGCAATTTTTTTGTGAATAAAGGTGAAGCATCTTTTGAAGATATGACAATGCTCATTGATTTTGTTGCTCAAAATGTTTTAGAAAAAACTGGTATTAGTTTAGAAAAAGAAATTAAAATTTTGGAGTAATTTGAAAAAAAAAATATTAATAATTTCGGGTGGTATATCTAAAGAGAGAATTATAAGTCTTAATACAGGAAAACAAGTAGCTAAAGAACTTTATAAAAATGGATATAATGTGAAATTAACAGAGCCTAATACTAGATTAATTGAGGTTATAAAATCATTTAAACCAAATATTATTTTCAATGCTTTACATGGTCAGTTTGGAGAAGATGGATATATCCAAACAATTTTAGAAACTACAAAAATTCCTTATACTCATTCTGGTGTAATCTCTTCAGCAATCGCAATGGATAAAGAATTATCTAAGAGAGTCTTCATTAATAACAACATTCTAACTCCCAAATACATTTTATATTCATTTGATAAATCAAAATCAGATTTGTTTAAAATTATTGATAAAAAACTAAAATTTCCAGTAGTGATAAAACCTTTAAATGAAGGTTCAAGTGTAAATGTTTTTATTTGTTCTAAATTTAACATTATGAGAAAGTTAAGATTACTTAAAAATTATAATAGAATAATCATCGAGGAATTTATTCCAGGCAGAGAAATCCAAGCCGCTATTATAGGTTCTAAAAAGTTAGGGGCAATTGAGCTAAAACCAAAGAGAAAGTTTTATGATTATCAAGCTAAATATAATTCTAATGCAAAAACAAAACATATTATTCCAGTAGAATTAAATAAAAGTGAATATAAAAAATTGATGAATATTGCTCTCAAGGCTCATAAATTAATTGGATGTAAAGGTGTTACTCGCTCTGACTTCAAATTTTTTAAAGGAAAATTTTATCTTCTCGAATTGAATACACAACCTGGTATGACAAATTTATCTTTGGTACCAGAAATAGCTTCTTATCATGGTATTAATTTTATTAAATTAATTGAACTTATTTTAAAAGATGCATCAATCAAGAAGTAAAAAAATAATATTATATTTTTTTTTATTTATGATTATTGGAACATTAAACAATAAAAATTTAAATAAAATAGATTTGAAGAAAATAAATACAATTAATGTTAAAGGCTTGGGTGAAAAAAAAAATAATGAACTGATTTATGATTTAAATTTTTTAAAAATTGGAAACATTTTTTTTTTAAAAAAAAGTGAAATAACTAAAATTATAAATTCTTATAATTTGGTAGAAGAATATTCAGTTTTTAAAATATATCCCTCAACATTAGATATTCAGATAAAAAAAACAAAATTCTTAGCACAATTAAAAAAAAAAAATGGTAATTTTCTACTAGGTTCTAATGGAAAGCTGATTAAAACAGTTGAATTTAAACAAGGAATACCTTTTATCTTTGGTGATTTTGAAAACGAAAAATTTTTTTCCTTGAAAGAAATGATTGATCAAACAAACTTTGAATATAGTCAAATTAAAAACTTATTTTTCTTTAAATCTGGAAGATGGGATATTGAAACTAACGACGGATTAATAATAAAATTACCAGAAGACAAAGTTTATTTATCTTTAAAAATGTTGATTAATTTTTTAGAACAAAATAGTGAAAAAAAAATAAAAGAAATAGATTTACGTCAAGACAACCAAATTATAATATATGAATGATTATTTAAATTTTGACACTTATTTGTACGTAAGTTCCAATAAATTTACTATTTCTGTAAATACAGAGACAAAAAAAAAAATTTATGAAAAAGAGTTAACTTTAAAAACAGATATTGAATATATAGATTTTGACATATTAGATCAATTTCTAAATGAAAATATTTTTAAAATTGAAAAACTTTTAAAAAATTTTGTAAAAAATATATACGTAATAATTGACTGTGAAGAATTTTTTTCAATCGATATATCTTTAAAAAAAAAAAATTATGGAGAATTTATTACAAATAAAAATTTAAATTATATTTTAAATGAAGCTAAAGATCAGTGCTCTAATACTTTAGTTGATAAGAAAATAATACATATTTTAATAGATAAATATCTAATCGATGATCAAAAGTTTTTGAACTTACCACAAAATTTAAAATGCGATTATTTTTCTTTGGATGTTAACTTTATTTGTTTACCTTTGAATTATTTAAAAAAAATAGAAAATATTTTAAGTAAGTACCAAATTTCAATAAGTCGTGTGATTAGCATGAAATACCTAGAAACTTTATTTTTAGATAAAAATGTTGAATTTACTGAAATGGCTGAAAAGGTCGTTAATGGCCATAATCTAAATGAGGTTGTATTGTCGTCAAAAAAATCGGAAAATATTAGTTTTTTTGAGAAATTTTTTCATTTTTTCAGTTAATCTGTATTTTACAGTAACATTTGTTGTTTTTTGTTTGAAAGTTTTTCCCCTTAAATACTTGTGTGTCTTATTTAAATCAAAAAACAATCAATTCACCAGTTTCTTTTGAAGGTGTTGGTCTTCATAGTGGTAAAATTGTTAAAATTTCAATAAAACCTGCTCAACCAAATTCAGGTATTTTTTTTAAAAGAGTAGATCTAAAATTAAATAATATTGTTTATCCAAATTTTAATAATGTCTCAAATACATCTTTAAATACTACAATTTCAAATGAGTATGGTGTTAAAATATCTACTATTGAACATTTAATGGGAGCGTTATTTGGTTTAGGTGTGGACAATGTGTTAATAGAGATTGATAACGAGGAAGTTCCAATACTTGATGGGTCTGCCAAAGAATTTGTAGCTAAAATAGTTAAAACAGGAATTAAATCAAGTGAAACTCCAATAAAGATAATTGAGATTAAGAAAAAAGTTGAGTTTAATGATGATGAAAGAACAATTTCTATAGAGCCTTCAAAATTAAGCTTAAATATCGATTTTGAACTAAAATACAAAAATTCTGTAATTGGAACTCAAAGAAATAAAGTAAAAGTTTATGAAGATGACTTAACAGATATTTATTCTTCAAGAACATTCTGTCTATTTGAGGATATCGAAAAAATCAAACAAAATGGATTAGCCAAAGGTGGTAGTCTTGATAACGCAATAGTTGTGAAAGATAAAAGTATATTAAACAATGATGGCTTAAGAAATAAAAATGAATTTGTTAACCATAAAATTTTAGATTGTATTGGAGATCTATATACTTGTGGTTATAGAATGTTGGCAGATGTTAAATGTTCTCAAGGTGGTCATTTTCTTACCAATCAACTATTAAGAAAAGTATTTGATAATCAAGACAATTTTTCAGTTTTGGAAATAAAAGAAAAGAGCTTACCACACACATTTTTTCAAAAGAATTTACTTAAATCGATAGCATAATATTATTTTTCAATTAATAATATGAATATGAAATTTATTTTCACATTCATATTTATTTCAATATTTTTTTTAACCTCATGTGGCAATAAAAAAGATGAAACAATCATCCTTGATAGTAAAGATTTAGAATCTCAAATGATTGAAGCTTATAATAGAGGTTTAATAGCTTTAGAGGATGGAGATGTTCTGTACGCTGCAAAAAATTTTAATATTGCTGAAAATTTATATCCTCAATCAATATGGGCGCCTAGATCAGTTCTAATGGCCGCATACTCCTTTTACTCCCAAGACTATTATGGCGATGCTATTTCTGAACTTAAGCGATTTATCAAAAATTATCCTGAAAATGACAGTACTCCATATGCTTATTTTCTATTAGCCACATGCTATTATGAACTAATCGTAGATGAAAAAAAAGATCTCTCCTCAATTATTAAATCAAAAGAATATTACAATCTTATTATTGAAAAATATCCAAATACTGATTTTGCTCTGGATGCCAAATTTAAACTATTATTGATAGACAGTATTCTTGCGTCAAAAGAAATTTATTTAGGAAAATATTATTTAAAGAAAAAAAAATGGATACCAGCTATGAATAGATTCAAAAATGTAATTAACAATTTTGAGGAAACTGATTATGTAGAGGAAGCAATTCATAGACTGGTTGAGATCAACTATATTTTAGGATTGGAAGACGAGGCTAAAAAGTACGCTATTTTATTGGGCTATAATTATCAAAGCAGTGAATGGTATAAAGAGTCATATAGAGTTTTTAATAAAAAATATGAAAATCCAAAGGATAAGATTAAAAAAGATAAAGGAAGTAAGATTATAACAAAATTCAAAGAACTTTTTAAATAAGATGAGTCATGAAGATATAAAAAAAAGTTACCTCGAAAAGATAAAAAAAATTACAAAATTAAACAAAAGTTATTACGATAATAGTGATCCACTTATTTCTGACAGTGAATATGATGATTTAAAAAAAGAAATAATATCTCTTGAAAAAAGATATTCATTTTTGAACAACAAGAATTCACCATCAAAAATTGTAGGTTTTAAACCATCAAAGAACTTTAAGAAAGCAAATCATAAAGTTCCGATGTTATCTTTATCAAATGCTTTTTCAGAGGATGATTTAATAAATTTTGAAAAAAAAATAACTAATTACCTAAATGAAGATAAAAATTTTAAAATTGAATATAGTGCAGAACCTAAAATTGATGGCATCTCAGCTTCTTTAATCTATAAAAATAAAAAACTTGTTGCAGGATTATCTAGAGGTGATGGGCAAGTAGGCGAGGATATTACAGCTAATTTAAGAACTATAGAGGATATACCAAAAATCATTTCATCAAAAGATTTTCCAGATGAAATTGATATAAGAGGAGAAGTATTTATTAATAATAAAGATTTTAAAAAATTAGCTGATAAATTTGCTAATCCAAGAAATGCTGCCTCAGGTTCATTAAGACAAAAAAATCCAGAAGATACAAAAAAAATCCCATTACGGTTTATTGCTTATACATTTGGATTTGAGCGAGGATTAAAAATTTTAAATCAAGATAATTTTCTTAAAAAATTGAGTGAATGGGGTTTTAAAACTAATCATTTAAATACACTAATTAATGGTACTAAAAATTTAATGAAAAACTATCATCAAATTGAAAAAAGAAGGGGTGATTTAGATTTTGATATAGATGGTATTGTTTATAAGATAAACGACTTTAAGTTACAAAAACGTTTAGGCTTTGTAGCAAATGCACCAAGATGGGCTATTGCCCATAAATTTTCTGCTAATAGTGGGATATCAAAAATATTAGATATTGATATTCAAGTAGGCAGAACAGGAGCATTAACACCAGTTGCAAAAATAAATCCAGTCAATATCGGTGGCGTTATGGTATCTAATGCAACTTTACATAATGAAGATGAAATAAATAGAAAAGATATAAGAATAGGCGACACAGTAGAAATAGAAAGAGCTGGGGATGTAATTCCTCATATTGTATCTGTTGATTTTCAAAAAAGAGATAAGAAATCTCAAAAATTTTTATTTCCCATAAAGTGTCCATCTTGTGACTCAAAGACTATTAAAGAATATAATTTAATAACGAAAAAAAAAGATGCTGTAAGAAGATGTTCTAGTGAAGGCTTTGAGTGTGAGAAAGTATCAATTGAAAAGATTAAACATTTCGTTTCTAAGGAGGCATTTAATATTGATGGTTTAGGAAAAAAAATTGTTGAAAATTTTTGGAGTAAAAACTTAATTAAACTACCTCAAGATATTTTTAATTTAGATTATAATAAGATTGAAAATATGGATGGATGGGGCAAACAATCAGTTTCAAATCTAAAATATTCAATTGACTCACGCAAAAACATTTCTTTTGAAAGGTTTATTTATGCCTTAGGCATTAGACATATAGGTTTTGAAAATGCGAAATTGATATCCAGAAGTCTTAAATCTCCTAAAAATTTTTTTAATTTATTGAAATCAAATAAGTTTGAAGAATTGCTAAATCTAGACGGGATGGGAGAGACTCAAATTAATTCAATTAAAAATTTTTTCTTAAATAAAACTAATCAGAAAGTCTTAACTGAGTTGATGGATTTACTGTCAATTAAAAATAGTATTGAAATGAAAAAAAATGGCCCACTAAAAAATAAAATATTTATGTTAACTGGAAAACTCGAGGGTATGAGTAGAGCAGAGGCTAAATCATTAATTGAACAAAATTCAGGTTCTATAATTAGCAATGTTACAAAAAAACTTGATTACTTAATAATAGGTGACAAACCTACAAAGAGAAAAGTTGATACAGCCAAGGAATTAAAAATAAAAATTTTAAATCAGAGTGATTGGCTTAAAATGCTAAATAAAAGTAGCTAACCATTTTTTTTCAAGCTTATTCAGAAATTTGGAAATTTTTGAATAGACATTTAGATGGTATTTAAAAAGATATTTTTTTTCTTTTTCATTTAATTTTTGAAAGTTAATCATTTCTTTTTCAATTGGCGCCAAAGTTAAATTTTCAAAAATTAATTTATTTCTAAATTTTTTTACGTAGACTAAATTTTCAATTCTAATACCAAATTTACCCTTTTTATAAAAACCTGGTTCATTACTAATTATCATACCTTCACGAATTTTAATTTTATTATACTTAGATATTGCCTGAGGTCCTTCATGAACATTTGAAAAAAATCCAACACCATGGCCAGTTCCATGTTCATAATCCAATCCTTCAAGTTTAAGATTTTTTCTTGCAAGGGGGTCAATTGATTTACCAGTTGAATATTTTAATAAATTTACTGTTGCAACAGCAATATGTCCTTTCAATACTTTTGTAAAAATATCCCTTATTTTTTTATTTGGCTTCGAAAAACAAATTGTTCTAGTGACATCAGTAGTACCATATTTATATTGTCCCCCTGAGTCACATAAAAAAATATCTCCTTTTTGAATTATCTTAGTGTTTTTTTTTGTAGCCCTGTAATGAACTATTGCCCCGTTACTTCCTGTACCAGCAATTGTATTAAAACTTGGAAATAAATAATTTTTATTTTTTTTTCTAAAATTTTCTAATTTTTTTTGAGCATCATATTCTGTAATTTTGTTTTTATTTATTTTTTTTATCCAATATAAAAATTTTGTAAGTGCTACGCCATCTAAAATATGAGCATTAATCATATTTTTTATTTCCTTTTTATTTTTTATTGATTTCAATAAATATATAGGATCATCATCTTTAAAGATTAAAAAATTTTTTTTTAATAAATTTTCAAAAAATATAGAGCAACTTTTTTGATCGATTATAATTTTTTTTTTTTTAAATTTACTAATAAATATCTTAAAATTTTGAGGTTCAATTATTTGATTTTTTTTAATTTTTTTTTCTTTAATTAAATTTTTAGCACTTTCATTATTTGAAATTAAATAAATATTTTTCTTTTCATTAATAATTAAATGACAATTAGGTATTGGACTATGGGGGTTATCATGGCCCCTAATATTCAATAGCCATGCAACATTTTCAGGTGCTGAAACAAATAGGTAATTTGATTTTGTTTTTTTTAACCATTCATAAATTTTTTCAATTTTTTTTGTATGGGCATCTCCAACAATATCTTTACTTAACGAATAAAAAGGTTTTTGTTTTTTTGTGCGATTTTTGAAAATATTTTCAATTAAATTAGAATTAACTATTTTAATTTTATTTTTATTGAAGAAGATTCTAATTTGATCAGATGTAAAATATTTTGGATTTATACCTAATGTAAGTTTTTTAAATAAATTACAATTAAAAATTTTTTTGTATTCTACT
>Ga0315315_10006763_pt1 | contig 10599 bp, 5 predicted proteins | sample M140m3416metaG_FD_203699 | JGI IMG/M metagenome (GOLD analysis project Ga0315315, IMG submission 203699) | Ammonia-oxidizing marine archaeal communities from Monterey Bay, California, United States - M1 40m 3416 | ecosystem: Environmental > Aquatic > Marine > Intertidal zone | place: USA... | reverse complement strand
ACCCGTCCAACGGCTTCCTCGCCGCGTGGCAGCCGTACAGGCTCTTCCCCACGCACCAGCCCCAGCGAGGCCGGGGCACCGCCCCGCCGGACTTCGTGGCCACCGCAGACAACCTGAAGGCGCTCCTCCAGATGCCGTGGACGAACCAGCCCGTGTCCCTCGCGGTGCACAGGTGCGGGAGCACGCTTCTGCTGGACGACGTCAACGAGAGGCAGGCGAACGCCATGTGCGAGTCCCTGGGGGGACCGGGGTTCTTCGCGGGAGACCCCCACGCGTCGGCATCTCACCCATCGCATGGATTGCCGCGGCGCCCGCCCCCGGGCTTCCCCGCCGACTACAGCCGCCTCCGACGACCGAGCATCGACACCGTGACATCCGGGTCGTCGTCCTCACCGCGCCCGGTCGGGTCGTACGCCGCCGCCGCCGCCGCCGCCGCCCCCATCGGTCCAACGCGAACGACGACGGGGGGTCATCGACAAGGCGAGTCGCAAGCCGTGCTCGAGGCCAAGTTGCTGTACCACTCGCTCTCCGTCGAGGCTGGCTTGGGACGCCTGGACATCCGGGGCCCAGACGGCGCGCCGGCCGGTGATGGCACCACCGATCGGACGCGTAACATCGACGCGTGTCCGGACGACGATGATGACGATCGGAGTCGCATGCGTCGGCCCCCCGCGGTGATTCACCTCCCGCCGCCGCCGCCCAAGCCGGGAGCCTCCGGCCCTCCCGGGGCGCTTCAGCTGAGGGGACCCGCGCGTGCGGTCGCCGACGCGATGGTATCGTCCGCGGCGTCGACGCAGCTCACGACGGGGGACGAGGATGCACCGAACGACGGCGGCGACGGGACGAATACCGGGTCAGAGGCGGGCGCGGCGGCGAGCGGCGAGGCCTTCGGACAGCCGCACCTGTTCGAGTGGGAGGTTCACGGGCACAGGCTCCTGGTGGAGTCGTCGCTCGTCGTGTTCAGGCGGGAAGGGAGGACGCCGATGAGTTTGAAGCTGGTGGACTTGGACGCGGATCGGCCAAACACGGGCACCGCGCTGTCCACGTGGCTGGACAACGCCATCGCCGGCGTCCCCGAGCTCGCCGTGTGCTACCACCGCGGGGGGCTGATACACCACTACGACGTGTTGCAGACGGACGACATCGCGCGTCTGTGCGCGCCCCCGTTCGACCCCGACGTCATCCTCACCTACGCCGCGCGGGTCCTCGAGTTCCTCCAGCACCACTGCAAGGACGATGGGTCGCAGTACTGGCTCCTAGGGGACGGGTCCCGGGAAGGCGGGCTCCATCTCTACGACGTCACCAAGGGCGTGGTGACCGCGAGCAGTCAGGGAGGAGGAGGGGGAGGAGGAGGAGGAGGAGGCATGAAGCACGCGGCGTCGGGGGATTCATCGGACAACGACGACGACGACGATGTGGATGACGGCGACGACGGCCAAAGGGCGCTCCCAGCCCCCGGCCCGATTCGACTTCCCTGGGTCGACCGCTCCGAACGTCACAGCGGCACAGTCACCCCGGGCAGCGAACCCGGTGCCTCTACCGGACACAACGAACACGTGTTGGCAAATCATCACGCGACGACGGGGGATCGTCCCAACGACGGAGCATCGTCCCTTCCCGGCGTCGCCGGCGCCCTCGGAAGATACGCGCTCCTCGAGCGGGTCGCCGCGGTGCTCTCGCCGACCGACCACCCCGCCATGTTCTCGGCGTACAAGGAGGAACTCGCGTCCGCGTGCCTCGCGGGAATATCGGACGAGAAAGCGCCGAATACAGACGTGGACACAGACGATACAGACGATTGGGGATGGTCCCGGGACCGACGGCCCAGCACCGGCGCCGATCCGACCCCGCCGTCCTCGGGGAAGGGCGACCTGCGTCAAGGGGTGGGACCGAGGCTGGCGAGGAAGGCACTCGGACACCTCGCGGAGGCTACCGCTGCGCTCGCGGCTGCGTTGAAGTCAATGAACGGCGGGGATGAACGCGGAGACCACGGGGGGAACTCCGCCGGAGCCGGGGACGCCTCGTCACCGCCCGGATCTGTCGGTCCGCGGACGCATCTCCGGCGGGTTCTCGCCGCGGGTTGCGCGTGCAAGATCGGAATCGCGCGCGCGATGTACCGCGCGGGTAATATAGGTGGCGCGCTCGCGGTCGCCGAGTCCGCGGCCGTCGACGACGCTCGGGGCGCTGACCTACTTCATGACGCGGGTGACCCGGAGACGACAGTCACAAACAAAACCGGAACCGCGCTCGGGCCCGGGCACGGGTCAGTTTGTGCCATCCTCGGGGACGTCCACGCGGAGCTCAGGGGCGATAACGAGAACCACGCACTCGCGCGGCGCGAGTGGGAAACGGCGCGGTCCAGACTGGCGCGCGACGGGGAACCCGAGGGCTCGCCCCAGCCGGCGACGGGCGAACCGCCCGGCGGAAACGGGGACCGCGACGGATCAGCCGCCATGGGACACCCGCCGCCGAGCGCGTTCCTGGGTCGGGGCCCGGTCAAAGACGCGCGGTCACACGCGGCCGCGGCGGAGGCATGCTACGCATCAGCCGCGACGCACGGGACGACGTCGATAGATACCAAAGGGGTCTGGCGAAGGTACGGGGCGTTACGTAACGAACGGGGCAAGGGCGCGCTGAGGGAGGCGATGGAGATGAGCGTCGACGCCGACGACGAGGTGAACAAAGCCGGAGCCGACTTTGCGCTGCAGTGCGCGGAGACGTGCTACGCGGACGCGTCGGTGGCGTTCGAGAGGGCGAAGGACCGGGTCAACGCCGCGCTCGTGGCGCTGAACCGCGCGCAGGCGTGTCGAGCGCGAGCGGCGTGGTCCCTCCCGAGGAGCCGCGAAACGACGGCGGGTGAAAAGGGTCGCGCGGACGACGGGGTCCCTCCGGGGCTGGACGGCTGGCGGCTGCGGGAATTCGAGTCCGCCGCCGGACACTGTCGCCGCGCGCTCCAGTCGCTGTCACGCGAGGACCGCAATAAACCCCCGCCCCAGGGTGTAATCGCGGCGGTTCGCGCAGAGCTGGGCAACGCGCTGCTGGCGTCGGGGCTTGAATTTCGCCGGCTCGGCGTCGACTTTGACGCGGCGTCGCGGATGGAGGAGGCCATTCGGACCCTGCAGGTGGGATGCGTCGGGTCACCCGTCGGAGCCGCGAGCCTCGCGACCGCGCACTATCACCTTGGAGGTCTCCTGGCTGACGCGGCGCTCGCGAGAGCCGCCGAGACGGGGCCCGGCGACGAGGATTCCCACGGCGCTAATAACAAGTTTCTCCCCGCGCAGCGTCACTTGGAGCGCGCGCTCGTCGGTTTCCCGCCCAACACCGCGCCGCTGGACCACGTACGACTTCGCGTGCGTTTGGCCGGGCTGGCGGACGCGGCGGGGGAGGGCGCGGTTCGCGGCGGGGGAGGCGGGGCTGCCGGAGTCGGGCATAGGGAGTCGGCCGCCACTCACCTCCTTTCGTCTCACGCCGCGTTCGCGAGCGCGCCGCCGGGCGCCGAGGGCGAGCAAGGGTGGATCGACGCGAGGCACCAGACGGAGACGATGTTACTCGCGGTACTGAAAAACCTGGTGCAGTCGTCGGTGGGTGGTAAGCGGCACGGGGGGCACAGGGATTTGTACAGCCGGGCGCTTCGGGGATTCGGGACGAGTTTACGGGAGTTTTCTTCGAGGCTGCGGGAGCTGGAGGATGCGGCGCGGGTCGCCCACGTGATGCGTTGACGTCTTTACACGCGTACTCTATACTACACAGATCGCGCTTCGTTGGATGTGCCATCTTCTCGATTGGCGAACAACTTGTTCGTTTCGTTTCGTTCGTTCTTGCTTTCGTTCTTGCTTTCTCAACTTCGTGTTGATTGATTCGGTTCACGTCATGATGCCCGGGAGCTGGGCCATGCCGGGGGAAGGGAGGGCTTCGGGGACGGCGCCGTTGGGCTGGTGCGTGTTGCAGTATCCGTCGTTGCGGTCCATCTTCTGGCACCCCTTAGCCAGGCACCGTCTCACGCCGCCGTGCTCGCAGCACAGACCCTTGCTCACGGCGCACTTGCCGCAGCCCTCGTGCGTGCACTTCAAACCGCCGAGGCCGAGGAGGTTGCCGTGCTTGCTGCAGAAACCGCGGCCGCGATCCATCTTGGTGCAGTTGGGAACCTTGCAGAGCTTCACGCCGCCGTGCTCGATGCACAGCGAGCGAGTCTTCGCGGACCGCGTGCATCCCTCGACGGAGCAGGTGTGCCCGCCCCCGTGTTTGATGCACAAGCCGCGGAGCTTGACGGGGGTGGTGCACCCTTCGACGGAGCACCGCTTGCCTCCACCGTGGGACCTGCAAAAGCCAAAGCCGGCGTCCCACTTCTTGCAGTCGGGCGCCTGGCACAGCTTGCCCCCGCCGTGCGCCGCGCAGAGGCCCTTGAAGTGCCCGGGCTTCTCGCAGCCCTCGTGCGTGCATCGCTTGCCGCCGCCGTGGGACACGCAGAAAGACCCGCGGGTGGCCCCTTTGGTGCAGTTGGGCACCTGGCATCGCTTGCCGCCGCCGTGGGCGACGCAGAACCCGCGGCCGGCGTCCATCTTTCCGCATCCCTCGTGGGTGCAGCGCTTGCCTCCGCCGTGCTCGCGGCAGCGGTCGCTGGAGGTGGCGGCTTTGGCGTCGCAGCCGTCCTCCGCGCAAATCTTAACCACGACGCCTCCGTGGTCCTTGCACTTGCTCCTGGAGCGCGCGGGGACGTCGCAGCCGGGATGAGAGCAGAGCTTATCGTTGTTGTCGTGCTGCACGCACACGCCCCTCGCCTTGGCGCGCTTGTTGCACCCCTCGTGAGTGCACACCCGTACCCCGCCGTGGGCTTTGCAGAGCCCCGCGCCGAGATCCTTGGACGAGCACCCGGTGATGATGCAGAGCTTCTTTTTGTTGATGCCGCCGTGAACCGCGCACTTGCCGCGCACCTTGCGCACGCGCTCGCAGCCCTCCTCGGTGCATCGAAGCCCGCCGCCGTGGGTCACGCAGAACTTGCCGCCCGCCGCCGCGCCCATGCCGCACTCGGGGGTTTGGCATCGCTTGCCGCCGCCGTGCGAGATGCACCGGCCGCCGCCGCGATCTCCCGCGGGGCATCCGTCCACCTGGCAGCGCTTGCCCCCGCCGTGGGCGGTGCACTTGCCGCCGCCGACGTCCAGCTTCTGGCAGGTTTCTTCCTGGCACTTGCGAACCACTGCGCCTCGACCTGCGGTGGAGGGTCGGGCGTTGGTGAGGACCGCGGCGACCGCGTTGGCGGCGAGGCCAGCCTGGCCGTTGGGGCCTTGCGCGGCGTTCATGGCGGAGAGGGCCGCGGCGGTTATACCCGCGGTGGTCCTGTTCTGCGCGCCCGCGGCGACCGCCCGGAGCACCGCGAGGGTCGCCTGGACCTGCGTGGGATCGCCCAGCGTAGCGGCGAGCATCTGCTCGACCGCGACGGGGTCCGCGCCTCCCGCGACGGCCATCGCGACGATGGCGTTGACTTCGGACTGGACCGGGGGGCATATCACGTTCGGCTCGTCATCCTGCGAAAATGGGAGGGGTGTGGGAGCGAGCGCGTCTCAGGCGGGCGCGGGGGCGGCGAGATCGGGGTGAGTGGAGGGAGGGTGAGTAGGATGGGAAAAAACGTGGAGACGCGGACAGAACGAACGGTGCGATCGTTCAACACGCGCGCGCCACGCACCTCCGTCTCGATGTTCTGGGGCGCGCCCCCGATCCTCGCGCGCTTCGCTTGGGATTCTCCCTCGTTCGCGGCGCGCGAGCGCGATACGCCACCGCCGCGCGTCATGGCGCGCGCAATTGGGCGGGCGGGTCGAAAGCGCGTCGTGGACTGCAACTCGGACGAAACGATGCCCGGCGCATGATGACAAATCGTCTGAGTTGGAGTGATCGGCCGCACAGATGGTCAGGGTATTTGCCCATACCCAAAAATGGTATTTCTGTAGTAGCGCAAATTTCGAAGAGTCAAAAACACGCCACTTTCTCAACGCTAAAAATCGTACGCGTCAAAAACGTGGGCAGCTCTCTCGGAGGAAGAGATCGGATTCTCTCTCACGGACGGTTCGAGGAAACAAGCGCTGGAGCGATCTGTGCTGTAATTTCCAAGGGCGCCGCCTCACTCCCTCCACGGGTCACCCGGTTCGATCAGACCGCACCACGACTTCGCCCATCTAATCTAACCGCACACGACGCCACCATGGGTACCGGATCCCGCCACAGCAAGAACGCCGGGACGATGGGCTCCGAGAACCTGACCTACGCCGAGAAGAAGGCGCTCGGGTTCGGCACCATCAAGGAGAGGCTCGGCAAGGAGACCGTCAAGGACTTCGACCACTGCGGCCTGGGTTTAACCCACGCGGTGGACCCGGTGGTGACCCCGGAGGGTGTCCTGTACGACCGCGAGCACATCCTCCAGTGCCTCCTCCACCAGAAGAAGGACATCGCGCGCAAGATGAAGACGTGGGAGGCGGAGCAAGCCAGGGACGCCGACAAGGCGACGGCAGAGGAGGACGCCAAGAGACTCGCGGAGCTGGAGAAGTTCGAGCTTGAAAACACGGGAGGCGTGGGAAACTACAAGCCATCAGCCGCCACGGGCACGGCGACCCCGGGGACGGAGACGCACGTGAGCTCATCCGCGGATGTCGCGGCGACTTTAGAGGAGAAGAATCGAATGAAGACGATGAAGGCGTTCTGGCTCCCGTCCAAGACGCCGACGGCGGAGATCAAGGCCGAGAAGCCCGACACCGACACCAAGTGCCCCACGACGCTCAAGAAGCTGCGGCTCAAGGACTTACTGTCGGTCAAGTGGACGCGGGTCCGGAAAGGCGAGGAGAGCGGCGGTTCGAGATACATGTGCCCGGTGACGTTCAAGACGTATACCAACTCGACCAAGATCGTGGTGCTGAAGCCCTCGGGTCACGCGGTGTCCGAGGAGGCGTGGTCGAAGGTGGTGAAGGGTGAGGGGAACTACGACGGGCACAGGGTGAAGGGGGTGATCAAGCTCCAGCGGGGCGGCAGCGGATTCGCGGGAAGCGGCACGCAGGTGGAGTCCAAGACGGAGTTCATGCTGGGCGCGGGGAGCGGGCTGGCGGACGGGCGCGGGCAGAACCGCGGCGCCACCTCCAAGTTCGGACTCCGGTTCAACTGATCGTCGCGTTCACTGTCGTTTGGTTTGTCGCTATGTGGTTTAATACGACGTCGGCTACGCGCGGCTATGTGTTTTTTTGACCCTCGAGTGGAGGTTCGACGATGGACGATTCAGTCCCTCCGTTTGGCTCCCGGGTCCTTCGATTTCGATCGTTTCCCCTTGCTCTTCCGTTCCTCCAGCCGCTGCTTGAACGCCCCCCTCTGCGCGTCCAGATCGTTCGCCAGCGCCGCACGCCGTCGCTCCGCGTTCCGCTGGTGATCCTCGAAGATGAGACTCGCCGCGCTGTCCGGCCTGTCGTTCTTACCCCGGCCCCCGCCCAAAAGCGGGTCCCGATCCTCCCTGTCCCTGTACTTGTCCGCCTTTCGCATCATCTTATCCTTGAGCTTGGACGGGATGGGTATGGCCGCCAGGCGCTGCGCCATCTCCCGCACCAGCTTCGACTCCAAACTGCGCATGTTCTCGTGCAGCGCGTGCTTGAGGTTATCTTCATTCGTCAGCCGATCGCGCCGCTCCTTCTCAACCTCCTGCACCACGTCCAGCCGTTTCTGCTGCTCGCCGTCCACCGCGGACTTTAAACTCTTCACCCTCATCTCCACGTCGGACACGAACTTCTCCTGGTGGTTCCGCTGGACCACCACCTCGTTGAACAACCCGGTGAGCATCTGGTCATCCTCGAGTTCCAGCGCTTCCCTCGGTTTGCGCAACGCGCAGTGAACGCTGACGAGCAGAAAGAAGACGAACGGGGAGAGCCACACGAGGGATAGGAACATCTGCTCGTTGGGGTTGTAAGGCACCGTGAACGTCGCCTGGGTAAAGTTGGAATCGCCCGGCGGGTAGAAGCACGGCAGTTCGGCTCCGACTATGAAAGAGTCGACAAACGCGTCCCTCTGCGCCGCGGTGGTGTTCCCCACGGTCCGTTCCTCGTCGCTGTACACGCACAGGTCGGTGCAGTTGTCCGTGGTGAGGTGGCCGTAGAGCTCGGGAACCGCCGGGTCGCATATAGACTCGTGGACGATCTCCACCTTGACGCAGCCCGTCGCGTTGTTCCCTCCGTGGACGAGGCAGTACTGCTTGACCACGTTCGGGCGGTTGGCGTACGCGTAGTAGGACGGGAAGGTCCAGAGCGAGAGCATGAGCAGGAGGCCGAAGGAGAAGGCGGCGACGAAGCCGTGCGATACCCTGGGCTTGTACCAGCTCAGGAGCCCCGGGGGCTTCTTGTATCGCTGCCGGATCGGGGGCCCGCCGCGTCCGCCGGGGCCTTGGCGAGGCATGCGGGGAGGTCGCCCGTCCGCGCCCCGCCGGCCCGCGCGCCCGGGCGGGCCGCCGCCTCCGCGCCCCTGTCTCATGTCCTCCATCTCACGCCCGCGCGGGGGGCGGCCACCCCCGCCCCTGCCTTCCTCCCTGGCGCGTGCGGGCCGCATCGCGAACTGAGGGGCGCGCAATGATTGGCAAGCAGAAAACCAACGGGCTTTTGGCAATTTTCAACCGGGCAACGTGAGTGAAAAAATGTCGTGTGATGAACGCGAGAGCACGCGCTACGTCTTGCTACTGTTCTCGTTCGATGCGAGGTCATATCTGCCCGCGACCGCCGCCGCGTCCTCCCCGACCACCTCCGCGGCCACCGCCGGCCTCCTTCCCGCCGCGCCCGCGCCCGCCGGCCTCCTTCCTCTCGCCGCCGCCGCGGGTCCTCTCCCCGCCGCCCCGCTTAGTGCCGGCTCCCGCGCTCTCCTCCCGCCGCCGGGGCTTGCCCTGCGCGCGCTGCTGCTGCTGCTGCTGCTGCGGCGGCGGGGCGGGGTAGTAGTCGTTATCGTCCACGAGGTCGTCCGGTGCGCCGTACTCGTCGTCGAACCCGTAGTCGGCGAGGTTAATCTCCACGGGCGCGACGGGATCCGCGGGGGCGCCGCGGCGATCCAGCAGCGCAGCCGCGTCGGGTCGCTTCCGCTCCTGGGACTGGCCGGGGGCGGAGGCGACACCGCCGCCACCGCCGCCGACGCCGAGGCTTCCGAACGTCACGGTGATGCCATCGACGCCGACGGGGACGCCGGGAGCGCCGTAAGATCCCCGCGGGTCCAAAGCCGCTCGCCGTTCGACGCCGGGGGGACCTCCTCCGTTGGGAACGATAGCTCCGCCCTGGGACGCGATACCCGGGGCAGGCGGCGCACCGGGAGCCGGTGCCGCCGCCGGGGGAGCGACGGCGGCGGGGGCGGCGTCGCCCGACTCGGCCTTGTTCTTGTTCTTGCCGCGTCCCCCGCGCTCGCGCCTGGGCTTCGCCGCGGGGTTGGCATCCGCATCTGAGGACGGCGGCTTGGCGTCGGCGGGGGCGGCGGGGGCCGGGGTTTGGGCCGGGGCGGCGCCATCGGTGGGTGCCTCGCGATCCTTCTTCCCCGACCTCTTCCTCTCCTTCTTGGCCACGGTGCCGTCCGGGGCGGGGGCGGCGGGAGGGACCGAGTCGTTCTTTCCCGCTTCAGCGATCGGCCGGTCGCCGCCGCCCGCCACGGCGCGCCTCGCCTGGGAGCGCTCCGCCTTGGCCGCCACCTTGGCGCGCTCCTCGCGCAGGACCGTGAGACGATCCTCCTCCACGGCCTTCTCGATCTCCTGGCTCAGCTTGGTGAACTCGTCGAGCAGCGCCATGGTCAAGGGCTTCCCGTCGGTGAGCTCTCGTTGCTGGTCGTCGATCTCGCCGCCCGCCGCGAGCTTCTCCTCAGCCTTCTGGATCTTCGCGACACGCTTCTGGACGGTTCGGAGCCTGCGATGGCAGAGCAGCTGGACCGCGCCCATCGTGGGCTCGTAGTCATCGCCCGCGGGGGGCATCGTCGGCGACGTGGTCGTCGGGAGGAAGGGTTCGTTGCGATCGCGGATCTGACAGCTGACTCGACGCGTTCAGCACCAAATGCCCGTGAAATAATTACCTTTAAATACATCATCATCGCACGGGCAAACAGACACATGATTAAGATTTACTACCTCGTACTACACGTTAATTATTTTGGCTCCTATGGGCAAAGTCACTCACGTCATCCACACCACAACGCACGCAGAAGCGGGGTGCCCAGCGCCGGTGCTCACAAACCGCGCCGGTCGCACCGAGATGACGCGTTCGATGCTGTGCGCGGTGGGGTTGTTCCTGGGGCTACTCATCGCCCCGGGTGCCCGCGCCTATCCAACCGGCAAGGTCGTCGAGCTGACCGAGGCCAACTTCGACGCGGAGGTGCGCCCCTTTCCCCACGTCTCGTTGTTGCCCCGCGGCCGGGGATGACCGAGCCGAATGGCCCGCGGATCTCGCGTGTCCCTCCCCGTTCGTTCGACCCTCACCGACCGTCCCCAACGCCTTCCCTCCCCCGTCGCACACGCAGGTGGCGAAAGGACCGACGCTGATAGACGTGTACGCGGACTGGTGTGGACGTGAGTTACCCCCCCTCCACCCGACCTCCCCCCCCTTGCGAGTGAGAAACCCC
>Ga0315315_10006756_pt1 | contig 10607 bp, 11 predicted proteins | sample M140m3416metaG_FD_203699 | JGI IMG/M metagenome (GOLD analysis project Ga0315315, IMG submission 203699) | Ammonia-oxidizing marine archaeal communities from Monterey Bay, California, United States - M1 40m 3416 | ecosystem: Environmental > Aquatic > Marine > Intertidal zone | place: USA... | reverse complement strand
GACTCCAACTCATGGTCGAGTTCTTGCGGACCTTCTGCTGTGTAAGGGCCTGGACCTTCTTCGGGTAGAAGATCTTGACCTTCTCGCGAACAAAGAAGTATCGCCAGATGGCATTCTCGTCAAAGAACGCCTTACACCCCTTGTCCACCTGAGACAGACTGCAGATGTCGGCGACAGACAATGGCGTTCCATGCTCGATCGGCATAGCCTTGCATGGAACCTGTGTCTCACCCCTCAGGATGAGTGGAACGAAGACCTCCATGGGGAGATCAAAGAATGACACCTCAGTTCCACAGGAACCATGGTCCACAACTTGCCCACAGCCACAAGCACAGATTTCGGTCTTAACTGGCTTGACGTTCTTGAGAACAGGGCGAGGAGTAGAGCACTTGAAGCACTCCATTCGATGCATGAAGCTCTGAGCACGGCACACGGCACAGTTCCACATCTTCGGTCCAGGTTCGTGAAACCCCCACCCCTTCATCCCCTTCCCAGAGTAAGGGATGTAGTTCAGCCCACGAAGGTGGCTGTCCAGCTGGTTCCTTGTGAGGAATCCAGAGTCGGGGTGACCTACACCATCCCCTGGCGGCCCCTGCCACCCAACGCGGCTGTCGGCAACACCAGGATGCCCACCACCACGACCACCACCAAGACCACCACGACCACCACCAAGACCACCACGACCACGACCACGGCCAAAACCACCACCGTCCATGACAGACGACTGAGAGCTGAGAGCTGAGAGCTGAGAGCTGAGAGACTGGTTGGCAAAGAGCTATGTAACTCCTTTTGATACTAAAGAAAAGACTAAGAGTTTTCAAATTTTTTAAAGAGAAGATAAAAGAGGTGATGGAACAGAGGAGATTGTTTAACATCCACTACCATCATTATTATTATGATATATTAAATAACTAATATATATATTTCCAAGTGTAACAGCTGAAATTAGTCCAACTACCATACAACATTTTTTCATATTACACCTTCTTTCAATTTGTATATCAGGGTTGTGGGTTATTGATATACCACTCTCCCTTACATTACTTTCTTGTCTTGTTAACCCTTCTTCCATATCATTTTCAGCTTTAGGCATTTTATAAGTATATAAGAATTATTTTTAAATATTATTTAAACATAATTTTTGTTATGGTTATTATAAATGAAACCATCAAGTTTTTGCACAATATGTACATCTAATTGCGCCTTTGAATTAAAAGGTTTATTATTATCATTATCTGTATATCATACAGGTGAAACAATATATATAATGTCTGATACTAAAACAAAACAAAGTATTGAAGAAATGACACCTCAACCAAGATTAAATATAAAATGGTTTATAGAATTAGATGAATATGATGGAATGAATCGAATGATGATGGTGGATAAAGGTTTATGGTCTAATTTTCAGATGTCAAAATCTAATATTATTAAAATAGCACTTGAATATTCTAAAGATACATTATTACTAGATAGTGACATTATTATATTAAATGAATTAAATGATATAGATGATACTAAGGAATTAGGTGTTTCACCACAATTTATTAAGCAAGTGAATATAGATGAAACCGGGTATTATAATGGTGGATGTTTATGGACTAGATCTAAGGAATTACCAGATGATTGGATAAAATATACGGAAACATCAAGGTATTTTGATCAAGCATCTATTGAAGATTTAGTAAAAAAATACTCTTATTTTGAATTTGGAGAAAATTATAATTTACAATGTTGGAGATATTATTTATCACCTGAAGGTTCAGAAAAAATTGCATCATATTTATCATCAGATAAAGGAGTAGTAATGTATAAAGATGAACCTCTTAAATTTATTCATACACATTTCTTACATCCTACATTTAATGATTTTAATAATTTATTATTAAATCATATAAATAATGCTAAATTATATAAAATATTATTAATTATTTATAGAGTTATCAAGGATAAATGGATTATAAAAATACCTAAACAACCCATTCAGGGTATGGGATATCATAATAATGATAGTTTTAGAGAATTACCTGGATTAATAAAAAAATATAATAAAGATGTAGATATTGAATTAGTTAATGATAGCATACATTGTTGGATATATCCTAATATATTATTATATGATAGACCTACATTAGAATGGTGTAATTCAGAAATATTAAATGCTTCATTATTTTTATTAGGTAATGGCGATATAGAGCTAGAAGGCAAAGAATTAAATAAAAAAATAAAACATGTTAAACCATGGATTTTTTGGCCTAGAAAACCTGAAATAGTTGAACAAATATTAGATGAAAAAGGGATATTAAATTACAATGAAAGAGATACTGAATCTATATTTATAGGTAATTTTGAAAATCCTGTTCAAGAGAAATACAGAAATATTAATGACAATTGGGAAAATGTTCTAAGTGAATACCATTGCATAAAAGGTGATAAACATAAATTTACAAATGAAGAGTATTTAATGAAATTAAGAAATTCAAAATATGGATTATGTTTGAGGGGGTATGGGTCAAAATGTCATAGGGAAGTAGAATTAATGGCATTTGGGACAATACCAGTTATAACACCTGAAGTATCAATTAAATCATATATGGAACCATTAATAGAAAATATTCATTATTTAAGAGTAAATAATTCATCAGAATTTAAACAAAAAATATCTGAAATGGATGAAAATAAATGGAATAAAATGAGTAAAGAATGTTATGAATGGTATCAAAGAAATGTTTATAGTAAAAATTGTTGGAATAATATGATAGAAAATATATTATATTTACACCTTTGAACATTTAAAACGCCGATTTAATCCAAATATTTTAAGGTTTTCATTTTCTTGTTGATGGTCTTTTATATGAATATTTATTATAATTTATATATATATATATGGATATTCATATATTGAAACCTGTTATTAATAAAAAATCAATAACTTACACTTATTTATATAATGGCAAAAAATACTCATTTTCAAATCTATAAAAAATTTAAATTTATTTTTTTTGAAATCGGAGTTTCAATACTATCAGGGCGGTGTGGGCCCTGGGAGTCACCCCAGTTATAAAAATGAAACATATAATTATCACAGATCAAGTTTTCTTTTTTTAACATTGTACAATTATGATGAATATTTATGGTTTCTATTGAAGAAACCATGTATATACATTTAGATCTTTTACGAAAAGGGGAAGGTTCACTAATATCTAAGTTTTCTTCTAATTTTTTTTGCTTGCTTTTAGTCTTTGCCCATATATTTTTAAATCCAAATACATTTATATTGGTATTTAACTTTATATATTCTACTAATTTAATATTTGGTATAAATAAATATTCATCTAAATCATTAAAAATCATATATTCATAATTATCTTTACCATATTTATATAAAGCATGATGCATCTGTCCTAATTGTGCATGATGACGATATTTATATTTTTTCGGATTCCAATATCTAAAATTCCATTCTATTAATGTAACATCTTTATAATTAAATATTTCTTTTATTTTATTATTTAATAAACCATTATAATACATAAAAAAATGTTGAACTCCTTGCCTTTTATAATAATTATAAAAATTTGGAAATAAATTATAATCATCTTTAAATAATGTTGTTAAACATAGAAAATTAGATTTTTCTTTATTTACTATTTTTTCTATTTCTTTACTATATTCTTTCCCATCAAAAAATACCTGAATAAATAATTTTTTACTTATATCAATACTATTATCATCATATATAAATATTAATGTTGGTTCATATTTATCTTTTATAATTTTTTGTTTTAATTTTATTTTTGTTTTATTTAGATAAACATTCAATTTACTTTCATCTACTATATTATTATTAATTGATAAAATTAAGTAAATTAAATTATTTTTCCAAAATACATCAAATAAAGTAAAATCATGAAAAATATTTTCACTTTCAATATTTGTTAAATCTAATTCATCAATATTCCACTCTTTACCTTCACAAAATGATAATTCTAAATACACTATTTCACCATTATGTGCAATTCTCCATTTATTTTTATATCTATATAATTGGTATTGTTCATCTTTATAGTATGACTTTGTATTTTCATCTACATTTCGTAAAGGTTGGACTTTATATATTCCATTTATACTGTTATTGTTCGAACCTTTTATTTTAACTATATTTTTTAAATCTAATTCATCAATATCCCACTCTTTACCTTCACAAAATGATAATTCTAAATACACTTTTTTACCATTATGTGCAATTCTCCATTTATTTTTATATCTATATAATTGGTATTGTTCATCTTTATAGTATGACTTTGTATTTTCATCTACATTTCGTAAAGGTTGGACTTTATATATTCCATTTATACTGTTATTGTTCGAACCTTTTATTTTAACTATATTTATCATAAATATTGTATTTTTATAAATATTATTAATCGAATATTCAAATACAGATTTATTTTTATAATAACTATTACTGTAAAAGTTTACCTTTTTATCAAGTAAAGTGCCAGCAATAGCAATATGTAATCTATTTGTATTAATTGTTTCAAACTTAGATAAATAATCGAATATAGATAAACTAACATCTTTTATTACGTTTATTTTATTAGTATTACCCCATTTCTTAAATTTTTCTGATAAATCTTCATTATTTTTTGGTATTTTTATATTAGTTTTTTCTTGATCTGTCCGATAAGCATTACATACACCATTACCTTTTATTATTTTATACTTATTTAAATTGTTAATGTAAAATGCCATATCTTTGGATAAATAGACATTTTTTTTATGGTTAAATACTTTTAAAACATAATTATATGATGTTTCTTCTCTACAAAATATTATTATATTATCATTTAAATTTGATAAAAATTTATCTTCTGATTTTATAGTATGAGGTAGAATTATAATTTTATTATCATTTTTATTTTTTTCTATAAATTTTTTACAGTAATCATATAATCCTACCAAATTCCCTCCACCAGCATAAAATAAAGTTTTATTATGATATTCATTAGAAATATTACCCATCTTCCAATTTAAACCAAGTTCATTAAAAATTTGTATTGTTCCAAATGCTATCAAGGAATCTCCTGCATTTCCTGGATTAGGTATATAAATTATTTCTTGATTTAAATAATTACTTAAAAATATTCTTATGTCTTTTATTTCCATATAATTAGTAATTATATTTTAATTTTATATATTATAACTCGGCGTTTAAAATGTTCAAAGGTGTAAATAAATAATATTACTCTTTAAAAAATTTGAAAAATTAGTTGAATTTTATACAACTTTAAAGAGAATAACTACTTTATAAACATGTCTACTCACACTTTCACCATTTCCGAAAAGAAGTTGGGGTTTACTTTGGATAAAACCAAATCTACCCCAACAATTGCAAAAATCACTACAGGTGGTGCTCTTGAAAAGCAGTTGATTGAATCATGTTCTAGTATCTCATCAGGATGTGAGATCCACTATATTGGTGGTGAGTTTGTTAAAGATTTGCCTTTTGATCGAGCGATGGAAAAGATCAAAAGTTATGTTGAAAGGCCAATCAACATCGTCATTACATCTCCTCGAAAATCTGATATCCGCCAATCATTTGTTTCAACTAGTCAAGCATACAAAATGTCTGCTGAAGAGATGAATAAGGCATCAGAAGAGGCAACTAAACAAGGCCTCAGAGATCTTGCGAAAGCCCATAAGGAGAAGCTTCTTCAAGAACAATCCTCAACAGAATCTTCTGATGAAGATGAGGATTATGTTTCTTCAAGGAAATATGGGGAACTTGAGAAGAAGAATCATTTCCTCAAAATGGAACTCTTGAATGTTCAGGTTGATAATGAAGATCAAACAACTCTTCTGAAGAAAGAACTTGATCCAATTAAGGCTCTCAACGATCAACTTTGTCATATCATTACGATGAAAAAGAGGACAAATAAGCTAGAAAAGTTGGATGAAATCAAAAATTCTAGTTCAGAAGAGATGGTCAAACAATTGAAAAGAGTGAATACTGAGGTTGATTCTTACTTTGAAGAATGTGAGAAGCATCTAAAATTGGTTGAGTTCCATGAAATAAAAAACTGTGTAGCTTCTTTCCTTGATAAGGAAAAGATTGAGATGGAAAAGCTGAATAAGTATTACAATTGTAAGATTAATTTTAAGATTTTCTATGAATTCATGCAGCTCTTTAGCTTGATTGTCTTGCTTTTTGGGGTTGCGCGGCCAATGTGGGTATGGTAATGGTAGCAGAGAAAAAATAATGTTCAAAAGTGTATTTGTTTAAAGAAATAATGATATTATGTATGTATGTATAAAATGTTACTTAGATCAGGTAGAATAATTTTTTTTATTGATTTTGATGAAGCATCAAAAGCATGGAGAAAAAATAAAATATATTTAGGATTAGGTAAATTTCAATACAAATAGTTTCTAACCCCCACTTTTTGCTTTTTTTGAACTACCACCTAAGCATGCACATAATATTAAGATTCCCCATACTATTAGAACCCATTTCCAGATATCCATCCAATCATCATATTCACATTTTTTTTCTTCTTCTTTTAAGTTTTCTCTTAAAAATGTACAATTAAATATACAAGGTTCTTCAATTGAACAATCCTGAATTAGTCCTGTTTCATAATCAATTGAATGTGTTTGTTTCCAATAAACCGTCCTGTTATCTATTTCTTCACGTTCTTCAATTCTTTCTACAAAATAATCACAGATTTCATAAATTATATATAATATAGAAGCAATAAGACTACTTAATAATATACAAGCAATCCCTTTCCAGAAGCTTGGTTCTTGATAAAATTTAACTTCACTTGAACCATCACTGTCTTCTGTTGAACCAGATACACCAGAATATGATGTGGTGGCGGGCATTTTATATTTTTTTTATAAAAATTAAATTTATTATTATGTTTTCAAATTTATTGTGATATGATATGATAATATGATTGCAAGAATGTATGAAAAGCTATAATAACTGATATTTTATCTACATCTTCTACTTTAACGTCTATATTATATTCTTTTAATCTAGTCATAATAAATCCATCATTATTTATAATTTTTTCTTTTTTATCATCTTTATTATTTTCTTTTTCTAGAAAGTATTTTTCTAAGCGTGTAAATATACACTTTTTATCATCTAATAACCAATTAGCATACATACCTGGTATTAGAGCTGTTAGTATCTTTGAATTAATTTCACCTGGGAAGACCCATCCAAGTGAAATATATCCAGTTAAGAATGAATGAAATATATTTATTCCTCTAGAAATCTTCATTTATATATATATATTATTTATACTTTAATATTTAAGTATATATAAATACTTAAAATATATTTAATATAATAATATAAATGAATTTAGAAATGATTAAAAAAGATAATGCTATAAAAAGAATTGTAGATTCTATAATGGGTGATGAAAACTTTTACATTGTATGTGAAAATGGATTTAAGGATATATATGAAGATGGTGTTATTGATGAAAAAGATATCCCAATGATTATTAATCTTTTACTAACAGCTTATGTAAACCACAGTAAAATTAAAATTACAAATAAACATAAAAAGAAAGTATTAATGTTACTGATTTACACATTAATTAATAAGTTTCAAGTAAATGATAAAATTAACAATGATAGTATTATGTTATTAATTGAACCACATATAGACCTCATACTACTTAGTGTTAATTTGCCGAAATGTAAATGGTGCTCATCTAAACCTCCCGATGAAGAGAAAGTTATAAATGGTATTAAATTAAATAGATTAAATAATATGAAACAAGTTAAATTAGATATAAAAGAAGAAATTTTACCAGATAACGTACAATTAAAATTAGAGGCTGCCAGCAGCAATGATTCAAATGATGCCAGCAGCAATGATTCAAATGATGCCAGCAGCAATGATTCAAATGATGCCAGCAGCAATGATTCAAATGATGCCAGCAGCAATGATTCAAATGATGGTAGTGGTCCTCAAGAACTTTAATATCTTTTATTATATAATAGGACCATAATCAGTATAATCTGTTAATCCTTCTCCTGTATATTTTACATAATTTTTTTGAAACATAGATGCTAATTTAATAGCTTGTTCATTATATTCATCTTTGTTTTCCCATGATTCTTCCGGATTACATATATTAGATTCAACACCAGGTAAATATACTGGAAAATCTATCTTAAAAATTTTATGTTTCTTAGTTTGAACTTTTGTTATTGAACCATCTAAAATAGCATCAATACAAGCTCGTGTCTCTGCAATACTTATTCTTTCACCTATGCCATTTCCACCACCAATCCACCCTGTATTTACTAGATAAGCTCGTGATTTATGTTGTTCTATTTTCTTTTTTAGTAAATCAGCATATTTAGTTGGATGAAGTGTTAAGAATGCTGCACCAAAACAAGCAGAGAATGTTGCTTGTGGTTCTGTAATTCCACGTTCTGTTCCTGCTACTTTAGCAGTATAACCACTTAAGAAATGATACATAGCTTGTTCTGGTGTTAAACAAGATACAGGTGGTAATACACCAAAAGCATCACACGTTAAAAATATTATATTTTCTGGATGTCCACCCATTTGTGGTTCATGCCAGTTTTCAATATGATGGATTGGGTAACTAACACGTCCATTTTCTGTTTTAGATATATTATTATAATCAGGAGTTCCATCTAAATTTTGATAAACATTTTCTAATAAAGCATTTGTTTTGATAGCACGATAGATTTCTGGTTCATTTTCTTCTTTTAAATTAATAGTTTTGGCATAACATCCACCTTCAAAATTAAAAATACCTTCATTATCCCATCCATGTTCATCATCGCCAATTAATCTACGGTCTGAATCAACAGATAATGTTGTTTTGCCAGTTCCACTGAGTCCAAAGAATAAAGCAGTATCACCTTTTTTTCCAATATTAGCAGAACAATGCATTGTCATTATATCTTGAATTGGTAACCAATAATTCATTAAACTAAATATTCCTTTTTTATTTTCACCACCATACCATGTCCCTAAAATAACAGCTACTTTTTTCTCGATATTAAATGCAATTGCTACATCTGAATTTAAATTATGTTTTTTCCATTCTTTATTTGTTTTCGAACAAGCATTTATAATGGTAAAATCAGGATTAAAATCTATTAATTCTTCTTTTGTTTTTGGTCTAATAAACATATTTGTAACAAAATGTTGTTGCCATGCTAATTCATGAACAAACCGTATTTTTTTCTGACTAATAGGGTTTGCACCACAGTAACCATCAAAAACATAACATTCTTTTAAGCTATTAAAGTGATTAATTGCTATTTTATATAAATCATCAAATACTTCTGGATTAATAGGTTGATTTATAGAACCCCACCATATATTTTTATCAGACTCAGAACCAATATTTTTAACAATCCATTTATCATTTGGAGATCTTCCAGTAAATTTTCCTGTATCTATAGCAAAAGTATTACCATATTTTGTTTTCATTACAACTCCTTCATTATTATTCTGTTCGTGTTGATTAAGTTTAGAATAGCTTAAATTATGATGTATTACTTGGGGACCAACAATCCCAAGATTATTAATACCTATATTAGTTGAGGTTATTGAGAAATTACGTAAATTATGAAATATTATTTGAGAACTACGTTTTAATAAAAAATTATAGAACATTATATGTTTTATAATATAATTTAATTTGTATAATCAAACAAAAAATAAAAAATTATTATTATTTACTTATTTACATATTTACACATTTTATTACTTATGCCATGATACCATAGTAATTGATCTCATTGTACTTGTCAAACCTACTGATATACTTTTCTACTTGGCATGCATTCTTAGCCTTCGTTGGATAGTTCTTGTTCTTCTTCTGGGGAATCTTCCTTGCCCTGATAAACTTACCCTCACCCCTCTGTTCCTTGATGAACGTCTCGTTAATAGAAATATTGTGCTTAGAACCATTGTTATCGTTGTTGATATAGGTATTGTTGATATAGGTATCACTGATACCCTGTTCCCTAATCATATTCCTGTTATTATAGGTGTCAATGAGGAGATTAAGGTCTTCAATTTCTAGATTCCTCGTAGTAATCTTGGGGACATTTTGAAGGGCAACATCAGACCAAGGAACATTCATATAAAGGTGTCCAACTTTCTTTGGCATCGGGCGACTGTGGACAAAGTACTCTGCATCGTTGTTGTAAGACATCTATTGAATAGATATACTATTGAATTTAATAAAAAAATAATAAATACTTTTCAAATTTTTTAAAGATACACACTTGAACATTTAATTCACACATTTAATTCACACATTTAATTCACATCTTTATCTAGTTACACTTTGTGGTGTAGACATTTCCACAAATGTGACCTTGCCTGTATTTTTGTCATATACAGGCTTCATCTCAACATAAGTAGAAACATGATGACCCATCACGTAGTCTCCACCACCACCCTGACTCTTCTCAAAAGAGTAGTACTTAACGCCATTCACCATCTCGTATTTAGCTTCACTTGACATTCCGAATGACTTATTCTTAATTTTAAAGAAAGAACAAAGAAATATTTCAAATTTTTTAAA
>Ga0315315_10006755_pt1 | contig 10610 bp, 8 predicted proteins | sample M140m3416metaG_FD_203699 | JGI IMG/M metagenome (GOLD analysis project Ga0315315, IMG submission 203699) | Ammonia-oxidizing marine archaeal communities from Monterey Bay, California, United States - M1 40m 3416 | ecosystem: Environmental > Aquatic > Marine > Intertidal zone | place: USA... | reverse complement strand
GATTCCCTCTTTATAGGTGCCAGATTTCCAATAACGATTTACTTTATCCGTATTAGCCCTGTTAACATACACCAAATCTGCATAGATAGAATCTTTATCACCAATTGCTTCTACAATGCGCGAAACGGCCTTATTATTCGCATAAATATCATCTGAGTTTAAAATACCCACAATATCGCCAGTGGCATTTTGAACACCTTTATTCATTGCATCATAAATTCCCTTGTCCGATTCTGAAATAATAGTTGCTATTGAATCTTTGAATTTATCGATAATAGAAAGCGTATTATCAGTGGAACCGCCATCTATAATAATGTACTCTATATTAGAATAATCCTGTGCAACAATAGATTTAATAGTGTCTTCTATTGTTTCTGCACTATTATAAGCTATGGTAATAAGACTAACTTTCATCTGTCTTTAAATTCTCTTTTCCTAAGTTCCTTAGCGGGATTACCTTGATAAATAGTATATGGCTCTAGTGTTTGGACTGCAACAGAGTTTACAGCTAATATAGAATGAGATTTACAACTAACTCCAGGGCAAACTACAGAATGCGCCCCAATCCAAACACCTTCCTCTAAATTGATTTCCCTGACTACCAGATCAAACTCAACTTTTTTATAATTATGGTTTCCACATAACAACATGGCTCCTTGCGATAAGCAAACGTTATCTCCAATTTTCACTTCTCCTAAGTTGTCAATCCATACTTGTTCACCAATCCAAACATTATTTCCAATTTCTAGTTTCCAAGGATATTTAATATTTACATTTGGCTTTATAACTACCCCTACCCCTACCTTAGCTCCAAATATTTTAAGAAAAAAAACACGTACTCTACTAAATGGATTCATTCTGTTTTGCATAACAGATGCATTCACAAAAAACCATAAGCCTCTTTTAAATAGACTTCCTGAATTGTACCAAGAGTTATCAAATTTACTTAAATCAGTTCTTTGCATAAAGCTAAATTAACTATTTTCTTTATACTTCAACTTCATTCTCTTCCAACCAAAATCCCAGAACAACTAATGGCCATAAACGAGACCAAGTTGCTTTTTGGTTGCCTTTTAAAAATCTTTCCCACATATCCCACAATTGTTTCTTATCCAATAACTCATTATCAACAAGGTTGGTTAAGTTGTCAATACAGAAACTCTTTAATTCATTTTTCATCCAATGTTCCCATGGAAAAGTAAATCCCATTTTGGGCCTATTTACAATTTCTTTTGGCATTAAATCACCCAAACTATCTACCAATAATTTCTTTGGAGAATAAGGGAATTTGTGTTCATCAGCAACACCGTAAACATATTCGACCAACTCGTGATCTAAAAAAGGTACACGTACCTCAAGGGAGTGTGCCATGCTCATTTGATCTGTATCACGCAACAATATATTTTGCATGTAAGTATTGATTTCCATATAAGAAACCTTGCTCAAAAAGGGTGAATTAAAGCCAGATGCTTTCACATCTATACCATTTAAACCAATTCTATAAACTTCATTTTCGGGGAGAACCCCAATTCCTGTTAGTTTAGAAATCAGTTCATCATTTAAAACTTGTCGATTAATTGGGTAATAAAACGGAAGCTCCAAATATTTTTTTGTTAATGTTTCAACAGTTTTATCTGAAGCAATTGAAGGTTTTATAATTTTTAATGCTTTCCCCATTAATCTTCGAATCCCCATAGGAAAGGAATAAAGCCATTTTTTATCCAATAAGGAGACGGCTCGAGGAAATATATCATAGCCGGCAAATAACTCATCACCTCCCAAACCTGATAGGACCATTGTAACTCCAGCATCTTTTGCCACTTTTGAAACAATGAACGAATTGAGTCCATCACCACTTGGATGATCCATTCCCGCTAACGCATGTGGTAGTTCTTTTAAAAAATCTACAGGAGTTAATTTAATTTCAGTGTGATCTGTATTGTATTTATTTGCAATAATGCGAGCATATTTTGCTTCGGAAAACGCTTCCTCAGCAAAAGATATATTGAATGTTTTCGGAGGCTTATCGCTTACTTCGCTCATCAATGCAACGATAGCACTTGAATCTATTCCACCGCTTAAAAATGCACCAAATGGAACATCTGAAACCAATCTTCTTTTTATCGATTTGGTTAATTGATTTTTTACTTCAAACTTAATTTCTTCGTAAGATTGCTTGTCTGATTTGCGGCTAATCTTTTTATTAATGTCCCAATATGCTTCGGTTTTATATTCATCGTCACTAACCCATATATAATGACCTGGCATAAGTACCTTAATTCCTTCTATTATAGTTTTTGGTGCATGAACCGTATTGTAGCGCAAATAATCAACAAAAGAATCCTTGTCAATTTTCTTCTTTACAAATGAGCACTCCATTAAACTTCTTATCTCAGAAGAAAACACAATACTGTCATTATTATCATAAACGTAAAGTGGCTTTATTCCCAATCTATCTCTTGCTATAAAAAGGGATCGTTTTTCAACATCCCAAATTGCAAATGCAAACATGCCATTAAATTGATGCAAGCAACTAATACCCCATGCTTGATAGGCAGCTAGAACAACTTCAGTATCAGAATTCGTTCTAAAGGGGTAGTCGGGTAAACTATCTCTTATTTTTTTATAGTTGTATATCTCTCCATTAAAAATGAGTATAAACTTATTGTCTGAACTATAAAATGGTTGATTAGCAGAAGGGTCTGGATCAATAATCGATAGCCGACTATGCCCAAATACCAAAAAATCATTTACATAAGTGCCAGAGGCATCCGGACCACGATGTTTTTGCTTTGCCATCATATTCTCCACCTCTTGGAGGGGGGAATTTACTTTTGAAATATTATATATTCCGTTTATTCCGCACATAGAACTCTGTTTGATTACGCCTTGGTAAACGTTTTTCAACTTCAGTGAGGGCAGACGCTTACTATGTTTGACCGCAGTAGAGAACTTTTCTCAGCAAAGCTGAATCTTCTTGGTATTATCAGCAACTTCTATTAAAGTCCTATGTTCTTTAGAAAAACAGGATCAGTAATCATCATTTTTACTCCTTCTCGAATAGTTAACAAAGGCCTTCCTAATATCTTTCTCATTTTAGAATTATCAGGTTGTCTTCTTGTCATATCGCCCTCCCCCAAAGGCGGTAAATAAATAATTTTAGAAGATGAATTCGTTTCTTCAATTATCAGTTTAGCTAATTCGAGAATTGTTACCACCACTTCACCTCCAATATTAATAACATCATTCATTTCTAAGTCCTGTTCTAATATAGCTATGCAAGTATCAACGTTATCATTTACATAGCAAAATGTTCTTGTTTGTGAACCATCACCATAAACACCTATGTCCTCATTTTTTAATGCTTTCTCTAAAAATCGAGCTACAACAAAATCAACACTTTGATTAGGCCCATAGGTGTTAAAAAATCGAAAGATTGTAAAATTTAAATCATAAGACTTTTTGTAAGATCGAAAAAAGGCCTCGCCAACATTTTTCACAACCGCGTAAGGAACGCGAGAGTTTAATGGGGTAGTTTCCTCATGCTGGGGTAATTCAACAGGCTCGCCATAAACTTCAGAAGAAGATGAATAAAATATTCTTTTTACAGAAGTGTTTTTTGCTAGACTTAACACATTTTTGATACCGTCAATATCGCCTAAAACTTTTATTGGATTTTCCAAAGTTCTTTGAACTCCGACAACAGCAGCATAATGAAAAACATAATCAAAATTATTGGCTATCATGATTTCAGACAAGTCCTGATGATTATTTACATCACAATACACAAATGTCCAATTCGAATAATTTGCCGAAGGTAATTTCGATTTGTCACCTGTGCTCAAATCATCTACTATAACTACAAAATAGGCAGGGTTTTGAACCATCTTTCTTGCCAATGCCCCTCCTACATTTCCTGCTCCTCCGGTAATTAATATTTTAATCATTTGGTATTTTCATTTATGTGACTTCATGCTTATCCTATGTGATGTAACAAATATAACTAATGCTTTTATTTTACATAAAAAATAGGTCATTTTATACAAAATAATTGTTGTTAGTAAAAAAGCTTACTAGCAAACAGAATAGTATTTCTCAATGAGGTTATCCAAATATTCTTGTCCATTCACCAAATCACAAATTCCATATTTATTGAAAATGTTGTCTACCTCTAATAAATAATCGCCTCCTGCATTTGGTGAAATTTCTTTTTCTATATTTTTCCCTAAATGATTCTCAAAAGATTCTACAATTTGCAAAATCGATAACTTTTTAGCTATTATCAAGTTTACGGTCTTATTGAACTCCGCTTCATTATCAATTACTTTATAAAGGTATGCGAATATATCCGCTGCATCAATCAAATATCTTGAGGCTTTTAATTGAATATCCATTTTCTGTTCACTTTGAACACAATTGTGTACAAAATTGATTAACGTATTTGGGTTTTTCGTTTTCCCTACAACATTTGGCAATCGCACAATTAGATAGCTTTTGAAATTAGCCTTTATATAAAACTCTATTTCCAGTTTGTGTTTAATATATAAAGACCCCTTTAAAAAAGGATCTTCAATACTACTTGTACTGAAGTAAACAAACAACTTTTGGGAAGCCTTATATTTAGAAACCAAATTAAGCTCTCTTTTGAATTGCTCTAGATCAACACAACCCGAATTAGAAACACCAGAGGCAAAGATAATGACATCCTCATTATCACTATATGACTTAAATGTATTTGCTAATAATCCACTGCCTACTACCATCTTACGATTTACCTTTGCTAATTAATCATTGAGTAATTCAATTAATGTATTTGCCCATTTGGCGGGAGTGATTAACAAAGATAGCTCAATACTTTTTTTCTGCATGTCTAATAACTCATTTTCTGACAAATCGATTACTTTGCGAAAAGCATCTTTAATTGCTTCTATATCTCGCGCTGGAAAAATATATCCATTCTCACCCTCTTGAATAAACTTCTCTGATGCTCCAACCTTATTACTACAAATCATAGGAAAACCGGCTGCTGCATATTCATGAAGAGAAACACCCCAAGGTTCTGTATGACTTGGCAATATATACACTCCTGTTTTTTCAATGTATTCTAAGAAATCTTGTGGCTGTACAAAACCAAAATGTTTGATCTTATTGTGTTCTATCTTATTATCGAATTGATCCCCAGTCCCAAAACACCATAATTCCCAATCATTTGGCTGTTCTTTTTGCAATTCTATAAAAGCATTCCACATATCAAATATCCCTTTATGCTTTACATATCTTCCGACGTAAATAAAACGTTTAGGAAAACTACACACCTTACTCTCTTTCGTCTTTTCAAAATAGGACGAAAATAAATCCACATCAGCAGAATAAAATCCTTCTGATATCTCTGAAGACTTATAACCTAATTTTTTAGCAAATTGACGTTGTGGTTTTCCCGGCACCCAGACATGAGAGAATTTATTTTTGACTATAAAGGGACTAAGTAAAGCTGCTGTTTTTTGCTTTAATCCACCTAACCAGTGATTATCTAATGCCAATACCGTTTTTATCTTTCCTTTATAATGCTTACAAACATTTACATAACCTTTATCCACCCATCCCGATGACATAATTAGATCAGGATTAATTGTATTAGCCAATTCTAACAACTGCTCATTGGTAAAGTCATTTCTTTCATAAATAGCAGCGCCATTTAATTCAAATTGAAAAGGCGCCTCTTTGTTTACTGGCCATCGAACAACGTGAAATTCTACATTAGGATAAAGGTCAATTGTTTCATTTATACAGGTTATTGTATAACCCGCAATCTCGGCATATAATATAAGAGCTCTTTTTTTCAAGTTAATTGGTTTCTTCTAATTATACAGTACCAGCTTCTATTTGAAGTAATTCATTTTTCCTCTTGTTATACTCACTCTTTGTAAAATAATACATCAACATTATCAGCGGAAACCCATTTAACATGTAGTTTCCTTGCCGCAATAAAGTAACAAATATCAGTATAAAAAGTCCTTGGCTTACGATTCGATATTCGTTCAATTCGCTATTCTGATTTTTATGCACAAAAGACCTAAACAAGATTAATAAGATAAAACCTGCACCCAACAAACCAGTCTCTGATAAAAGTCGAATTAATAAAGAATTTCCATCCTTTGTATTAAAAGAAAAATCATATAAAACAACTGTATTGGTTAACGAATACTTCTCATAAGCAGACTCATGCGAACCCAACCCGGTTCCAAAAATGGGGTGTTCTTTTAAATTCTCCGTTGCGATATGTAAGTTATTATAAAGAACAAAACTTGATGAATTTGTATTTTTAATGTCAAAATCATTTTCAATCCATAACCCAATTGAAGTATCTACTCTTGATCGAAATTCATCTATGTTATAATACGCTGCATACCCAACACTTATAGATATTACAACACCTATTATCACATACCGAATATTCAATGTGTCTGAGGCTAACATAAATGCCATAATAAGCCCAATTAAACCAGTGGATGAAGACGTCAATATCAATACCAACAAAATTACTAATGACTGTTTTTTATCGATAATATAAGTTTCCTTTCTGAATAAATTATAAATAGCCACATACACCGCTGGCATAATTAAAATTGCCAGGCCTGAAGGTTCTGATATAATAGAATTTACCCGCAATCCTAATATACCTCCAGGAATAACACCCCATTTATTAAATATCCAGCTATAATCATAACCCAATTTAAACCCGATTATATAAGAAACTTGCTGCACTATGCCAATTAAAGCTATCCAGTAGCACCATTTAACATACATTTTAAACAAACGCTTGACATTAAATTCATAATAAAGCATTACATATTGATAAAAAAGCAGGGTTAGCAATAAACCTCCAAATACTTTAATGAAGGAAAATTGATCGGTATTCTCTCCCAAAACATTAACCACTCCTACTATTAAAGGAATTATCATTATTTGAAATGCCAGTTTTGGAAACCGGTATTTTAAAATGAAAAAGGGTAATAAAGCTAAAAATAAAATATAGTGAAAATAAAATTCAAAAGGGGTTTTAAAAAAGACAAAAGCGGATGTGAAAAGTGTTAAAAAAATTACTTTTTCAATTCGAACTGAAACTGGAGAATATCTATATTTTTCCGCTTTTAACAATTGTAAATTTGGGTTTTAACTTTAAAAAAAGCTTCTCAAAATATTCATAAGATAGCCAAGCCACTAATATACTTAAACCTACTGAACAAAAATAAATTAAAATATTTTCCCTCACTCCTATTTCTATATGAATTTTTGCCACCATTTGTATCACAAAAACAACAATCATCATGTGATACATGTAAAGCCCGTAAGATATTTTTCCTAAAAAATTAAAGAATTTATTTTCTAATAAAATAAGCCCTTTTTTATTGGTTGACACGTTTAATATAATTACAATAAACATTACAGAATAAGGTAGGTGAATCGCGTCATTCAATATTTCAGGAGAAAAATAATTCATTAATGGTAACGACAGTAAAGAAATACCAAATACAGTTGGATGATACACGACACTTAACATCCTCCTTGAATTATTTTTCAACCCATAAGCGCCAAAAGCACCTATTATCATGCATTCAAACTTACTCATTGCCATAAACTTTTTTAAAGCCAACATGTTATCAGAAGATGGAATTATATTCGAATTTAAAAGGAGAATAAATAATACTTTTATTCCTACAACAACCACAAATAATAGAATTAACAAGCGTAATAAATTATTTGTCCGTTTAAATAGTACTGGCCAAATTAAATAAAACTGCTCTTCTACCCCTATAGACCATAGCTGACCTGCATGAGCAACAGCAGGATTTAAGGCCAAAGCGAGGTTCGGGAGCATCAATAAAAACAAAACCAGATTCTCTGTAAAATTAGAATGATAAAATTGGTGTAACCAAGCTATCTCCATCATTTCGAAATTAGGCAAGATAAAGAAAGCCAGTAATGTTATAAAATAGTAAAGTGGCCAAATTCTCAATAACCGCCTTATATAAAAAGCCTTTATTTTGATAGTTCCCGTTTTTTCCTTTTCATGAATTAATAAATAGGTGATTAAAAATCCACTCAACACAAAAAAGAAATACACACCCAATCCTCCTAGGTTAAATTGTTCTAGGAATTTCAATGAATTCGAAAAACCCAATTGTCCCTTTAACAATTCAATATGGGTTACAATAACCAAGAAGGCTGCAAAAAACCGCAATGCATTTAGCCCTGGCAAATAAACGCTATCTTCACTTTTATCAGTCATTAATAACTTCTTTTACTTTATCAATAAGCTGCTCTGCAATTCGCTCCCACTTGAACGCATTCGAAACTAATTCCAATGAATTTATTTTCATCTCTAATATTTTGGCAGGTTCAAGCTTGGATAAGCTTAAAATAGCTTGTTTCAACTCTTCTTTATCAATCTGTTTCAGTAAAACTCCAACTTTGTCACTAACTAAAATCCGGACAGCGCCAACATCAGTTGCAATTACCGCCATTCCTCTTGACATTCCTTCCAGAATAACATTCGGCATACCCTCGGAATGGCTTGGACAAACAAGCACATCTGCAGCGTCTAGTAATTCAGTTAATTGACCTTTATCTTGGATAACATCATGGTAAACTATCTTCTTGCTTGCAATTTGTTTGCCCTTTGGAATAGGACCGATAAAGTGAAATTCAAATGTATTTTCCGATATAACTTCTTCTAAAACAGCGGTTAATTCTTCGATTCCTTTTCTTCGTTCATAGCGCCCTAAAAAAACAAATCGAATAGGACTGTTTACCTTTAATTTGGATTGACGAATCCAAGCATTGTCAATCCCTGAAGGAATACTAATAATCTTATCATCTCCTACTCCTAACGCTCTAATAAGCTCTGTAATTTTTGCACCATAAGAAAACACAAAATCCGAATTTAAAGTATTCCATTTAACAGGTTTACGTAAAAAAAGCTGTTCAATTTTGGCTCGAAAGGAAGGAGGTTTTTGAAACATTTCATATCCATGAAATTTCACTCCAATAGGAGCCATCTTCATTCCTTTTGACTTTTTAAACAATAATTTCCAAGCTGAAAATCCCTTTGCGTAAATAAAATCGTAACTATCCAATTCATCTTTAACTTTCTCAAAAACCATTTCTGAGTAGCGATAAGATTCTTTTAAATAATGTCCTGGGGCTTTTCCCATAAATGGGAATTTTAATCCAATTATTTTATTCAACTTTTGATGACTTGAAAATAAACTTTTATTTACCTCATCATCTAAGGGAATTTCTTTTTCCCGTGCAACACAATGAACCAATGTTACTTCAACACCTGCTAAGGTCAAATACTTAGCTAGGTTTGCAGAGTGCTTTTGCATTCCACCCATTGCATAAGGTGTTATCCCGTCTGTTAGTAGCAGTATTCTCAACTTAGCTGGTTTTAGGTTTATTATATTTGTTAGCTAGTCTTTTTACAGTTCGCGAACGTATTCTTAGCATCGGTTCGTGTATCGCCTCATAAATGACGTAGCTCAATAAAATAGTAACTGAAGTATTTATTACAAAAGATCCCAAACTACCTCCAAAATAAAAAGAAGGAGCAACCTGTGGTAAATATTTTTGAACTTCCAGATGAATGAGATACATTGGATAAGACAACAAGCTCAACCACGTAAGAATATGTATGACTTTATTCCCTTCTTTGTAACTTCTAAAAATGGGTGCTTCACATAAAAAAGGGAGAATAAAAAAGATTCCTAAATCCATTACAAAAAATTGTGTTGCTATAGAACCAGCGCCTAACAGCTCTCTTGAGGAAACCCCTAATTTATCGTAGTAAAACAACTGACTAAAAATCAATATCAAAATACCCAATCCAAAGTATTTAAATTCTGCTAATTTCTTATACCATTTATGATCAAACAACTTAATGCTTGCCAAACCTACGCCGATAATAAATGCATCAAAACGTAGAATAATATTTCCATTTACCGCATCATATAAATCCGTTCTGAAATGCCCATATAAAAATCGCAACAAGATAGATCCCGCTATTATGAAAATCGTGAATACATAAAACCTATTTGAAACAATTCCTTTTCTAAAAAACAAGAAAATAACTAATGGAACAATCATATAAAACCACTCTTCCAATACTAATGTCCAGCTAACCGCGAAAAACTCAATTCCGTAAAAATTATTCTGCAGAAAAAAGACATAATAAAGGATATTAGCCCCGATATCATCTGGATTAAGAAATATAAACTTTAATAGCAAAACTAAATAATACAAGGGTAAGGTTCTGTACCACCTCTTTACCCAAAATATTTTCAAATCAGAAAATGAAAATCCATCTCGAAACTCTCGGATAAGCATTTCTCCTATGAGAAAACCACTCATTACAAAAAATGATTCGATAGCTACATATCCATACTTAATACCGTAAATCTTACTATATCCGGCATGAGCTACAATTACCGCCATTACAGCAATGACTCTAAGTAAATCTAACCCAAATATTCTTCCTTTTGTTGCGGCCACAATTATCGAATATTTGTTAGTAGAGATAAATACATTTGGGTTACTTCTTTTGATTCCTA
>Ga0315315_10006753_pt1 | contig 10611 bp, 8 predicted proteins | sample M140m3416metaG_FD_203699 | JGI IMG/M metagenome (GOLD analysis project Ga0315315, IMG submission 203699) | Ammonia-oxidizing marine archaeal communities from Monterey Bay, California, United States - M1 40m 3416 | ecosystem: Environmental > Aquatic > Marine > Intertidal zone | place: USA... | reverse complement strand
GATGCAGGGTATGGATGCCGACATGATGGCTGCGATGCCTGCTGATGTGATGTCAGCGATGGGGCCAGATATGATGGCAGCGATGCCGCCCGAAGCGATGCAGGGTATGGATGCCGACATGATGGCAGCGATGCCTCCTGATGTGATGTCAGCGATGGGTCCAGAGATGATAGCAATGATGCCGCCCGAAGCGATGCAGGGTATGGATGCCGACATGATGGCTGCGATGCCCCCTGAAATGATGTCGGCGATGGGTCCAGAGATGATGGCAATGATGCCGCCCGAAGCGATGCAAGGTATGGACGCCGACATGATGGCAGCGATGCCTCCTGAAATGATGTCGGCGATGGGTCCAGAGATGATGGCAATGATGCCACCCGAAGCGATGCAGGGTATGGACGCCGACATGATGGCAGCGATGCCGCCTGAGTGCATGTCAGCGATGGGTCCAGAGATGATGGCAATGATGCCGCCCGAAGCGATGCAGGGTATGGATGCGGATATGATGGCTGCAATGCCGCCCGAAGCGATGCAGGGTATGGATGCGGATATGATGGCTGCCATGCCTCCTGGAGCGATGGAAGGTATGGATGCGGATATGATGGCTGCCATGCCTCCTGGAGCGATGGAAGGTATGGATGCGGATATGATGGCTGCCATGCCTCCTGGAGCGATGGAAGGTATGGATCCGGCTATGGGTGGCGGAAATATGACTGATTCTGCTGCGAATCCGGGAATGGATGGTGGAATGGACGCGTTGGGTGCTGCTTTTGGAGCTCAAGGTGTTGAGCCAATGGGAGCACCTCCGCCGGGAACGGAGGGTGATCCTATGGCCAATATGGCAGCGACTGACCCAATGGGGACAGCTCCACCACCCGGAGCGGAAGCAGACCCAATGGCTGGACTTGATGCTGCTCTTGGAGGCGCCATGGATCAGTCTATGGATCAAGGCGCTGGCGCTGGCGCGCCAGATATGGGAGTTCCGCCTGATGCGGGTACTGAGGCTCCAATGGATGCTCCAGACGTACCTGAGCCCGATATGCCTCCTCCTCCCGACGAGCCAATTGTTGGGTGATACAGTAGTCACGTAACTTAGGATTAAATTTTTATAAGGGGTTGTGACTGAAAAGTCATAACCCCTTTATTTCGTGCTGAAATATTCTTCTCGATATCACCTGAGTATTTTGATGAAATTATTTTGGCACGGTTCCCCACCCGAGTTAAATCCATGATGTATTATATTCGTTGTGAACAAATTAATTAACAGATGTGCTAACTGGACATATCTGCTTATTATCTTTAAGTTTTTGATTTAGTTTTGACTACTATGGCCTGCCAGAGGGTTTTATGCCAATGGATACAAGATCACTTCGATCCCTATCACTGAGCACCATAGCACTGGCGCGTCAATTTGGTGTCAGGATAACAGCGGAGCAATTAGAAGAAAAAATAGCCCGGGGACAGGTTTCGTCGACACGCGAGCTGTCAAAGACCTTTAACGAACAGGGTATAAAACTCCAGCTGTTGAAGCCAAATTTAAAAACGTTAACAAGTCGTTCCTATTACTTTCCATGTGTGGCACTTCTCAGAGATGGAACGTCTAAAATACTGATTAGTTGTTCGCAGAATGCAGAGGGCATTTTTGAATTCCAATCAATAGATCCGTTAGATCCGACTAATAAAGTCGTCGTGGAAAAGGAAGATGAGTTTAAGAAAACTTGGAACGGATCGGTATATTTGGTCTCCAGAGAGACAGGTGTTTCTTCGCAGGACCGTATATTTGACTGGACTTGGTTTATTCCTGAACTTTATCGGTTTAAAGGCTTATTGGGTCTCACCTTCATAGCAGCGATACTGACCCATTTGCTAGGTTTAGCGCCCATTGTTTTTATCCAGATATCGCTTGATAAGGTGTTAAATTATGGGGCTGTATCGACCTTGACTATTTTGGTTATGGGCGTCACAGCTGCCCTGATTTTCAATGGTATATTGGGGTTCGTGCGCGATTACGTTATAAATTTTATTTCTACATCAATAGAGGCGCGCCTATCTGGCGATATTTTCGATAAAGTTATGGCCATGCCGGCATCAACCTTTCAAACGGGCTCACCTTCAGAGTTCGAAGGAGTTCTTCATTCTTCTGGAATTATAAAAAACTTCGTATCACGACAAGTCCTCACAACAATTTTCGATGCCACAGGGATTCTAGTTTTTCTTCCTGTTCTATTTGGTTACAGCCCTTTTTTAGCCCTGATTGTAACGGTTTTTTCTATGATTATTGGCGCCATATCGCTATTTGGAAGATGGCGCCAGAAAGAGGCTGGCAAAATAACTGGCCCAATAGAGCAATCGAAACGCAGAGCCGTCCAGTCGAGTGTTGCAGGTATTGAGACCATAAAAGCGTTTTCTCTGGAGGCTTCCCAAAGAAGAGAGTGGAGAAAAGTTTCATCCAGCAGTATCCGCCAAAGCATTCACGGCCAAGTTTCAAATATGATTATTACCAATGTGAATGCAACACTCACCCAACTCATGACTGTTGCACTGGTTACAACGGGTGTTCTATTAGTCCTTGGTAGCGGCCTTTCAGCGGGTGCTATCATTTCTTGTAATATGCTGGGGGGTAAGCTCGTTTCACCAGTGACAGCTCTTTTCACGTTCTTTGCCGATCTCAACGGGTTTAAGTCAACGCTTGACTCAGTCGGCGCGAGTTGGAATGGACCAACGGAAAGAGTGGGAACAGGAAACGAAATTGTGATAAAGGGTGAGGTGGTCTGTAAAGATGTAGTCGTAAAGTTTGAAAATACCAATGCACTTGATGGCTTGACGCTAAACGTGCCAGCTAGATCCAAAGTAGCAGTTGTGGGACCTTCAGGATCAGGTAAGACAACATTTTTGCGCTTGTGCCAAGGATTCTTGAGGCCAAATACCGGGTCAATGGAGATTGATGGGCAGAATATACGATATTTAAGCCTTGATAACTACCGTAGTCAAAATACGCTTATAGACGCTAAGCCAGTTTTTTTTGGGGCGACGATTGAAGAGAATTTAAGAAAGGTACAACCAAATATAAGTGAACGTGAATTTACGGAGATCCTTGAAATTTCTGGTTTGCAAAAAGTATTGGACGAGCTACCCGAAGGGATTTCAACAGAAATTAATCAGTTTGGTATGCCATTATCGCAAGGGAACAGAGTGACGCTAGCTTTGGCTCGTGGGCTGATGGCTAGGCCACGTCTTCTTTTAATTGATGAAGCACTTGCTAATTTTGACAAATCAACTCAGATCGCGTTTTTTGAGAATTTTCCAAAAATATCGGAAATGAAGACCGTATTAATGGCAACACATGATATGCGATTAACGGCGGAATTCGAGCAAATTATCGTATTAGATAAAGGTATAGTTGTTGGGCAAGGTACTCATGATGCATTATTGAAGTCTTGTCCATTATACAAAGACCTTTGGACTATGGATCAAAAACTTTCGGGGATCTAGAAACCCGCTGACTGAAAAAGAGAGACGGCATGGCTGGTGATCAATCCTTTACTGACGGTGAGTATATCTTCCGAGAGGGAGAAAGTGCACTTTACGCATATATTGTTAAATCCGGCGTTGTCGAAATTACAAAACACAGTGCCTCAGGTGTACAGGTTTTAGCAGGTTTAGCACCTCCAACTATCTTTGGAGAGATGGCTTTAATCGATGGAAATCCCAGAAGTGCAGGGGCGAGAGCCAAGGGTGATACTGTTGTAACAGAAGTTACAGAAGAAGCATTTTTAGGGTACTTACGCCAAAATCCCGAAGCAGCTGTCCGTATAATGAAGACTATCTCGGAAAATTTACGGGCTTCAAATCAACTGGTTGCGAAATATGAGCAGTCTGGGTCAGCTGATAACGATCTTTTACAAGGTGCCAACCCCAGCGCATTCCAGTCAGGAGAGCTAAAACCGGATGAGGATTTTGAGATAGATGACACCGATGCAATCTATGAACAGGGCCCATCAAAACCACTTTTAATTACTGTCGTATCTTTACTGACATTCTTTATTGGTAGTGTGGTGTTTGCTTCTTTGAGCCAGGTCGATACATCAGTGTCGGCTAGAGGAGAGTTTTTGACTGCAACGCCTAATGTGGTTGTTGAAGCGAGTGCGAGTTCGGTTGTAAAAAGTGTGGAAGTACAGCGCGGGGATAAGGTCGAAAAAGGCCAGATTATAGCCTATTTGGATGACACTGTTGTGAAAGTCAATCTAAGACAGAATCAGGAAAAGATCGATAACATCTACCAGTCGTTAATAAGATTTAACATGGAGCAAGCTCTAGTAGATGATATCCAAAAATTTAAATCAAACGTTCAACTCGATAACTTATATCAGAAAACGGTGGAAAAATTAGGTTTGAAAAACACGCCTCCAAAGCTCAGTGATTTATATAAGACTACTTTAATAAAGAAGGTATCGGAATATTCTGAGAAAATGAAGTCTTTTGACTCTAAGCTAAATAAAACTCGAAATGAATATGTATCGTCGAAACAACTTCTTGAAATTTCTAAAAAACAGACTGAAATAAAATCTAAACTGACAAGGGTCCAGAAAGATCTATATGATAGAAAGATAGGTTCACTACTAAAATATCTCTCTGCAAAAGACGCACTTCTAAACGCAGAGAAATCCCAATTTAATGCTGAGACAGCTATTACAAAGCTTGAATCGGAGATAACCACTCAAACAGCAGATAAACAGGCATTTATAGCAAGTTGGGCTTCAAAATTAACGAGCGATATAACCGCCAAAAATGAGGAGCTAATGCAGCTTGAGCAAGAAAAAATTAAACTTTCGCGCCTAGTGGATAATATAATAGTTAAGTCTCCAGCTGAAGGAATTGTCCTCGATATACCTGCTGTTTCCAGCGGTGGTAATATCAGAGAAGGAGAACCCATCGTCACCTTGGTCCAATCTGATCAACCATTGTTTCTCGAAGTTGATATAGACCCTAAAAAAATTACCGATATGAAGCTGGGGATGGATGTCTCCGTGAAATTGGATGCGATGCCTTTTCAGGAATTCGGCGGTTTAGATGGCGAGTTAATATATATCTCTAATGATACCTTTAATGAGTCTGTATCAGGCGATAAAGGAGTGTTTTACAGAGGAAGAGTGAAGGTACAGAATGTTAAAGATTCTCAAATGCCTAAAGATTTTGTGTTGTCTCAGGGAATGTTGGCGTCAGCGGATATAATGGTTGGGAAACGGCCTCTAATTTCTTATTTCACATACCCTATTATGAAAGCATTTGATGAGTCATTTAATGAGCCGGAGTAAATTATACATAAAAGGGTAGCACTTACTTTTATGTTATTATTTTATTCTGATAGTATTAATGAAGGTTCTTTATAAATTTGAATATTTCTTGTTTAACACCGGTATCAAAAAGTTTATTCCCCGTTATAGAGAGAAGTATTTCGATGTGCCCAACGCCGGCGAAATTTTTCAAAGTTATGTGACCTCTTTCATTTTTTATTGCGTTGGCCAACAGGACTGAATTTTTTGCGTATACCATTTTGTCGTTTTTCCCATGCAATAGCAGTCCGGGAGGCGCATCTGATCTCGCAAAAGTAGTAGGCTTGGTTTGTTCTATAGTGTGCGCAAAATTATTAAAAATGGGCTTGGTTGATGCAGTCTTTAATGGATTAAAGGCGTGCGGGCCGGCTAATGAGACCCAGCCACTTATAATTTTTGTGGATGCTCCAGCTCTCTTTAAATAACGATTATCCAGAGCTAAAAGAGCTACTATATGTGCGCCTGCTGAATGACCAACAAGAACAATTTTGGGCGTATTTTTTTTTTGTTCATACCGACGATGAGTCCAAACTATAGCTTTAGCAATGTCGTCAACAAATGCTGGGAATTGAATCTCAGGATAAAGGCGGTAGTCGGGAATTATTGTTGTATAGCCTTGTGATACAAATCGTTGCGCAATAAACCGATAGTTGGAACGCTCTCCCGAACGCCAAGAGCCGCCATATATAAACATTATGATAATTTCTTTGTTTTCTTCTATGAGAGGTTCATAGATATCGAGCTTTTGTCTTCTATGAATTCCGTAGGCGACGTCAGGTTCTAGTTTATAACCATCATAGGGGGATAAAGGGTCCGCAAATATTAAAGGAGAGCAACTGGCAGAACACAATGTTCCGAAAGCAACAATTAAGGTTAAAAGACGATGCACTCTAAAATTTTTCAAAATCATTCAGTTAACGGTCAACTTAGACATATTTAATAATAGATTGGATCAGTAGAGAATTAGTAAACAGTTAGGAAAGGCACTTCTATTTGAGGATAATTATGTTCCTAGAGGATGAATTAAATGCAATGCAATTAGAATTGTTTCTAAGTGTGGTGCTGCCGGACAGATTTGAACTGTCGACCTCGCCATTACCAATGGAGTGCTCTACCCCTGAGCTACGGCAGCTTTTTTCTTTCTAAAAAGTTGAACATAGGACAACTGCTCGGGACCATGCCACATGAATTACTATCTAATCAAGGGGGTTTGCTGTAATCAACGAAAACAATTAGTTTTAAAAATATGACGTTTCTGAAATTGGTTATTATTTGTGGAACAAGACATGTCAAAAGAAGATAAAAAAAATGTAGAATGTATTTCAAAACAAAAAGAGAAAGATGAGAGACGCGCTCTTGCATTGAGGCTTAATTTAAAACGCAGAAAGAGCCAGCTCCGAAAAAGAGTAGGAAAAGAAGATGGTTAAATCAGATTTTTCCTAATATTTAATTCATAACATGTATGGCAGTACATCTGTTTTGAGCTCAAAATTTACATTTTGATGTGAAAATTCACCCAGCGTATTCATTGGAAAAAGTAATGGAACATATTGTAATTCGAGGTGGAAAAAGTCTATCGGGAAAAATATCAATTAGTGGGGCAAAAAATGCAGCGTTACCACTAATGGCAGCAACATTGCTGACCAAACAAGAGATGGTTTTGCAAAATGTTCCAGCGCTAGATGATATTGTATCAATGGAAAATCTGCTGAGAGGATTAGGCACAGAAATTTTAGGAAAGTTGAGAATAGGTGGTTCTACCCTAAAACTTATTAGTGATGACATTACAGATACAGAGGCCCCTTACGAATTAGTTCGGAAAATGAGAGCTTCAGTCTTAGTACTAGGGCCATTATTGGCTCGCTTCGGAAATGCTAGAGTATCTCTTCCTGGCGGCTGCGCAATTGGAAACCGCCCTGTGGACATTCATCTATCAGGCCTAGAGCAAATGGGCGCCGCTATTGAGTTAAAAGATGGGTATATCGACGCAAAAGTTTTAGGAAATAAAAAACTCAAAGGGGCTCATATAGCATTTCCCACTGTATCTGTCGGCGCGACAGAAAATCTTATGATGGCGGCTACCTTAGCAGAAGGTGAAACTGAATTGACTAATGCTGCCCGGGAACCAGAAATAATAGATCTTGCAAATTGTTTGATATCAATGGGGGCTAAAATTAAAGGCCACGGAACAGATACTATCAATATTAAGGGAGTGGATAATTTAGATGGAGTTGATCATCGAGTAGTTTCAGACCGTATTGAAATTGGTACATATGCGATAGCTGCCTGTATTACGGGCGGCAGTATTGATTTGACAGGATGTGATGGATCATTTTTGAAATCATTGATTGACGCTTTGAGAGCATCTGGGGCGGTGATAGATCAGTATGACTGGGGTCTTAGGGTTATAGGGCCCAATACCCGTCCCAAAGCCATTGATATAATGACTGACCCTTATCCAGGTTTTCCGACTGATCTCCAAGCTCAAATGATGGCCTATATGACGGGTGTAAATGGTGCATCAATGATTACGGAAACAATATTTGAGAATAGATTTATGCACGTGCCTGAGCTCAATAGGATGGGTGCTGATATTAATGTCCACAATTCCACCGCCCTTGTGAGGGGGGTTTCAAAACTCAAAGGGGCTCCGGTTATGGCTACAGACCTCAGAGCCTCTGTTTCACTAGTTTTGGCTGGCTTAGTTGCTGAGGGAGAAACTATCGTAAGCAGGATTTATCATTTAGATAGAGGGTATGAAAACCTAGTGGGAAAATTGAACGAATGTGGTGCTGATATCAAAAGGGTGCGGAGTTGAAATATTTATACTAATTAGAGGTTTTGTCTGTAAAATATAAAGACAGGATCTAAATTGGAGCCTTGATTCCAATTATTCATGGAAAGGGCTAATTTTTAGAGCTATCATTTAGGACAAAAGATGTGATGTTTCCATTTTTTAATGTCAAATAACAAATCAACACCTAGCGTTTTCTGGTGTAAAATTGTAAAACGCGAGTTTATCGAAGTAGAATGGATGCTTAAATTTTTTAACACTCCATATCAATGGATAGTATTTAGATCTTTTATTTTTGAGAGATGAAACTATAACAGTGGATGTTAAGCATTTGTTTTTTTCTGAAGATGTTGGTTCCTCGTGCTTAACTGCTCAGAGACCAAAGCCCTTGGACAATAAATATGCCTATTGATGAACCATTAATTTTAGCCATCCCAAAAGGTAGAATATTGGAGGATGTAGGGCAAATAATGGCCCATGCTGGGGTTGAGCCTGAGGACGACTTTTATAATGAGGATTGCCGACGATTACAGTTTAGGACTAACGACCCGGACTTGGAAATCATAAGAGTAAGAAGCTTTGATACTGCAACATTTTTAGCGTTTGGCGCAGCTCACATAGCAATTTGTGGGAGCGATGTCTTAATGGAATTTGATCATTCCGAGATATATTCGCCAGTCGATTTGAAAGTAGGGGCTTGTCGACTTGCCGTGGCAGAGCCCAAAGAATTGGCGGAAAAAGAGGACCCTATGCAATGGAGCCATCTAAGGGTAGCCACTAAATACCCAAATGTAACTAAAAACTATTTTGCTTCTCGTGGTGTTCAAGCAGAATGCATAAAGCTAAATGGAGCAATGGAGCTTGCCCCTCGTCTTGGGCTGTGTCGAAGGATTGTTGATTTGGTTTCTTCGGGTGAAACATTGAAGGCCAATGGATTAGTTGAGATTGAGCAAATTGCAGAAGTAACGTCCCGTCTAGCGGTGAATAGGGCGTCTTTAAAGACGCGCCCTAGGGCAATTAATAAATGGCTCGATCGGTTCAGGGAGGCGTCTCTTGCCACTTAAATTATGTGCCACAGATAAACATTATGCTGAAAAATTAGATCAGTTACTAAAAAAAGAACGTGCCGAAGCAACAGATGTCGCTGACGTTGTTTCTAAAATCATAGAGGATGTTCGCCATAACGGAGATGAAGCACTTATAGCTCTAACAAAAAAATTCGACTCAATTGATTTAACCGAAAAAGGCTTCCGTGTTTCTCTTGAGGAGATACGAGATGCTAGGGGTAGTGTGTGTAAAGAAGAATTCACGGCTTTAACATTGGCTGCTAACCGTATCGAGTCTTTTCATGCAAACCAAAAACCCAACGACTTATCATATATCGATGAACAAGGGGTGGGTTTGGGATTGCGTTGGAGCCCTCTGGATGCAGTGGGTCTTTATGTACCCGGAGGAACGGCCTCATATCCAAGTTCTGTTCTCATGAATGCAATACCGTCTAAAGTTGCCGGCGTAAAACGTCGTGTAATAACCGTTCCTTCTTTAAATGGGGAAATAAATCCGATGGTATTGGCAGCTGCTGATATAGCAGGTGTCACCGAGGTGTACCGGGTCGGAGGAGCTCAAGCGATTGCGGCTTTGGCTTATGGAACGAGCTCAATAGCTCCAGTAGATAAAATAGTTGGTCCTGGGAATGCTTATGTGGCTACCGCAAAAAAAATGGTTTATGGGAAAGTGGGGATAGACTCAATCGCCGGCCCCTCTGAGGTTGTGATAGTAGCCGATCAAAAAAATAACCCTGAATGGATAGCGTATGATTTATTAGCCCAAGCAGAGCATGATACTGCAGCGCAATCAATTTTAATAACAGATAATAATTCCTTTGCCGATCTGGTGGCCTCAGCACTTGTTAATTTGCTGCGAGATTTGCCGCGATCAGAAATTGCAGAAAAAAGCTGGAATGATCACGGGGCGATAATAGTATTGAATTCATTAGATGAAGCACCAAGCTTGATAGACATGTTAGCCCCAGAGCATTTACAACTCGCTACTGATAATCCAGAGAAATTGTCTAAAAAAGTATCTCATGCAGGCGCTATATTTTTAGGACGATACACTCCAGAAGCTATCGGCGACTACGTTGCGGGACCGAACCATGTTCTTCCCACAAATAAAACAGCTCGGTTTTCGTCCGGACTTTCAGTTTTTGATTTTCTTAAGCGAACAACGATAGTTGATTGCAATCGCGATAGCTTAAGAGAAATAGCGTCGTCAGCAATAAGTTTAGCAAAAGCGGAAGGATTAGACGCTCACGCTAGATCAATCGCTATTCGGATGAAATAAAATCAATGGTGTTAATAGAGAGCTAAAGATAAAATAATATAAGTGTCATTTTATCTGGATTGCGACTATCTTTAACGTAAATTGGATAAAAGGTAGATATTAGAGTTCCATACAACCATAATTTGCGAGCGTTTTTTCAAA
>Ga0315315_10006751_pt1 | contig 10612 bp, 9 predicted proteins | sample M140m3416metaG_FD_203699 | JGI IMG/M metagenome (GOLD analysis project Ga0315315, IMG submission 203699) | Ammonia-oxidizing marine archaeal communities from Monterey Bay, California, United States - M1 40m 3416 | ecosystem: Environmental > Aquatic > Marine > Intertidal zone | place: USA... | reverse complement strand
CTTTTTTAAAAACTTTAGAAATCATATCTAAGTATTGAGAATATTCAGGCATACCATACTCGTCATATGTGATATCTGGTAATGTATAGTTTTCTTTTAAAATGTCTTTTATGTTCATACCTTGCCCTTTCTAAATGTCATTTGTACAAATGATTCTGTTGGTCCTGAATTAGAAGGTACAACACTGATACCCATAGCACCAGAGTGAGGTCCTTCTACAAATTTTATAAACTCTTCTTCGCTTGGTAGATATGCTGATTTACCAGTATACATATCTATTGCCAATAATGCTTCAAATTTTCCTTTATTTAAATAATCAATGTAATTAGCACCTGCATATTGTTTTCCAATTTCTTGTATATCATCTGTTGATTGGAAAGCCTTTGCAATTTTTTCTACTGCTACAGGAATAAAAAGATCTTTATAAAAATCTTTAGCAATATCATATCTTCTTTTATCACCTACAGGAAGATCTTGATTTAAATATTCGACAAACTTACCTATACCTAATGTTTTATTATTTTCATTTTCCAAGTGACTTGCTACTGAAGGTATTGTGTCTTTATATCTTAATAAAACATCTCTTGCTTTTAACTGTGGCATACCGCCCATACCTAACCTACCACCGCCTGAACTTGTCTCACTTTTACTTGCTTTAACCTCTACAAGTTCACCATCTATAACAACATCTCCTGTAGTATCGCTTAATTGTACCCTATCACTTAACATGGCTAAAGCAAATTCTCCAGGGCCTTTTTTGTTAGCACCTACGCCATAAGGCAGTAATGTTTTAAATACTGTATAGCCTACATCTGATTTAAAAATATTTGATAAAGAATTGATTGGTTGCTTTAGTGCGTCAACATCATATGCAGAACCTGTTTTTTCTAAATCATCTAAAAACTCTTTAATCTTATCATAACTACTTTCAATTTGATATATTACCTGTGTTAAAACTTTTGTTGCCGCTTCTTTATTCATAGCAGTTTCATCTGCAATTGGTTTTACAACTAATTTGCCTATTACAGATTGAATATGATCAGCATTAAGAATTCTCCAAATTTGGTCTATAAGTTCTCTGTCTTTTTCTTGGTCTATATCAAGTTTACTTACAATATCCTGTATTTTTGTTTTTTCTGCTTCTAAATCCTCATACTCATTAAGTTTGTTTTCATTTAGATTTATAAATTTACGTTGAGTATCAGGCATTTGACGTTTTATAAAACTTCTTAAAATAGGTCTTAAACATGCATCGTCTCCGCCCTCTGCCCGTCTGTGCCTAAAGGCCTTTATCATTTTAGGATCTGGTAAAGCAAAAAAGGCATCCATTTGTTTTTTAATATCATTTGCAGGCATATGATCAGATAGTAGATGATTTAACATTCTTAACTTTGTATTGTCTGGTACACTTTCATTTGCCTTTTTCTTTTTCTTTTTACCTGCACAATGAGCCTTTTGACTAAATCCTTTTGGATTATTACAGTCTATACTTGATTTATATTTTTTGCTCCATGCTTCGTTGATTTTTTTAGAATCTATTTTAGATATAATATCCAATTGTTTTGCAAAAGATAGATCTTCAAATTTTTCAAATATAGTAGACATATTACTATTTATCGCACTTTCGTTTCGTGCTAATTCTCTTCTACCGTATGCTAATGCACCGTAAAAATCGTTTGCTTCTTCACCACGTTCTTTATTTTTATGTAGTCCTAAAAGTACATGACTTTTAAATGCTTCATCATTATCAGGATTTTTCAAGAATGCTACTAGTCTGTTCACATCAGATTGTACTATATAGTTTTGTATACCCATAGCCATCATATTATTAAACATTATATATTTTTGTCTAGTTGTTGCATAATCGTCTTCTGATACTTCAGATGAATATGCTGATCTATCATCTGCTGTAGGTTCTGAACCACCATACATTTGACTTACATTATCACCGTCTCTAAAATAGTTTCCGCCACTTACTGAATAATTCTTTTGTATATATTCGTGTGCGGCCTTGACTGCGGCACCCCATCTTTGTAATCCAATTACATTTTGGCCATCTTCTGAATTTGGCCTCCATTCGTGATTGCCGTCGTATTGATCATAAACTTTTTTCAATAAGTTTACACCTTGATCATTTACACCACGTTCTATTTTTAAAAAGTCTGCTAAGTTAGTCCAATTTGTATCACTTGCTATACTGTTTGAAGAATTTCCGTCCATATTCTCTACACCAGCCGCAAAAGCAAGCCTTTCTAACGGTTTACCTAAATCTTCAGGTTGTATATCTATGTCACCATCTAAAACTTTTCTAAGTACATCTTCTAATGCTACTTTAAAACTACCGTATCGATCTTGCTTCATAACCTTAGCAACAATGTCTTTCATCTTATCTGGATATACACTCCAATCAAATGCATTAAATTGTCTTTCCTCTGCGCCATCGGTATTCATTGACCAACTTATTGCACTACTTCTGTTTAGTGGCTCACCACTAGTAGGATTTTGTGTTGCTTCACCATCAACTAAATCGTCTTGTCCGGGTGCACCTTTTCTACTGTCTCCTTGATTTGTAATCTCAATGCCTAGTTTTTTAAGTGTGGAATACAAGTCCCCGTCGCCTGATAAAAAATCTTCTCCGTTAGTTAATTTTTTCCAACTAAACCCATATTTGTTTTGGAACTTATTGACTATGCGTCTATAATCTTTCTTTCTCCAACTGTGATAATAGTTTTTATTTTTTTCAAAAGTGTCTATAAGTTCTAAACCATTAGTGGCGTCTTCGGCATCGCTCCAGTGACTTGAAGGTATTACATAAACTTTAGTACTATTTAAACTTGAACCGCCAAAATGTTCTAAATGATTATCTAAATATGCTTCTCTATCACTATAACTTTTATCTGTTATTGTCTCAAAAAAATCTTTGTCTATGTAAAACCAACTGTGACTTGGTATGTTTAATTTTGCCTTTGAATTATCTCTGATATTTGTTTCAAAGTCTTTGTTACGTTTATCGTATCTATTTTTATCAGATATTTCTGCTTTAAGATCTGTAAATCCTTCTGCTGTAAAAATTTTATCAAAAGAACTTAAGAACTTTTTAAATCCTGCAAAATTTTTCTTTACAACTTTTTTAACTTGTGGGTTTTCATGTATCCCAGGAAATTCACGTTTACTTTTATAATAAATTGGTATGTTTTCCATTTGATTTCTTATTATATAATCGTCATATGCAGATATAAAGTTATACAAATCATCATCTTCATCTTCAACTCTTACTAAAAAATCTAATGCCTCTTGAACTCTTCTTTGTCTACTACTTAAACACCAGCCGCTTTCTTCATCAGTATATTCAGAAACTTCTTTACCAAATTTATCTAGAACTTCATCGCGTTGTATTGCTGTTGCTACAACGGTATTTAAGAAATCATTTGCGATTTTAATAAGATCACTTTTTATTTTTAAATACTTTTCTTTATTATCTCTTTCTAAATCTCCCAAATGATCTAATCTGAATCTCATTTTTTGAACTAGAGCACTTTTGGCTACTTCTTCATAATTATCATCGCTTCTAATATTAATATGATGTTGTTTTCCTGTTGGATAATTATAACCTTTATAGGGTTCTAAAAATTTAAGTAAATTGTTTGATGAGTTAGGTGTTTTTATAGAACCGTCTTTTACTATTGCTATACGGGTATGATAACCTGAACCTCTTAGTTTAGCCACAAATCCGTTCTGAGCTCTTTCGTCTGAAAGTTGAGCTAATACATCTAAAATATCTGCTTTTTCATTAGCAGGATTAAGTTGCATAAGTAGTTCTGCTAATTTATCTAATTTAGTATTGTCTTTAGAATCATCATTTTGGAAAAATTGCCACATTTTAGAAGCAATAGCATCTACTTCTTGAGGGATAAGAAATTCAGGATTCTTTATTATGTCCTGTTTAAATAAAACATTGATTCCAGTTTTTAATCTTGCTATGTTTTCTTTATCTGTGCCAGTGAAATTAAAATCATTTAATTTTGATAAAATAAGTCTTTCTATACCTTGTGTATCTAATTTTACTTCATTTGCAAATTTTCTAAATATGCCTACATCTTTGGCTCTTACAGGATTTCTATTTAATCCGTCTGATACATCTCTGGATAAAATAGTTATTGCTGATATAAATTTATCCTGTGCACCTTTTAATTCTATTGCCGCGCCTTTACTGGGTTTTATTCTATCAGGTTCTATATATCCTGTAATTTCGTCTTCGTTGATGTTTTCGCCCATCCAACTTGGATCACTTCCAGTATTTTTTCTGTAATCTTTTATACTTTGTTCCCATTTTTTATCAGCACCTGGTTTGCTTAATTCTTGATAATATCTCAAACTTTCAACACTAGTACTTAAAAGGTTTACAACGTCAAAGTAATCTTTTTTACCAACTATATCTTTTGCTGAATCTATAACTGGATGAGTAACATGTAGTAAATCTTTTAATTTTTCAGGATCTACTTCCTGACTTTTACGCAAAACTCTGCTTACTGCACCTATATAATCGCTTCTAAATGCATTTTCGTCATAACCTGATTTCATAATTGTAGCATATCTTACTACTGCTTTAACTATTTGTGGTAACATTTGTTGATAATCAGAGCCACCAGCAATTCTAAATTCTATAAGTTCATTATCTGAATCTTTATCTTTTTCAGTTTTAAAATGTATGCTTTGGAATTTATCGGTTGTTATTCCTTTTGTAAGCATCTTTTCAAATTCTTCAAAACTTTTTGCATCACCACGTTTCATACGTTCAGCCGCTTTTAATACGTTTTGATATTGGCTTTTTGTGTAACTGTTTTTTAATCTACCGAATTCAGAAAGTAAATATTGATCTCCTAATAGTAATGCCATTTTTAACTTATTTGGTTCTGTTCTATATGGTTCACCGTTTTCATCTTTATTACCCTGCCAACTCATAGTAACATGTAAACCTGTTGAGTTGTTAGTACCAAATTCATCTTCTCCCCACTCAAATAAACTTTTCATTTCTTCAAGCATTTTTCTAGGACTACTAAATACAGGAGAAATTATTTCTGCTCCTACACCCTCATCAGGATCAATACTGGAGTCTCTTTCTACTGCCCAAGCAGTTGTTGTATATGTATCTCCGTAATCACCATGATCAGGATAATCTGTAAATTGACTATTGTTTTCTATCCAACCATTTAAAACACTAGCAACATTTTCTGTTCCATCTTCTGGTCTGCTGTATTCATATCCATATTCGTCTAAGAAAGTACTCATATAACTATACATTTCATAGACCCATTCGTCCATACTATAGTCACCTTCTGCTAGTTCTTTGGCTTCGTCATCTAGATCGTATTCTTCTTGTATTGCATCTCTTAACCAGTCTAAATATTCTGCTTCGTATTCTTCTTCAACATATTCTCTAACCCAGTTAATATATTCCCAACCATCTTCTTCACGGTTTTCAAATTCATCTGGATCAGAATCTTTGAAATTGTCTTTGTAAACTTCTATTGCTTCTGAACTTGGACCTGAACTGCTGTCTATGAAATCATTTAAATAATCTTCATCTTCTTTATGCTCATCTACTTTTTCATCTATTAAATCTTCTAAGTAATCATCTTGTCCTTTTTGATATAACCAGTCCTGATAATCTTCATATGCTTGATCTGGTAAATCGCCGAATTCGTATTCAATGTCACCAATAGTCATTCCATCTACATCGTCACTGGAATTACTTTCAACACCATACCAAAAAGTTTCTGCTTCAAAACCACATTTGATTGGAGCGTCTAAGGCCTCTGATGCTACACTTTTTCTATTAAAGTTTATTTCAAATAATTCTTGATCTGCTTCTTTAAGTCTTTTTCTTGCAAGTTTTTTGATTTTACGTTTTAATTTAAATTTTTTCCTGTATTTAGAAGATTCTGTTACATCTACACTAAATTCTAGTTGTGGATCTACATTTATAATCTGTCCATTACTTGCTTGTACTGTGACCTTATCTTTAAATTCCCCTTGTCCTTTAGGACTTATAACTACACCTAAAGGTTGACCTGATTCTAAATCTCTAATTACTTCATTTCGCTTTAATTGGTGTCCTGGTTTTTTCTTTACAGGTTGTGCGGCTTGAGGATTTATTACAACCTTATCGTTGCTAGGTGGTTGTATAGTAGGTTGTTGCTGAACTTGTTGCTGTTTTTTAACTTGACCTACTGCTTTTGCTACTTGTCCATGTTTTTGATTGCCGGAAGGCAGAGGGGGCCCAGAGCTATTATAAGAATACTCTTTTAAAATATGTTCTAATGTTTTAACATCTGAAAACTTCATTCTAACGCCTATTTAACTTAGCGACTCTTTTACTAAGGGAATTAAATCTTTTTGTTCTTCTGGCTTTCTTTGCCATTCTTGCACCTAAACGTGCTTTGGTTCGTTTCAAATTTATTCTCTTTTTATAGTCTATAGGTGCATTACATTGACTAGGATTAGAGACAACTCTACCCTTACGTCTACCAGCAGTACATCTGACAGCACGTTTTATTTTATTACCTACTTTACGCCAAACCATTCTGGCTTCGTAAATAGGTTCTTCTGCAAACTCGTCTATTCTCATAATACTTTTAATACTAGTCCTACAACTGTAGATATTAATGTTGTTACTGTTAATCCAACAATAGCAACAATCCAATTTTCTAATTTGTCTAATCTACTTTTTGTAACATCTTTGAATTCTCTTAGTTCTGCGGTAATGCTTTCTATTCTAAGCATATCTGCAATTATATGTGCCTCTATGTTACCGCTCTCAACATAAGGTTTTGGTTTAAGTTCCGGTTTGTTCTTTTTAGGCATTGTTTATCTCTTATAATAAATCTTGTTTAGTAAATTCCATATTTACTGAACTTTTAGTATCTATTGTACCTCCATTCAGTACTATTCCATCTAATTCGTCTTTAAGTGTTTGTATAGAATGCACTCCTTCTCTTTCAAAAGCAAATTTAAAAATCCAACCTGCTCCTGTAAGTGTTGGTGCACCGTAATTTTCTAATACATTTGCACCTGCGCCATTCAGATTAACAGGATTATTCATAACAACTGGTTGTGCCCTTAATCCTATTACTTGTACAACACTTTCAAAATCTTTTTGTGTGTTATCAGTAAAGTCTCCAGTACTGGTAATATCTATTTTTGTGAATAACGAGTAATATTCTATATTACTTGATAGCACTTCACTGCTACCCATTGCTCCACTTCTATTTGGTAAACTCATGTGTGTCTCCGTCTTTGTACTATTTATCAGGATTTCAGATTTCCAGATCAAAAAAAATCCCCACTAAGTGAGGATTCTTTTTTACCTTTTTAAGGTTATGCTAATACAAATGTTTTTGCTGTACATGAAGCACTTGCTAAGTTGATTCCGTCAACTGTTCCTAATGCTTGAATAACGTCTTCTAAGTGAACCGCTAGGGTTTCACTGTTTGAACCGTCATATGTGTCAGTGCCTTTTTCACCATCAACCATAAATGCTATTGTTTGGTTTGTGTCATACAATGCACTCATGCCTAGGATTGAAAGATTTTCATTTAAAATAGCATGTATAACTGTCTGTATTGTACTTTCAGGTCCAGTTTTTGCGTTTACGGCCGCTCCAAACGTTACTTCAAAAAACGTTGGTTTAAGACCAATAAAAAACTTTTCTTCATCTACATATACAGGATTTACTTTAGTTTGTGCCATGTTATTCTCCTATGTTACTGAATACTTAAAAGTATCCTATGCAAGTATTTATCTTTTTTAAAGTCAAAAAAAATCCCCAACTAGTGAGGATTTTTTAAATAAGTTATAAACTTAGAATGAGACGTCTGCAATAACGTGTCCTGCTAGGTCACCGTTTGCTAGGTTGTCTGCACCTTCTAGTATAAAGTTTACAGTTGCCTGTGCACCTGCACTAAAAGTACCAACTTTTAATACTGTAAGGTTAAAGTTTTGTACTGAACTAACTAATGCTGTTAATTGTGATGCTGAAATATTTCCTGATTGTTGTTGAAAACTTTTTAAGAATATATCCTTTCCTACGAATTCACCGCTATCAGCCGCTCTTCTATCTGTTTGCGCCATGTTATTCTCCTAATTTTTTAGCAATATTATATCGCCGTTACTTTTATTTATCATATTGATCATAAAAAAAGGCAGTATAAACTGCCTTTTTAAATGTTTTAAGTAAAACTTAACTTACTACTAAGCCTGATCCTGCTGTAACTGTTGCACTACTAAAGTTATAACTTGTTGGATCTGTTACACTTCCAATTGCTCTAATTTGTGCTTGTAAAGCCGCCGCATCAAATTGACTTCCGTCAACAACTGCGTGGATTTTACCACTGTTGTCATCAGTAATTTCGTATGCTAAAGGTTGAATGAATTGAAGTGCTCTTTCAACTGCTTCTCTTTCTGCGTCGTCTTCTGTTCTAAGGTCTGCACCAGTATCAACTAAGATACATGCTACGTTATGTTTTTGGATAAGTGTACCTGTTGCAAAATCGCCTACACCTGCTCCGTTTCCTTTTGATTGTGCCATTTTTATCTCCTAATTTTTTTAAGCATAATTTTATGCGTTACACTTATTTATCAAAAAAGTAGAATTTATCTTAATATTATACGCCTTTATTGAATTGTACGTCTTCTACGACCTTGCCTAAATGCATCTAGACCAGTAAGATCGCCATCGCCCTTCATGAAATCATATCCACTTCTTACTGGATCTGTTATTGCTCTTACTGGTGCCGTTACAGCACTTCCTACTTTTTTAGCACCTTTGGCCGCTTTTTTAACTAATCCTGCACCTGGTAAATCACCGAAATACTTATCAGCCCAATCTCCTACATTATCAACGGCTTGTCCAGCCTTACTTTTTGGTCTATAGAACTTATCGTGTTGTAGTGATCTTCCATCTGAACCACGTCTGTCTCTTGGTCCGCTTGGGCCTGGGCCACCTGGAACTGGCATATTTGATATGTCAACTCCACCGCCCTTTTGTCTAAAAATTGGAGCATTATCAGGTAATCCAATTGGATCTACATCGCCCTTAATTGCACTTGCATATCCTTTAGCGGCTTTATCAAAATCACGAACTGCTATTGGGTCCATATTTAATTTACGCATATCTGCTCTTGCTTTTTCATAAGCAGAATCCACAGTACCTGTAACAGCAAATGCGGCTCTAAATAAATCAGCAAGTTTTACGGAGTCAGGAGAATCTATGCCTTTAAGAGCACGAAATTCTTGATCAGCGGATTGTTTTTCTCTTGCCGCTTCTTCTGGAGGCAAATTAATCCATGCCTCAAAAATTATTTCATTAATTTTCATTGTTTCTTTCTTCCACTTGCCCAGTAACCTGCTACTGCACCTATTCCTGTACCGTACTTTTTATATTTATCAATATCTTTGCCTAATTTCTTTGCAACTTTCTTTCCTACATATCTTCCTGCGGCCGCACCTGCAACTGTTCCGGCGGCTCTTTTTGCAAAACTTGTTTTAGGTTCTTGATATTTAGAAGGTTTAAAGTCTCTATACTTAGTCATAGTACTTAAAGGACCTACCATTTCACTGCCTCTTCCTAGTCTACGATATTCTTGTAACATTCTTGTTACTACTAATTGTCTTGAAGTATATTTTAAATTACCCCAATCTGCAACTAACCTACGCCATTGTTTATATTTTTGATCTTTTATTTGTAGTTGGCTTTCTAATCTTAAAAAGTAAGAATTAAATTCTGTATTTTTTATTGTAGTGTTTTTAAGTCTCATATAAAACATGTAATGTTTTCTAGAATCAAAGTTTAATTTATTTAAATACTGTTTACTTGATATAGGATTTTTCAATGTAATACTTCTTGTATCTGGGTCTCTTATTACATGCCCTAACAAATACAAGTCTGTTGCATGACTTCTAAATAAAGTATAAGGGCCATATTGTACTGTTTGTTTTATGTATTCTTTAGCAAAATCAATTTGTTTATCATCATTGAGCATCATATATGTACTTAAAGATGTTAAGTAAAATAATTTTGTAACATCCTCTCCTGTGAGAGCATTAAAGTTTCTAGAAGTCCTATATAGTCTTGCTTCTGATATTTCTTTATCTATAAGTTTTAAATTTAATTTACTTTCCATCATTGGAAAGTATGCTGGTAAATGTGTTTTACCCATTTCTCTTGCTTTTGCTACCCTGTGATTACCGTCTAATACAGTTGTTCTGTCTGATGAAACAACTATAGGCTCTGATAAATCTGTTTGCATAGCATAATCCATATCAGGATCTATAACCCTATTGTAAGGATCATCAGTATCTTCTTCATCAGGTACATAACCTGTAGTATTTTGTAATTTTGCTAAAGGAAATTTGTTTATTAGTGCCCAATTATTTTTTCTTACATCATTTTTAAACTCAGGATTGCGTATACCACCGTCCCATTTATGAAGAGAATTTAACCAATTTAACATTTGGTCGCCGGTCATTTTATCTGGGTTTTTCATTTGCCTGGCATTCCTGTTCCAAAGTTTAGTCTGCTAAACTCCAGTCTATCTACTAGTTTTAATGCATT
>Ga0315315_10006749_pt1 | contig 10615 bp, 9 predicted proteins | sample M140m3416metaG_FD_203699 | JGI IMG/M metagenome (GOLD analysis project Ga0315315, IMG submission 203699) | Ammonia-oxidizing marine archaeal communities from Monterey Bay, California, United States - M1 40m 3416 | ecosystem: Environmental > Aquatic > Marine > Intertidal zone | place: USA... | reverse complement strand
CAAATTCTTGCTCAGTAAGGTATTGCACAAAAGTATTTAATCCTTCATCCATCCATGTCCATTGTCTTTCATCAGAATTAATAATCATAGGAAAGAAATTATGTCCAACTTCATGTATGATAACTCCAATCATTCCATATTTTGTTCTTTTAGAGTACGTTCCATCCTTTTCGGGTCTTCCAAAATTAAACGAAATCATTGGATACTCCATTCCTATCCATTTTGCATGAACAGAAGTAGCTTGAGGATAAATATAATCTATAGTATACTTAGAGTAAACCTTAAGGGAGTGAGCAACTACTCTTGTTGAATATTGCTCCCATAAAGGGTTTCCTTCTTTTGGGTAGTAGCTGTATGCCATAACTCTTTTTCCTGAAATATCAACTGCCATTGCATCCCATATAAACTTTCTAGAACTAGCCCATCCAAAGTCACGAACATTTTTAGCTTCGAAAATCCATGTTTTTTTGGATTCACTTTTTGTTTTCTCATTTTCTATTGCTTCATTTTGGTTAACAATGATTACAGGATCTGTATAATTCTTTTTAGCTTTTTCTAATTGTTTAATTTGTTTTTTATCTAAAACACTAGAGTGATTCATTAGTTCGCCTGTTGCTGCAACAATGTGATCTGCTGGAACAGTTATACTTACTTTATAATCTCCAAATGGTAATGAAAATTCTCCTCTACCTAAAAACTGTTTGTTTTGCCAACCCTCTACTTCATTGTAGACTGCCATTCGTGGGAAAAATTGCGCAATAGTGTATATAGAATTACCATCTTCTTCAAAATATTCGTATCCGCTTCTTCCACCAATTTTCATTCTATCATTAATGTTGTAGTAGTATTTTATTTTGAATGAGAATGTTTGTCCTTTTCTTAATGGTTTAGGCAGTTCTATTCTCATCATAGTTTCATTGACTGTATATTGTAATGGCTTACTATATATATCAATTACTTCCATTAGCTTAAACCCTCCGTCAAAATTCATTTTATCATGCATTCTTTTAATGGAACCAAAGCTAATCTTGTTTTTCATACTACTTGTATTAGTCAGTTGGCTATGAGAATTTTTAGCACGCACATTTTGATCTAACTGAACCCATAAGTAATTCAAAACATCAGGTGAATTATTAGTATAAGTTATGGTTTCATTTCCTGACAATATGTTGTTTTTTTCATCTAATTCAACATTTATTACATAGTCAGCTTTTTGTTGATAGTATTCATGACCTGGAGCTCCACTAGCTGTTCTATATACGTTAGGAGTAGGAAGTTCTTGATGTAATTGTTTGAACTTACTTATGTTTAAATTTTCTTGCGCTATAATAACAGAAGTAGTTAATAGCATTAGAATAGTAAAATTTAGTTTTTTGCAATTGAATATCATATATGTTTTTTTAGAAAAGCAATGATACAAAAAAACCTCATTATATTGAGGTTTTATTTGTGGACCTCTTGGTACTAATTTCGAACTTTTTAAACTTCTTTAATAACTAAATCTTCACTTACTCTGAACCTTTCACCATAGACACCTTTTTTGTCAGCTTTGCCAATTCCAAATATCATAACCACATGGCATTTCCAATTTAGGTTAAGTATTTTTTTAATTCTTTTCTCATCAAACCCTTCCATTGGACAAGAATCAAATCCTTCAGCTACTAATGACATCATAAAGTTCTGACAAGCTAGTGCTGTAGTTTTTGTTACTGTTTCAAAGAGCTCATGTTTGTAAATAGGACCTCTAGGAACTGGTTTGAAGTAACCAATAATATTTATAAAAACAAACATCATGCGTTTTATTATACCAGCAATTCCAAAGCGATCATGATAGTACGCAAATGGAATCAGTTTATTATAATAGTTATTTATAATAGGAATAAATTTATTTTGTTTTTTATATTCCTCAACAATAAAATCACGATTTCTCTTCCATGTATCAATTCTTGCCACTGCAACTACTAATTCTTTTGCAGTCTTTGCTGCATTTTGAGAAAAACAAGCTTCTACCGCCTGCTCTTTTTTTTCTAGATTTCTGATCCAATAAAATTCCCACGGTTGTAGATTAGATGAGTTTGGTGCTTGCAGTGATGCTTTTAAACACTTCCTCATCACATCTTCAGGTACTTGAGTATTAGTAAACTTTCTCACTGACCTTCTCTTGTTCACTACCTCAAAAAAATCCATATGTATTTGATATTAAATTATTCTGTAAAAATACAAAACCCACTCAAATGAGTGGGCTTTGTTTTTGGTGGGCTTCTCGGACCTTATTTCGAAATTTTTTGAGAAGCTATGCTTAGCATAGTATTTTTTTTATAAATACATATTTTTGCTTTATGAAATATTTTATTTAATAGTTAATGCATATAAGAGAATATAAATATAATATAAAAAATAATATCCCATTTAAAACATCTATCTTCTCAAAAGATTGGAGATGTATAGAAAAGTGGAATTATAATTTTTTTAAATCATTTAACAAATTAGAAGTAAAATATAACTCTGTTGTTACTGGAAACAAATTAGGTAAATTAACTCCACCGTATACTGGCACTATGTTGTTTGCTAAATTTATTTCTATTTTAGAAAAGAATAAACCATCGGATCTTAGACTTTTCAGCTTTAATTTATTAAATTATAAAAAAGAATTAAAAAAAGATTTTATCACAGATAAAAATTGGATTGAAAATTTTTATCTACCTAACCCTTGGTTATTGTTTGGAGCTAAAGGAAGTGTTTCTAGATTACACTATGACGTTGATTTTTGTCCAAATTTTTTAACTCATTTGAAGGGGACTAAAACAGTTTGGTTATTTAGTCCTGAAGATTCAAAATATTTATATAAGTTTCCTTTTGCTGTCCACTCACCTGTAGATGTTAAAAATCCTGATTATAAAGCATATCCACAGTTTAAAAATGCTAAAGCAAGAAAATTTATACTTCAAAAAGGAGATACACTTTATATACCCCCTGGTTGGTGGCATTATATTGAATATACAACTTCTGGATATAGCCTAAGTATTAGATCTTTTCCGAAAAGTATTATTGACTTTTTTAGAGGTTGTTTAACTATATTTTTTGTGTATATGATTGATTCAATTTTTCATTATACGATTCCAAACTTATGGCATAATTATAAAATAAAAAACTTGAATAAATAGAAAACCTACTCAATTGAGTGGGTTTCTTTTTGGTGGACCTCTCGGCCCTTATTTCGAACTTTTTTAGGATATTTGGATATGTAAGGTTATTGCTAGATATAGAAAATGTTATAAGTTTTTTTGAATTCGTAAGATGTTATTTGAAAAGATATTGTAAGTTGCAAGAAACTATATATTTTTGCAGTGTTAAAATCGATTTAAGCACTTAAAACAAATTATTATATCTAAAAAAACAAAATTATGAAAAAATTATTATTAACAACAATAGCAGCTTTGACAATCTTATTTGCTCAAGCACAACAGTGTCAAGCAGATTTTAGCTATATGCAAAATGGGCCAACAACTATCTTTACAGATTTATCTACTATAAATTCTGGCTGGTCAACAAATTATTCTGTAACATGGGATTGGGATTTAGGTGATGGAAATGCATCAACACAACAAAACCCAACACACACATATGCAAATAATGGTATATATTGGGTTTGTTTGATAGTCACTTATTTTGATTCAACGACAATGAATTCATGTACATCTTTTTATTGTGATTCTATATTTATTGGTAATTCAATTCCTGCTTCATGGGACTGTAATCCAGCTACTGGATGTTATGATCCTTTTACTGGTTTGGGGCAATATACATCTTTAGCTGCATGTCAAGCTGTTTGCGGAACACCAATACCTTCTTGGGATTGTCCTACTAATACGCCAGGGGGATGTTATGATCCAGGAACTGGTAATGGACAATATAGTTCATTAGCTGCTTGTCAGGCTGTTTGCGGCACACCATCACCTTCTTGGGATTGTGATCCTAGTGGTGTTATTGGATGTTTCGATCCAGGAACTGGTACTGGACAATATTCTTCATTAGCTGCTTGTCAGGCTGCTTGCTCTACTACATTTAATCTTCTTTGTGACTCAATAACAGTTTCTGGCTCACAAACACAGTTAACTATGCAACTAAATAATCTTAATTTCATTATTGATTATTGGATTTCAACGGCTCCTGATGGAACAGTTTTAGGAGAAGATAGTTTGTGGAATAGTCATCTTGTTTTTAACTCTATTCCTCATGATACAATTTATACATGTATTAATTACAATCCAAATGGAAATAGTTTCATTACATGTTGTGTGACCTGGATATGGGATGTAAGTTTAGGTATTTGGGCTAAGATGGGTAGCGTGACCTCAGTAGCAGATATAGGATCATTTGATAAAAAATTAATTAAAGTAGTTGATGTATTAGGAAGAGAGACATCAATAAATAGCAATCAAACCTTATTCTTTATTTATGAAGATGGTACGATTGAGAAAAGGTATATTATAGATAGAAAGTAATGTATAGGAAGATACTTGTTTTCATGTGTTGTGTGTTTTTAGTTTCCAACACTATAAAATCACAAGTTGTTAGTGTAGAAGGAGTTTGGCATGCTGATACTGTTCAGTATGCCGCTCCTTTTTCATTAGGTTTTTGGTTTGTAAATACAGGAAATACACCTATAATAGATACGGCTATTCTTGCTAATATAGCGATTGTTCCAGTTAATGCAGCACCACAAAATTGGCAGATATTAAATATTTGGCAAATCATACCTCAAGGTGTTTTTGCACCAGGAGATAGTCTCTTTATTGACGATTTAAATATCCCTCTGAATGGTGGACCACAATTGTATCAACAAGCAGGAGATAATTTAGTGGTTATCTGGCCAAGTTTTGTAGTCCCCGTTACTATTGATACTAGTATTACTCCCTTGTATGTAATCCCACCTACAACATCTATTAATGAGATGATTCCTCTTATTAATAAGGCTCCATCTTATTATATATATGATATTTTAGGTAGAAGATATGATAATATAAATCATATTTCGATAGGATCCATGTATATAAGAGATGGTAAGAAGTATATTAGAAAATAATATTTTTAATGAATAATTCTTTAGATACTATTGTACAATCTCTATCAAAGGAGGAGGTTAGATTCTTTAAGTTATTTCTAAAAAGAACTGAGAATAAGAATCGAAAAGATGTAGATCTGTTTGATTTAATCAGACGAAAAAATGGAGGCTATACTACTAAAGACGCCTTAAAAACACTAAAAACTAATCCAAATAATTACTATCAAGTCAAGAATAGGTTATATCATGAATTGAATAATTCTATGGTATGGCAACATATTTGGAAAGATAAACAATCTAAATCTTTTAGTTTTGTTTTACTATCTAGAGTTTATAAGAATAAAGGGGAATTAGAACTGTCTTTTGATTACCTGAAAAAAGCGGAGAAAGAAGCAATAGATTCAGAATTATATGAGATTTTATCTATCATTTACTCAGAGATAATTTATATCTCTCACGAGCTGCTTTCTGTTGATGTAGATCATTATATTAAACTAAAAAGAGATAATATTAAGATCTTATCTGAGATTGATGAGATGGATTTATTATTAGCTAAAATAATGTATGATATAAAAACCAAACAGAATTTTGGAAAATCAGATAGTAGTTTAGTTAAACTGATTAAAACAAAATATGGAAAGACCTCAAAAGACAAGAATTTAGTAAATAGCCCTAGATTTCGAATAAGGTTATTTAAAATGTATAGTCGTTTATTGCTACAGGAACGCGATTATCAAACATTAGAGAAGTTACTAGTTGAAAGTTATAATGATTTTTTAAAGGACAAGTTATTTGACAGATCAAATCATAATGAGAAGCTCACCTTATTAACTTATCTGTCTAATTGTTTGTATAAAACTAAGAAGTATAAACACTCATTGAAATACTCGGAAGAATTATTAAGTGGCATGAAAGAATACGATTGTTTCTTGCACGATAAATATCTATTTTACTACTATAATATACTTGTATTAAATTATGCTAAAACAGATAAAAAGAAAGCATTGGATTATTTAAATAAAGCAAGCAGGAGTGAAGTAATTAAAAAATTACCATCTTATAATGCGTTTATTTATTTAAATCGCTCATTAATTTATTACTATGAAAATAACTTTAAAGAATCCCAGAAGAATATAGCTAGATTGATTATGCAAGAGGACTTTTTATTGCTAGATAAATCATTCCAATTAAAAATATTAGTTACTGAACTAATGATTAGAATGCTGGTTTCGAATAATAATCTTAATGATAAGATTACAAGTATTAACAAGAATTATAAATCATTATTATTAGAAGAGAATTATATAAGAGAGAAGAAAATGATAGATTTAATATTTAAGATGATTAATGATGGGGATGTTGTAGATAATAAGAAAGATTTATTGTCTAGCATTTCAGATTTAGATTCTGAAGATATTGATATTATAAGTTATAATAGCTGGTTGAAAGAATATATTTAATAAAAAAAGCCTATATTTTATATCTATAATGATGGAACAGTAGAAAAGAAAATAATTTTTGAATAAATAAAAACCCACTCAAAATGAAAGAAAATAAAAAAGACAATAGAAGACAATTTCTAAAGAATACCTCTTTGTCTTTATTGTCAGTTGCAGTCTTTCCTACTATTCTTAAATCAGAGAATTCTGCAGTTTCCTTAAGTAAGAAAGATTCGGTTTTTAATTGTGATCAATCTACTGAAGATTTGTATGGACAAGGACCTTTTCATACACCAAATGCACCTATTATTCAGAATAATCAGCTTGCAGATGTCAATGAAATTGGCACACGAATTATTATTAGTGGCCAAGTATATAATCTTGAATGTTCAGAAGTTATTCCAAATACAGAAATTGATATTTGGCATGCTGATGATGCAGGAGAATATGACAATGTAGGATTTAATTTACGAGGAAAGACACTAACAAATAGTCAAGGGTTTTATGTTTTTGAGTCTATTAAACCTGGATTATATCTAAATGGATCTACTTTTAGACCATCACATATTCATTTTAGAATAACACCTCCAGGATTTAGTATGTTAATAACACAACTTTATTTTCAAGGAGATCCTCATATACCCACAGACGCTGCTGCCTCAATTACTAGTGGATCATTTGATGCTACTAATCGTATTATCCCTTTAGTTTTAAACTCTAATGGAGACCTTGAAGGAACATGGGATATTATAATTGATGGTGATGGAGTACCGGTTGGAACCAACAATATTCATCTTGACAAAGGAATTATTTATAGTGCAACTCCTAATCCATTTACTGATCATATTGAAATAAATTACGGTGTTTTTCAAAAAGCAAAGGTTGCTATATCTGTGTATGATATTAGAGGTCAGATAGTAGCGAGGCTTGATGAAAGAATGTTAGATCCTGAGAAATATTCTGTTTCATGGAATCCTCATGAAAATCTGCCTAAGGGACATTATTTTATCTCAATAATGATAAATGATTTACAAGTTCATTATCTTAAAGTTATTAGGCAATAATTTCAAAGAAACCCACTCATTGAGTAGGTTTCTTTTTGGTGGGCCTTACAGTACCAGTTTCGAACTTTTTTCGAAACATATTGACTAAGTTTGTATCGTGAATAAATTATGTGTTATATTATTATGCTTTCCTGCATTATTATTTGGACAGCAAACCATAATTAAAGAAATAAAAATCAAGCCTTATATGTATACTCAGAATTATGAGCATTTTAAAAGGCTAGTACTTGATTCTCCTAATTCTGAAGCAGACTATGTTGATGGATTTGATTTTGAATGGGGGTATTTTTATACATTAAAAGTTAAAGAAATCTATATAGGCGAATTGTCAGATGGAACTCGTTATGAATATTCTTTGTTAAAAGTAATTTCTAAAGAAAGGGTAGCTGATACAGTAATATTTAGAATGTCTATAGATCCTTTAAGGTATTATCATAAATTAGAAGATGAAGGTGTTTCTAATTACACTTTAAGTCAGTTAAATGATAGTACTTTCCTTTATATGGATCAGGTTGAGATTGAAATACCTAAAAAATTTCTAGAATCTTTCATAAAAAAGAAAGATAATGAAATTGATTTTAGAGGAGAATTTAAATTTTTTAATAGTAAAAGAGTTAGATTAGTAAGTTTTAGATAAATAAAAACCCATTCATTTGAGTGGGTTTATTTATGGTGGACCTCTCGCTCCTTATTTCGAACTTTTTTAGAAAATTATTAAGTAAGTTTGTTGTATGAAAAAAAATACTGATTTTAAAAACATAGAATTAGGCAGTGATAGTGTTAAATCTTTATTTATGCTGGACTCTAATGTTACCCATCTAAATCATGGTTCATTTGGAGCTTGCCCTAGATTGATTTTTGATTCTTTAGTAAAGTGGCAAGAATTATTAGAAAGAGAGCCTGTAAAACATTTAGCGTTTGATGTTTTTGGATATCTAGAGAAATCTAGAGAGGCTTTATCTTCATATGTAAAATGTCATAAAGATGATATTGTTTTTTTTCCAAACCCTTCTACTGCATTAAACACCGTTTTAAGAAGTTTAGATCTTAAAAAGGGAGATGAAATTTTAACAACAAGCCATGAATATGGAGCAATGGATAGAGCTTGGAAATTTTTATGTAACAAAACAGGTTCAGTTTATATTAATAAAGATATTTCATTGCCATTAGTATCAGAAGACTATTTTATTGATGAGTTTAAAAAAGGAATATCAGCAAAAACAAAGGTCATATTTTTGAGTCATATTACTAGCCCTACAGCTTTGGTTTTTCCTGTAAAAGAGATCTGTGATATTGCAAGAGAAAAGAATATAATCACAATTATTGATGGAGCGCATGCTCCAGCTCAATTAGATCTTGATATATCTGAAATTAACCCTGATTTTTATAGTGGGGCATGTCATAAATGGATGTGCTCTCCAAAGGGAGTGGCATTTTTATATGTCAGCAAGAAGTTTCAAGATAAAATAGAGCCACTTGTAGTTAGTTGGGGTTATGAATCCGATAGTCCTGGTCATTCTCAATTTTTAGATTACCTCCAATGGCAAGGAACATATGACATGTCAGCATACCTTACTATTCCTGATACAATTGACTTCTTAAATAAACATAATTGGGATAATATAACAAAACAGTGCCATGAGCTTAATGTCTGGGCAAGAGATAGGGTTTTAGCAGAATTTGATATTGAGCCAATATGTAATAGTATGTTTCTAGGACAAATGAGTAGTATTGAATTTCCATTTTCAGATCCATTAAAAAATCAGATTGATTTTTATAATAAATATAAGATACAAATACCATTTTGGAAATGGAATGATAAAACTTTATTTAGAATCTCAATTCAGGCATACAATAATAAGCAAGATGTTTATAGGTTGATAGATGCATTAAAACACTATCAAAGTAATTCTTGAATAAATAAAAACCCACTCATTTGAGTGGGTTTATTTTTGCTGGACCACTCGGTCCTTATTTCGAACTTTTTTACTTATTTAAATTGTTATGAAATAGATAATAGTTGGTATAAATAATACGCTACATATTATTGATAATTGCTTTGATTCTTTTTCTTTTGAATGCCAATATGATATAATCATTAATGGAATTTGGAAAGGCATTCTGAATAAAGCTTGATCCTTAGAAATACTGATTATCTCTCTAGGGGATTCTGAAATATATAAATATATATTTGCAGGAAAAACAGTAATTAATAGTAATATTATTCCCCACGCTGCTAATTGTCTAGTCTGATTAAATAATAATAACACACCAAGCATCACTTCAATAAACCCACTTATTAGAACAGCTTCTTTTTTCCAATTTATGATTGGAGGTACAATCGTAACAAAGAAATCGGTATTTGTAAAATGTTTGATTCCTACAGTCACATATAATAAGCTCATTATATAGATTGTGATATTTTTAAATGACTTCAATTTTTATTTTTTTCAAAAATAGAAAAACCCACTCAATTGAGTGGGTTTATTTTTGGCGGACCACTCGGTCCTTATTTCGAACTTTATTAGCAATCATCTAAACCATTGAATTTTTTCAGATATATTATCTCTTCTTATTTTTCTTGTATTTTTAGAGTTGTGAACTCCTAAATAAAAGAACCCTAAACATATTTCATCTTCACTAAGTGTAAGAAATGATCTAAGTTTACTAATATATTTTGGTGTGCTCCAATAACCCCCAATATTACTATCTACACAAGAGATCCATAGATTTTGTACCGCCATAGAAGTAGCAGCTATTTCTTCCCATTCAGGTAATAAATCATTATTTTTTTTCATACAGATACAGATTATATGACTTGATTTATTAAAACTATTTTCTAGTTTCTTTTTTTTATTTTCAGAAACTTCTTTATTTTTTATAATCTCATCAAGTAGTTTTTTCTTTGAATCATTACAGAATATTTTAAATATCCATGGCTGAGTCATTTTGTGTGTAGGGGCATAGTTTGCATTTTCCAGTAATTGAATAATAACATTTTCTTCTATTATTTTGCCATTAAATTCATTTGGGTAGATTGATTTACG
>Ga0315315_10006748_pt1 | contig 10615 bp, 10 predicted proteins | sample M140m3416metaG_FD_203699 | JGI IMG/M metagenome (GOLD analysis project Ga0315315, IMG submission 203699) | Ammonia-oxidizing marine archaeal communities from Monterey Bay, California, United States - M1 40m 3416 | ecosystem: Environmental > Aquatic > Marine > Intertidal zone | place: USA... | reverse complement strand
AGTAGATGCTCTTTTCTGCAGAGTGCTAGGTTACTGTTTAATGAAAATAGATGTACTTTTAAGTGGTGAGTTGACTGAAATGGGTTCTCTTTCCCAGAACCTCGGTAATGCGGGCGCAGATGGCTTGTTTACCTATGAGGGCAAAAGTGATGTGTTCTTTCCTTTGGTGCGAGCTGGTGAGGTAACTGATTGCATGTTGTATACGAATGTTGCAATAGCTATTCCTCGAAGCCCCATGCATCTTGCCTATCAGTCATGGGATTTGCAGCGATTGTCTGAAGGAAGGTTTGCTCTCGGGTTGGGTTCTCAAATTCGTCCACACATAGAGAGACGATATGGAAGTGTCTGGGATAGTCCGTTAGGGCAGATGCGTGAAATAATTGAGGCTACGAAAGCAATCTTTCATAGTTGGCACACGCAATCTGACATTAATTTCGTTGGAAAATGGACCCGCCATACATTGTCTTCTCCGATGTTGACCCCCGACCCGCTGCCATGTGAACCTCCTCCTATTTGGTTGGCTGCATTAGGTCCGAAAATGACTCAGCTTGCAGGTGAAGTGGCGGATGGTCTTTTAGTTCATCCTTTTACGTCGCAATCGCACCTAGAGACCCACACAATTCCAAACCTTTCTCAAGGTTTAACGAGGCGATCTCAAGAGCCCGAAGATTTCGTTGTGACGGTTGGTGCGATCGTCGGGATACATGATGGTTCCGATGAAAGCAGAACCCAAGCTGAGATGACTGTTCGAGGGTTGCTAGGTTTCTATGGGTCTACGCCAGCGTATAGATCGGTGCTTGATACGCATGGGTGGGGTGATTTACAGCCAGCGCTTCGTCAGTTAACTAAAGAGGGGCAATGGGGTGAGCTTGGTTCTATGTTCAATGATGAGCAGGTTTCTTGTCTCTCTGTGGTTGGAACTGCGGAGGAAGTTGGTAAAGAATTAAAGAGGCGCTTTGGGGGTATTGCTGATCGTCTGGCGTTATCTATTCCTCAGGGAATACAAACTGCTGATTTGTCTATTCTTGTTCAGGCGATGAAGGGTTAACGCTGGAAGTCTGTGTGTTTGAACTGTTCTTTTAGAACGTTTTTTGTGATTTTTCCTGAAGGGTTTCTAGGGATAGCGTCAACTATTTCTAACTGTTCAGGTATCGCATTTCGACGCAATCCCGATTCGTCAAGATAGATTTTCATCACTTCAAGGGTAAGAGGAGCAACACCTTCATTCAGTGCTATCACAGCGCATGCACGCTCTCCTGTGATGTTATCTGGCAAGCCTATAACAGCAACATCCTGCACAGCTTCATGTTGGAATAAGATGTCCTCTACTTCTTTAGCTGAAATATTTTCTCCGTGTCGTATAATCACGTCTTTAAGGCGACCTGAGATAACGACATACCCTTCTTCGTCTATGATTCCTAAATCTCCCGTACGGAAATACCCATTCTCATCAAATGCGTCTTGGTCAAGACTTGCATCTAAGTACCCAAGCATAAGTTGCGGTGCTTTTGCTCGCAGTTCTCCTTCATTTCCAGGTTCCATGGTTTTGCCGTTGGAGTCTATTGCGATCAAGTCAACTCCTGGCATTGCTTTACCTTCAGTTAAGGCAAGTTTATTGTCTGGGTCAGTACTTGCACCCATGGTAAGGATTGGTGCCTCTGTTAGCCCCCAACCCGATACGATTCCGGCCCCTCCTAATTCGGCTTTGACTTCAGAATGGAGTTGCGCTGGTTTAGGTGCTCCACCTCCTGGAAAGTTTTTAACTTTTGGAAAGAGTCTAGTCTCAGGCTGTGTACGTTGTGCTGAAAGATATGCCATGTGGAAAGGGGTTCCAGCACCTGGATGTGTGCAATTTTCCTCGGATAGAAATTCAGTAGTTGTTGAAGGATCAAATGCCGCATCGCATAGTAGTGTGGCTCCACTTTGTAGGGCTGTGAAGAGCCACGTCAGGCCTCCTATATGAGGGAATGGGAAAACTAATGCCGGTCTATCTCCTTCTTGCACATCAAGTCTTTTGCCCATGCTGTCACCGATCGCTGCTATTGATGCATCGGTGTGTTTTGCGCCTTTGGGGTCTGCCGTTGTCCCTGATGTGTAACATAGCCACCTGAGTTCGTCTTTTTCCGGTGAACGATATGGTTGAAGTTTTTCCTTTGAGCCTGATGGGAAATTTGCTGGGCCGACAGCAATATGTATTAACTCAGGAATGTCAGCTTGTATTTTCTTTCCCATTTCACCGAAATCGAATCCGCGAAAATCGCCTGGCGTAATGAGCATTTTTGCTCCTGCTTGGCGAGCGCAGAAACTTACTTCTCTTTCTCTATAGATAGCAATGATCGGGTTTTGGACTGCCCCTATTCGACTTAACGCTGCAGCGAGCACGACTGTTTCAAGCCATGTGGGGAGTTCCCATGCCACAACATCGCCTTCTTGTATGCCATGATCTTGAAGTCCTGCCGCCATTTCTTCAGCCTGTTCTCTGTATTGCATAAATGTTAACCGGCGTCCCTGTTCATCGACAAGCATTTCAGTATGTGGGCTGAGTTCAGAGCGTGATATTACGAGATCCCATAAGTTTGTGTTATCAATTCTCATATTTGTCCTCCCGTTGGGTATTCTATTCATGGCTTCTTTGGGGCATGGTCATGGTTGTATTTCAATGTGTGCCTGTAAATGAGTGTGGTCTTCGTTGACCCAGCCTTTTGATTTGGCGTAGGTGATCATGTTCTCAAATTGTTCTCGCCATTCACTATCGTGTTGGTGCTGGACTTGGTTGAGTATCCATGCAATGGAAATCCAGATGTGGTCATTATCGACGACACTGGATTCATTTCCTATTATTTTGATTATTTCTTCTGGGTCGATTTCAGAAGATCTAATGTCAAATGAGTTAAGAATTTCTGATTCATGAATAGTTGCCTGATTTTCTGAAATACTTATTTGAATAAACATGGATTTGATTCTAGAGGCAAAATGCGATTGAGGACTAAATGGATTAATGTGCTGTCATGACGTTGAAACAAACTGAAATAGCGAGCGGCCTTCAATTCCCTGAGGGTCCGATCATTATGGATGACGGAAGCATTGTGGTTGTTGAAATAGCTGGGCCTCGACTTTCACGGGTCTTAATTGATGGGACAGTTGAAGTTATTGCTGAATGGGATGACCCTGAGTCTGCTGGACCTAATGGTGCTGCTGTTGGACCTGACGGACATATTTACGTTTGTAATAATGGCGGTTTTGTGTGGTCTGAAATCAATGGAATGCAGTTCCCGATGGATCGTGTAACGGGTGCGAACCAGTCTGATTCTTATATCACTGGTTCAATTGACAGAGTTGATTTGGCTACCGGAGAGATCGTTAGTATCTATAACGAGTTCCAAGGAGATAGGTTATGTGGACCTAATGATATCGTGTTTGATGAATCTGGTGGTTTTTGGTTTACTGATTTAGGCAAGCAACGAAGACGTGAGGTTGATAAAGGTGCGGTTTATTATGCACTGCCGGATGGGTCTTCAATAGAGCGAGTTATTGACAATATTGATCATCCTAATGGGTGCGGGTTATCTCCTGATGGGCAAAGACTGTTCGTTGCTCAAACAACTACTGGTCGTTTGTGGGCTTATAATATTTCTGAGCCAGGAGCCTTGGTAGATGATAAGGGGGTTTGCATCGCTAACACCTTGTCTTCTCTTGACTCAATGGCTATTGAAGCTGATGGGACAATTGTCGTGGCTGCCCTGAGGGATGGGCTTCTCGTTGTTCGACCTGATGGGGCGTATGAATTTTTACGTGTTGACGGACCGTTGATAACAAATATTGCATTTAGCCGTGAAGGGGACAATGTGGCGTACATCACTGAATCTGCGTTGGGTTCATTGATTGCTATTGAATGGCCACGCAGTGGTTTAGATCTCGCTTTTTCTTGTTAATGTCTTCATTTACTTCTTACAGATTTTCGGCCGGAGAACGCTATGAACTGTTCAACTGGGTCGTCTGAGTTAGTCTGATAAGGGGCGCTGAACCGACCTGGTCCACGCATACTTTCAGACTTTGGTTGCATTATCTTGAGTGCTTCAACAGCCATCGTTGAGGGGATTCCATGTTCTACGCCGCTGGCATCAGCAATATCCCATGCATGGGTGAAGGTGTCGACCCATATGATTCCGAGAAAGTCGTCGACTGTCATTTCGCCGAATGGTGATTTCACTTTCTTTGATAATGCGCTCTTCGTGTAACGGGTCTCTATCTCTATCTTAAGTTCATTGATTAGGTCGCCCGCTTTTCTTTTGTCGTGTGAGGCCTGGGTTTCGCCATCAATATTATTGACCATCGCAAGAACCACTTCTGCGTGTTCAATGACATCGATGACTGTCCAGCCTTCGCAGCATGTCATGGCATCATGTGAAGATTGATTCACGGCTGAACTTAGGAGGTCAATTGCGTATGCATATCGTGCCACATTGTAAGAAGGAAACTTCTGCGTGTGGGATTGCGGCATGTACATGTTGGTTCGCTAGGAAACTCCTGCGGCGACCTTGGCTTTGGTTGCGATAAGTTTTCCTAATTCGGATAATTGTGCTGAACCACCGCCAAGCATGTTCTCAAGTTGTTTGACCCATAAGAAGTAGCGATGTACTGGGTAATCAATATCTGCCCCCATGCCTCCATGGAGATGTTGGACATCATGTACGACTTGTTGTCCAATTTCGGCTGACCACCATTTTGCTGTACGTACCTCTTCAGCTGCAGGGTATCCGCTATCGAGTCTCCAGGCTGCTTGCCAGAGGACTAGTCGCATTGCATCTGTGCCTATGTAACAGTTAGCTGCTCTTTGTGTGACTGCTTGATTATGTGATAGTGGTCTTCCGAATTGCTCTCGTTCGCTTGTGTATTCAGCCATCATTTCTGTTGCTTTTGCGCAGCAACCAACTGCAGAGGCAGATAATGCAGTGTGGATACGTTCAAGGGTCCAGGTTAATGCTTGCTTTCCTTCAGCTACCGTTCCCAGTAGTTCAGCTTGGTGTTGGTTTAGCGTAATTTCTCCGTGAAGTTCCCGATTCGTGGTTGAGCTATTGGTGGTCGTGAGAGACTCTCCTTCTGTGGGTATTAAGAAGAGTCCTATGTCGCCTGCACTTGTTGATGCTGGAGCCACTATGTATGAGGCTATGTTTGCTGCTGGAACTGCGGGTTTTGATCCCGTTATTATCCATTGTCCATCTTTTTCTTCGGCCTTGAGTGATGTTGTAAGAGGGTCGTTAATCCCCCATTCTTGAAAAGCTCCGGTGAGAACGTATTCTCCCTTTATTACTTGTGGCAGGATGCGATTTTTTTGGTCATCTGATCCGAATTCTGCTAGTGGAAGCGCTCCCATAGCTAATGTTTGAAGGAGTGGTATTGGTGCCACAGATCTTCCGTGTTCTTCAAGGACAATGCAGAGTTCTAGAAGTCCGAAACCGAGTCCGCCATAATCTTCTGGCAGTGCGACTCCAAGAAGATTTGCTTGTGCTAATTCGTTCCATAGCTGCGTGTCGAATCGGTCTTCAGTTTTTTCTATTTCTTCCACACGGTCGTGATTTGAGGTTCCTTCAAATATTTGGGCGCTTAGGTCTTTGAGGGCGTTCTGCTCTTCTGAAAAGTCAAAATTCATGTTTTAGCGTTTCCCGCGACTCATTCCTAGACCCATCCATGCAATAATTTCTCGCTGTATTTCGTTGACTCCTCCGCCGAAGGTATTAATTTGTGCTGACCTTCCAGCGGCTTCTAGTTCGCCTCGTAATACAGAGCCTGGTGTTCCACCTCTGAGGTGGCCTGCTGATCCAATTACGCCTAGTAGGAGGTGGTAGACATCTGCGACGCTTTCGGTTCCATATACTTTAGCTGTTGATGCGTGATAGGGCTGGAGTGTTCCTGCTTCCACTGCTGTGGTCATTCTCCAGTTCATGAGATTTAGTGCATCTAATTTCGCTTTGCATTTTGCCAGGTCCATTTGGACCCATGGGATGTCTATTACTCGTGTTTCGGTATTGATTTTGGTTGTGGCAGCCCATTCAACAACGTCATCAAAAAGTCGGAATGACAAAACGCTGACGGCTGCGAGCCCTACACGTTCATGGTTTAGTTGACTGGCGATGAGTCCCCACCCCCCATGTAAATCACCGACTAAATTGCTGTATGGCACTCGAACTTCGTCGTAATAGGTTGCTGTGGTAGTCGCTTGGCCAACTGTGACGATCGGTGTGAAACTAAAACCTGGGTCGTCAGTGGGGATGATTATGATTGATATTCCTTTGTGTTTTTTTGCGTCATCGTCGGTTCTGCATGCTAGCCATACATAATCTGCTTCATTGGCGCCACTGGTCCACATTTTTTGTCCGTTAATGACCCACTGATCTCCGTCTTTATCAGCGCGCGTTGTGAGGGACAGGAGGTCAGTTCCGGCACTGGCTTCGCTGTATCCGATAGCGAATGTTATTTCACCAGCGAGTATTTTGGGTAGGAAGAATTCTTTGTGTTCTTGGCTTCCCATCTCCATGAGTGTTGGTCCTACAGTGTTTAGCGTTACGAAAGGCATGGGAGCGTTTGCTCTAACTGATTCATCATAAAATATGAATTGATCTGTAGGAGGTCTCCCTTGACCACCGTATTCTGTTGGCCACCCGATACCGAGCATGCCGTCTGACCCCATTTTCCTGAAAAGTTGACGTCTAACGGGTGAGGTTTCGTGAGCACCACGTAATGCATCTCTTATGTCGTCAGTCATTAAGTCAGCGAAGTATTCTCTGGCTTCTTTTCGAAATGATTGCTGTTCTGGGGTTTCTTGTAGTAACACTTTTCCACCTTCGGGAGGCACGCCTCTAGCTTAGTTACCAATCTAGGGGTATGAAAATTTCTGTTACTTATTGATGATACACAACCAGTAGGTGTTTATGTTAGAGGGCTTCGTTACCCTCTTCGCCGGTGCGTATTCTAACGAGACGATCTACGTTTGAAACCCAGATCTTTCCGTCGCCGATTTTGCCAGTTCGGGCTGCTCCAAGAACAGCATCTACGGCTTTATCAGCGTCGTCATCTGAAACGACGATCTCTAGTCGTGATTTAGGAGTAAAGGCTACTTTGTACTCAGTCCCTCGATATGTTTCGGTGTGTCCCCCCTGCCTTCCGAACCCTTGGGCCTCAGTGACAGTCATTCCTTGCACACCCAAAAGTGCCAAGGCTTCCTTAACCTCTTCTACCTGGTGTGGTTTGATAACAGCTGTAATTAGTTTCATCTGATATTTCGCTTTCTCTCCAAACGGTATTGAAGTTGTTATTAGATTAACACCATCATCTGCGAGACATACCGAAATTGTGTTACCAGTATGTTAACTTTTCCTAGGCTCGTTAGCGACCGTTATGCTCCGTAAACGGTTTCGGGTGGCTGTGTGTTCTTGATGCTTTCATGAACAAGTTTTGCTACTTCTTCAGCTTGCATTCTTCTGTCTCCTACTGATGCGACTGCTCCGTGTTGCCACCCATCGCAGACGTTGAGTTGGCCTGCCGTAACTTCAAATGTTCTTCCAGTTATGTCGCAATCATGACTAATGAGCCATGCGACGAGGGGTGCTACGTTGTCAGGGGATTTTTCGTCAAATGTTCCTTCTGTGACATCGTCTGAAGAATAGAAAATTCCCTCGGTCATTCGTGTCCTTGCATCCGGTGCTACTGCGTTGACTGCTACACCGTAGCGTCCCCATTCTGCGGCTTGTTGAACTGTGAGTAATGCTATGGCTGCCTTTGCAGCTGCGTAGTTCCCTTGCCCGATTGATCCCATGAGGCCAGCGCCGGAACTTGTGTTGACTACTCGCGCTACTACTTCCTTTCCGCTTTTAACTTGGTCTCGCCAGTATGCAATGGCGTGACGAGCTGGGGCGAAATGACCTTTTAGATGCACACGTATAACACTGTCCCATTCTTCTTCGTTCATACTTGCAAGCATTCGATCTCGCAGGAAACCTGCGTTGCAAACTAAACCGTCTAGCCGACCCCAGGTATCAATTGCCTGTTGGACCATGCCTTGGGCTTGTTGCCAGTTAGCGACATCAGCTGAATTGACCTCTGCTTGACCGCCGAATGCGCGTATGTCGTTCACAACCTGTTGTGCTGGTCCAGCGCTTCCTTGGCTTCCATCTCGTTCGACTCCGAGGTCATTAACGAGAACTTTCGCTCCCTGTCTTGCTAATTCCAGTGCGTGGGATCGCCCTAACCCTCGGCCTGCGCCTGTAACGATGACTACTTGGTTTTCGCAAATCCCCATTATTTTCTCCTTAATAGATATTTACTTTTTCTCTAGTTTTACTTCTGCAAGAGTAGCACTGGAAATTTCAAGAAGGTCATCTGGTGAGATGGGGAAGCATGAATTTGGTGTTCCCGCTGCAGCCCATACCTCTTCAAAAGCCGTGAGGTCTTCATCCATCAGGGTTTGTATTTTTTGGGTGTGCCCAAATGGTGGTGTTCCTCCTATTGCGAATCCAGTGCTGGATCGGACTGTTTCTGGGTCTGCCATTGTGATACTCATCACATTGAGGATTTTTTTAATTTTGTCTTCGTTGACTCTGTTCTTCCCTGAAACGAGCAGTAGTACAGCGTTGTTACCTGCTGTAAAGACTAGAGATTTGACGATTTGGCCGACGTTGCAGCCTACTGATGCTGCTGCATCTAATGCTGTTTTTGTTCCTTCCGGGAAGAATTGTATGTCTGGTTCGTAGTTGAAGCTTTTGCAAGCTGTTCGAAATCGATCGTTAGCCTTCATGGCGGATGCTACCTTGCACCTCGAATCAACCGGCCTGGTCGTTGTCCAGTGTCTTTACCAAATTGTCTCGTGACGGTTCCTGCGACAACTGTGTAGTCGTACCCTGATGCTTCTTGTAAGAGCCTTCTTCCTCCTGCTGGAAGGTCGTGAGCCATTTTGGGACCGAATAAAGTAAGCGCATCATAATCAATGACGTTTATGTCCGCTCTCTTTCCAATCTGCAGCGTTCCTCTGTCGCTTAGACCATAGAGTGAAGCTGTGTCGTTGGTCTGCTTTTTGATGATCCATTCAAGTGGAAGTTTCTCTCCTCGTGTTCTATCTCTCGTCCAATGACTGAGCATGAATGTTGGAATTGATGCGTCACAAATCATTCCGCAATGTGCGCCACCATCTGAGAGACCTGAGACTGCTTGCGGGTGAAGAAGCATTTCTCTAATTACGTCATGGTTTCCGTCTACGTAATTGAAGATTGGCATCATTCCCATTGCATAGCCATTATTTTCTAACATGTAGTCGTAGAGCACCGCTTCTGGCGTTGAATTTCTTGCTTCTGCTAGTGATTCGAAACTTTTGTTTGGATTAGGTTCATAATCTGGTATTTCGCCCATTGGGTAGAGCCGGTGAAGCATTGATTGGATCATCCGGCTCATTCCATCAAATAGGATTTGTGGATCTGGAGCGTTATCTGTTTCATTGAGTATTGCGTTTCGCACTGAATTCTGCTTTAGCTGGTGCACCAGTTCATGGTGCGGTAAGTGAGCAATATTGATGAAACTTGGCCTCTTCGCAAAGGCGTGATGTGTTTGTAAACCTATTAGTAACCCGAATGGTCGCCCTGCTACTTGTGGAAAGCACTGGCTTCCTTGATTTGCGGCTTCAAGTGATTCGTCAAGGAGTTGTTTCCAAAGGTGTGGTTTTGTTTCATTTTGTAGAAGTGCAAATGTAACGGGGCGTTGAATTGTCCCAGATAGCCTTTTCATCCACTCCATTTCTTTTGGTGCTTTGACAAGGTCCTGCCCGTCAGCACCGGCGGGTGCAAGCTCGAAAACCCCTTGGCCAGCATCTTGAAGTGCTTCTCCTAAACCATATAGCTCGTCTTCTGCTGCGAATGTGCCAGGCACAGGTTCTCCATTCATTGCGCGATGGCCGAGGACTCTTGATGTTGAGACACCGAGTGCACCTGCATCTATCGCTTCATGTACGAGTTTCTTCATGTGGGCGATATCAGTTTTTGTTGCGGGTTCATTGTTGGATCCGCGGTCCCCCATGACATATGACCTAATAGCTCCGTGTGCGACTTGGGACCCTATATCAATGGCGTATTCTTTCTTGTCAAGTGTGTTGAGGTATTCGGGGAATGATTCCCAAGTCCATTCCATTCCTTCAGAAAGCGCAGTTCCGGGAATATCTTCGACGCCTTCCATTAGTTGTATGAGCCATTCTTCCTGCCCTGGGCGAACTGGTGCGAATCCTACGCCGCAGTTACCCATGACTACTGTTGTGACACCATGCCCAGATGAGGGTTCCAGAAGGCCATCCCATGTTGCTTGCCCGTCATAATGTGTGTGAATATCAACAAAACCTGGTGTAACAATTTTTTCCGTAGCGTCAATCACTGGTGAGGATTCTGTTGGAAGGTTTTTCCCTATGCTTTGTATCTTCCCGTCACGTATTCCTATGTCGGCTTGGAAGGCAGAGTCTCCAGTACCATCAACGACCTTTCCCCCTGCGATGACTAGATCGTATGACATTTTTGCTCCTCTGAATTCTTTACTAGTTTACATATTGATCGCATTGGCTTCTAAAGGATATGCAAGATTTCAT
>Ga0315315_10006746_pt1 | contig 10621 bp, 9 predicted proteins | sample M140m3416metaG_FD_203699 | JGI IMG/M metagenome (GOLD analysis project Ga0315315, IMG submission 203699) | Ammonia-oxidizing marine archaeal communities from Monterey Bay, California, United States - M1 40m 3416 | ecosystem: Environmental > Aquatic > Marine > Intertidal zone | place: USA... | reverse complement strand
GCAGCTTGGGGGTGCTGTGACGGTGGCTCCTGCGTTCCGGACCATCAGGGGTATGGCAACTCCAGATGTAACACCCCCCGAGATCCCAACTCTGACGACGGCGACGACGACGACGGAGGCGGCGGAAACTCGTTCAATTTCGGTGGCGGTGGTGGTCGGCGTCTTGACGACTTCGAAGAAGACATTCAACCCTACTCGCGCTTTCCGGGCGACGCCAAACCAGACGCCGAGCTCGGCACGGTGCGCCAGCTCGTTCTCAGGGACTTTGATAACAACGGCTACCTCGACCTCTTCGTCCACTCGCCCGCCCCATCCGCGGGCTCGTGCGCGCAGCGCTGCCACGCCAAGGGGCGGTTCGGGTACGACAGCTTCGAGATGCAGCACGCCGACGCGGCGAAGCTGGACCCGAACGTCGTCACAAGCTTCTGCTACTGCGGCCCGCACTACGACACCATGAAGGCGCCGCTGCCGCCGCCGAGCCCGCCCAAGCCGCCGCCGTCGCCCTCGTCGCCGCCGGCGGTGCCGCCCGTCCCGAGCCCGACGGCGCCGCCGCCCGACCCGCCGCTGCCGTACGCCAACGCGCCTCGAACACCGCGTCTGGGTGCGCGCTCACGCGCGCGTTTGTGTGCGAGTGGCAGTCGGATCCGCGCGGTAGGGCTGTGCACGCTGCACGCCACCTACGACCTGCCGCCCGCCTCGCCCTCGCCGCCGCCCATCCCGCCGGCGCCGCCGTCGCTCCCAAGCCCGCCCGCGCCGCCGCCCAGCCCGCCGGGCGAGCCGCCCTCGCCGCCCAGCCCGCCGCCGCCCGGCCCGCCGCCCAGCCCGCCCCCGCCGCCGCCGAGCCCGCCGCCGCGGCCGCCGCCGCCCAACCCGCCGCCCTCGCCGCCCAAGCCGCCGCCGCCGCCCGGGTTCCCGCCGCCGTGCGCCCGACGCATTTTGAACCAAGTTAGTCTGCATCATGTTGCAACACACAACCTCATTACTCTCATGTTCTTGAGCAACACCAACGTAAATTACGGCTAAGCCTTCACCTGGTGCCAATACTGCAAACTTCCATGGCAGTGCAAGTGCTCGCATTTCTGCAACTCTTGGATGCATCGCGCGACAGCACTACAGCACCGACACACACACACAACTGCTTGTGCGGGGTATCTGGTTAGCGGCGAACTGAGAAATTGTGTTTGTGCTCACAGGCTCCCGTTCATGCCGCCGATCGGCACCACGAAGCTTTCTCGGCTGCGCTTCCTCGACCTCGACCCGCTGCTGGCCGACCTGCGGCGCGAGGGGACGGCCTTCATGCCCGAGGCGGTGCAGGTGCTGCGCACGGAGAAGGACAACTTCCTTGATGAGGGGTTCATCGAGTCGGTGCACTTTGCCAAGTTCGGCTGCCCCGAGATGTTCGACGACGGCGTGTCCAACTTTGGGAGCAACGTCTCGCGCGCGACTGTCACGTTCGAGGTCGATCCCACCAAGCCCGACTGTGCGCTGCCCGTGCCCGAGGACGCGATCACGGTCCTCAACATGAACCAACGGTGCAAGCGGCTGATCGTGCCGACCGAGATAATCTCCGACTTCGACTTCGAGCCGCGCTGCATGGTCCTCGTGCTCGCGCCGGAGAGCGAGTACGTCATGTTCAACGAGATGCTCTCGGCCGGGCGCAACATGGCGGAGCCGTTCCGGATCAGCGTCAACTTCACCGTCGCCACCGGCGAGACGCCCGACGTCAAGATCGCCAACACCAACTGCCACAACGGGCGCGTGCTCGCCGCCAACTACGAGCTCGACCGCACGGGACAGGACGAGCTCGACGAGCTGGAGGCGACGCGCAACAGCATCACCATCTACACGGAGCTGATCGAGTTCACCAAGCACGTGCGCGACTCTCAGGCGCTCGTGTCGATCGACCCGGCGACGGGCAAGGCCACGCTGCTGCCCGACCCGCCGCCGCCGCCGCCCCCGCCGCCGCCGACGCCGGGCGGGCCCGACGGCGCGCCGGCGCCGCCCGCGCCGCCGTCGCTCGTCTCGCTCGACCGCCAGGTCGCCATCTACGAGGAGGAGAAGCTGGCCTTCGAGCGGCGCGAGGCGGAGCTGGTCGCGCACCTCGAGGACTGCGTCGTCGGCGACCGCGCCAAGGGGGTGGTGTGTGGAAAAAGTAAGAATGAAGCGCCCAACCCCTGGTTGGCGCTCGACGGCGTCCGCTGCCGCGGCTACGCCACGCAGCAGACGCGCGAGAAGGACTACTGCGGTTTTTGGCTATCCGACGTGAATCCGCTCGCGGCCGACACCGACCTGCGCATCGAGCTGCTCGAGGCGGGGCCGTTCTGCATCGCCGAGTCGGGGGAGCCGGCGGTGTGCTCGTCGAACGCGTCGCGAACGCAGCGCTCGGGCGTGTACGACCTCGAGTACATGGCGAGGGACGATCGGCTCTTCTGCGAGTTCCAGTTTGCGCGCGAGCGGCTCACACCCGAGACGGCGACCGAGATCGACGCCGTCGAGCTCTGCCGCGCCAACCTGACGCAGCGGCTCGAGCACTGCGCCCTAGAGTGCGATACGTGCAAAGCGGAGTGCGAGAGCCCGGCGGCGCGCGCGGCGACCAGCGCCTACCGCTGCACCGTCGGCTTCCCGACGGTCGGCATGACGGCGGCGTTCCACTCGTCGGACATCGGGCAGGTACGCAAAAACGCAATCTTAAACCTCTTAGTACGCCCTAGGACCCCTCATAGGCTTTGTGCGCGTCGCAGGACATCTCGTACAGATACGGATCCATTCGCAAGGAGCAGCGGCCGCCCGCCCCCAACCTCGCGTGGCAAGAGCAGTTCCACACGATGGTCAACAACGAGATCGACAGCCCCGTCGCGCCGCGGAATTCCATCTCGTGTCGGCGCTCCCATCGTGAATCGAGCACGGGCGGGTACAGGCCGCCGCTCAAGGCCAACGGCGAGCCGATCGAGCGGTCGGGCTTCATGGTCGGCTGCAACACGGACCTGGATTGCTACAGTCGGTGTGGAGGTGACAAAGACGCAACTTTGAACATGCATGTATGCGGCAAGACTGATTTGCGATATTTTGTGTGTGGCAGAACACCCGATCTCGGGGCTGGCGTACGTGTGCTCCCTCAACCTGAGCTTCTACACGCACGCGGGGTACAGCGCCGACGCGGCAGTGCAGCTGCAGGCCAACGCCGATGCGCTGGCGGCGGCGGGCCAGCCCCACCAGAAGATCACGCGCTCGAGCGTCGACCCGGCGTTCTACATGGTGGAGGAGCCGGGCGATCTCAAGTACGACGTTGCCGACGGCTCGGCCGGCGTGTGCACCGACGCGCACATTGGGTATGGTTCGACGGGCTGCGCGAGCATCGGCGGCGCCAAGGCGACGCTGAGCGTCGTCGGCTGCAGCGGCCGCGCCACGGGTTGGTCGCAGGACTTTTGCGGCGCGCTGGTCGAGACGACCGACTCCGACTTCGTCGCGGGCGTGAGCATCGCCGAGTCGAGCCTCGAGTACCCGCGCACGCTCGTCCCCGAGACGCAGGTCAACGGGAAGACCGAGCTGGCGATCACCTGCAGCGACGCGGCCGACTGCGTCAAAAAGTGCGAGTTCTTCTCTTTCAACGCGCGCGACGGGGGGCTTCCGAGCCCGCACGCGTGCGCGCTCTGTGAGCCGCCCTGCCCCGACGACTTGGCCACGACGGCGATCGACCTCGCTGTCGCGATCCGGCACGACATCGAGTCGGCGCTGCGGCTCGCGGCCGTCTGCGCCGAGTCGGTGGCGGCGTGCGCCTGCCAGACGCTCATGATGCTGCGTCCGGCGTGGCTGCAAAACGTCGAGTCGCCCGTCGAGAAGTGCTCGAGCGCGTCCGACGTCATCTCGCTGATCATGGACCGAATCCTCGTCGACAACATTCGCCAGGCGGAGGGGTTGGTCAATGGACTGATCGACGGCGTCAACAAAATTATCGGCTGGATCAAGAAACTCGATCACGTATGCTGGAAATACAAGACCTTCAAGCGATGCCCAGAGGACCCCGAGGCGCTGGCGGCGATCTTTGGGTGTCATCCGGGTGCGGAGGAGCCGCACCGGCGTTGCTATTATGAGCGCCAGAAAGCAGTATGTCTCGGCAAGGCGGAGACGTACGAGGACTACAAAGCTCTTTTTCACTCGCCGACGGCGAGCGAGCTCGAGCAGCAGTTTGCGGACATAGTCGGCGATTCCTACGAGAGCCTTCCGCCGTCGCTCATGCAGGCCTTCCAGAACGTGGACACGACGGACACGGGCTACAACCAGGCGGCGCAGAACATCTGCGACTCGTCCCTGCTGGACTCGATGACTTTGGACCAACTCGTGCGCCGCGCCAGCGTTTGTTTGTGACGTCTCGATGCTCACGTTTGTGCGTGCTTGGCAGATCCTGAGCTGCGTTTTTCACCACTTTGAGCACTTTTGAATGTGAAGCCTCGAACCACATGCACGAATTTTGCCCTGAGCTCTCGCGTGCGCGTGCGCAGGCCCGGGAGGAAAAATCGACGACGAGCTCGAGACGTACGTGAACACGGTCACCTTCAAGCTCCCCAAGGTGGTGTACGACTGGACGGCCAGCCCGCCCCCGCCACCGCCCGCCACCTTTGGCGCCTACCACGACCTCGCGGCGGCCGACCCGGAGGGCATGGAGAAGCTGAGGGAGGCGCTCCTCGAGTTCTGGCCCTCATTGACGTATGTGGCTTCACAAACGTACGCTTCCAACATTGGCCGCGAGCGCAGCACTGGAGGACGTGGGTATGGTCCTCTTTACTTCGTTTCGCGATACTCCATGTCCACCGCCTTCCTCTCCACGTCGCACTACGCGGATCAAGATAGCTTGAGTGCTAGGATGGTCCAGGCCCGCTTCTCCGGCATGTTCCGCTTCTCCTGCAAGGCGTTCGTGGATTACATGTCCGATCCCACCACCGCCGCGGCCGGCTCCGCCGGCCCCGAGGGGACGGGCCCGACGGACGACACCGAGTACACGGCCAGCTGGGACCGCAACCTGCTTCTCATGGCGACGGCGCTCTACGCCGAATCTTTCTTGGCGGAGACGGGCGTGCACGTGCCGGACGGGTACGGCATCCACGACTTCTGGCACGAGAACTGCGTTCTTCCAAATCTCGAGCGCAGCGCCGTGCCGACCGCGCTGTGGACCACGGACCGCGACGTGTACGGCGTCAAGGACGCGCGCCTCACCGAGGTGCCGCTCATCGAGTTTGGGCCGCTGCTCGCGTACGGCTCGCTGCGCCAGCTGCGCGACATGGTCAACGGCGGCGCGGGCTACGCCGAGGACTATGTGACCTCGGCGCCGGGCTCGTTTTTTGCGCGCGACACGGCCGAACGGCGCGAGTGGCGGAGCCCGTTTGCCATCTGGCGCGACAGCATCTGCAATCCGACCTACAAGTACTCGATCGAAGACGTGGTGGGCGATCCGCCACTGCAAGACCCGAACGCGAAGATGATCACCGACGCGTCCAACTGGCTGAAGCCGAGCTACGACATGTACGTGCCGCACGAGGCGCTGGGGCGGTCGGCGACGCAGCGACGGGTCTTCCGCGGCTGCGGGCGTGGGCTCACCAACGCCGACTGCGACCCACGGCAGGTGCCGAGCTTCGAGCGCACCTCGCTCTACCAGTTTGTGTACGTGACCTCGTCGCACGACCCGCTGGTGCAGCCGGGTTGGCACCGGCTCGTGCACGTGCCCGTCTTCGCGGGGCGGGCGTGCGCGAGCAACGCGAAGCAGACGTGCCGCAGCATGGCGAACACGTTCACGAGCAACGAGAACTACGACGCGTCGGCGAGCCAGAGCCGCGCCTACCTCGCGGCCAAGGCGGCGGTGGCCAACCGGCTCGGCCTCGACCTGGCGGCGCTGGCGCAGCCGACGACGGCGTCCGAGTCGATCAACGCGCTCGACTACCTCAACACGCGGGTGGACCTGGAGAAGGCGCGCGAGATCGAGAAGCAGTACGGCCGCCGACTGCAGGCGCTGACGTACCCGGCCGACGGGCTGGTGGAGACGGCCGTCTTTGGGGATTCGCACGCGTACGCGGCCGACGGCACGTGGGTGGGCCACCGGCAGGCAATCACGAACCAGCTCAACGCGGACAATGCGCGCGTAAAGTACATTTTAATTCAACTCAACGACCTGCGGACCGAGGACAACGACAACGCGGTGTTTGGCTGGCAAAATGGCGTCGCCGCCCTCTTCTCGGTGCGCTGCTCAACCAAGCTGAAGAGCACGACCGCGTTCGCGAGCCACCGGTTCTTGGAGTCGTGCGAGAGCCGCGACGCGCCGCGCCCGTACAGTGGCCGCGGCGACGACTGCTACGATGGCGTGCTCGAGCTCGACGCGACGGACGACCAGCAGCTGGCCGAGTTCTACTACGATCGGCTGCAGCTGCCCGACCCGCCGCCGAGCCCGCCTCCGCCGCCGCCGCGGCCGCCGCCGCCCGACCCGCCGTCGACGCCGCCGCCTCCGAGCCCGCCGGTCGCGCTGAGCCTCGCCGAGCTGAAGGCGATCAGCTATCGGGCCCAGCGCGACTTTTGCGATTCGGTGCGCGCGCGCCTCTATCGCTTCCTTTATATCACCTCCTGCTTCTCCTCGTAGAGCTCCCCTGTCTCCGTCTCGTCCTCGGCTCCCGCGTAGAGGCTCCGTCCGTAGATGAGCCCTGCGCACGCCGCCACCGAGTAGACCATGCAGATGCAGAGGCACGTGAAGAGGGCGAGCGCCGCGTACCAAAGCCACTCCCCTTGCCATACCGGGTAGTCGACCGTAGTGGTGACCCCCATTCCGCCGTCGAGCCTGAGTTGCGGCATCTTCTTGGCGCGCGCGAACAGGTGTACCTGTTGAGCGCCGAGGCTCGCTGCAACGCGCTTGCTAGCGCGATGACGCAGGCGTACCTCCTCGACACGAGCTTCGATCCGCCGGGATTGCCGCCGCTCGAGACTGTGTTCGTCCCCCCGCCGCCGCCGCCGCCGCCTTCGCCGCCACGGCCGCGGCTGCCGCGCGCCGAGTCGGACCACGTCGTGTACATCCACCCGACGCGCGTCGTGTTCTCGACCTACTTTGTGGGCGATTACGAGACCGACGCGGCGACGGCGGCGACGGATACGGGCAACCTCATGACGCTGACCAACCTGGCCAACGGGACGCGCGCGGCCGCGCTGGAGCGCATCACGAACGGCTCGCTTCCGTACACGCAGTGGGCGGCGTGCTCGGCGGCGCTGATAGACGCCGACGCGCCGTTGCCGTGCCGGAGCGGCGACGCGCCGGGGCGGTGCGTCGACGGCCACCGCCACTGCGGAACGACGGAGGACAACACCCAGGCGCCCTTCATGGAGCTCGAGCTGCTGCACGAGTGGCCGACGGACCGCGACTACTACTTCTTCGCAATGGAGCTCACGCTGCCCACCACGGCCGCGCTCGCGCGGCTCCTCTTTGAGAGCAGCCAGGGCGGCGACGGGGGGCGGCTCTATGAGGTGACGGTGTACGACGATTCCCACAACCCGCTGCCGACGCAGTGCAAGCCGCCCGGCGAGCAGAGCGTCGACTACTACCAGGAGGGGTTCGTCCACTTCCAGTACGTGTGCCTCGAGGCCCTCGCGGCCGACGCGGCGTACGCGGCGATGCGGCACGTCCGCTTCGTGCGGCTGACGCTCCCCGGCGCCTACCGCATGCTCTGGTTCGAGTCGGTGAAACTGGTGCTGCGCACGCTGCGCGACCTCGCGCCGAGCCCGCCGCCGAGCCCGGCGTCGCCGCCGGCGCCGCCGGCCCCGGTGGCGCCGCCCGACGCGCCCGCGCCCGACGCGTCGCACGTCTGCGCCGAGCACCCGCGGAAGGCCTTTGCGGACGGGCTGCTCGTCGAGGCCGTCGAGGAGCCGTGCCACCTGACGCCGGATGCGTGCTGCGCGCACGCGTACGCCTTCAACCACACGGTCGCGTACGCGCTGACGGCCTCGGGCTGCTGCACGCTGCTCGCGCTCGCGACGCCCGACGTGGGGCTGGCGGCCGCGCTGGCCAACGGAACTCTGACGCCGACGGTGGACTTTGGGTACGGGGGTGCGCGCACGGGAGTGCGCGCGGTGGTCGTGGTTTGAGCGTGTTGCCGTTTGTGCGGCGTGCGTTTGAGACAGGAGAGATCATAATAAGAACCGCTCGTGCTGACGAGGGAGAGCGAGGGAGTCGCGCGCGCGCGACGATGCTGCCCAACCTTGCCGCCCTGCGGCCGCACGACGAGGCGCCGACCGCGGTCTTCAGGAGGCTCAGCGTGGAGCAGGCAGAGAGACGCGAGCGCCAAGGGTACGTGTGTCCGATCACCACCGAGCCGCTCGAGGCTAACAAAGGCCGAGGCGAAGAAGGCGCCACCTTCATGGTCAAGCGCCGCAGTCAACGCCGCGGTCGACGCCGCAACCGAGGTCCACGGTACGACTGGTTCGACGCCGAATCGCTCGCAAGGTCGGTGTGGGCCGACGTCGAGGCGGGCAGGGCGCCACGGAACCCGGTGAACCGGGAGCGCCTGTACCGCAACGACATCGAGCAGCTGAAAGAGGCCTACCCGCGGCAGCAAACGCCGGAGGAGCGGCTCTTCCAAGCCATCGATGACAGCGATACGGTCGCGGCCGTCGCCGCGCTTGAAGCTGGAGCTCAGCTCAGGGCGACAATGACCTACGAAGGCGACCCATACACCACTCCGCTCGGCTTGTGGGCGAATGTACACCACTGTCCGATCGCCATCTTCAATGCCATGGCAGCGCGACCCGACTTTCGAGTCGACGCACCCGCGGACGAGCTCGATTCGCCGGCGTTGCAGGTCGCCATTTACGAAGACTTTGGAGGCGCGAACAAGTACAAGGTGGAGGCGCTGCTCGCGGCGGGCGCCGACGTAAACGCTACCAACATCTACGGCGATCGGGCGCTTGCCATCGCCGCTTACAGTTCCATTGTGCACATGATAGAGGCGGTGTGGCCGCACGTCACCGACGTGAACGCGGCCAACGACAATAATGAGACGGCGCTGTTTAGGGCAGTTCTCAACAACAACGTGGAGAATGTCCAAAAGCTCATCGAGTGGTCCAGGAGGGACGGCAAACCACTCGACCTTGACAGTCCGAGCCTGCATTACGCTTCGCCGCTCCACGTCGCCATCCTGTTCGGCGACCTGGATGTGGCAAGGGTCCTGATCAACGCCGGCGCCGATGTGAACAAGACGTGGGGAGAAGTGTCAATGTTGGAAATTGCGGAGCTCGAAGAGGAGGACGAGATCATTTCCATGATTCGCACCAGCCAAAGGTCCCGACGTGCCAGCGCGCGGCGGTCGTGAGTACAGTCGGGATAGGTGTTGTGAGTGCGTTGAACACAATTGTTAAAACCACCACCACCACCACCACCATCGTTGTCCCATCGTTGTCCCATTTTTGTTCCATTGTCCACGTGTGCGTGCGCGCGTGCGTGTGTGTGTGAGTCAAGACTTGGGGTTGTTTTCGTAGGTAACGTCCATTTTGTCCCAGACAAACTCGCGCATCGTGTTCGTGCGATCCATGATTTGCATGACTTCGCCAAAACTTGGCCGCATGTCCTTGGGGTAGCCAAGGACCCTGAGGGCGTTCTCGGCGAAGCGTTGGGCGCGCAGGATGTCCTGCTCCATCTTGTAATCGACCTGGTGGTTGACCCAAGCCCACTTGGCGCTGCGGCGTTTGCGGGCCCACTCCACCTGTCCCACGTCAGCCTGTCCCGTGTTCTTGTCGCTCTCGAGGAACTCGAAACTTCGGTGCTCTCCGTAGTCGCGGCTGTCGGGTCCGCACGAGTCGCGGTCGCGCTTGCGATTGGCGGGGTACATGGTTGGTTGGTTGGTTGGTTGGCTGGCGTCTTTGCCTCCGCCAGTGCACCGGCCACAACCCGCAAGGCGGTCGGGCGACGGCCAGAGTCACCGCGGCGACGGCGTCGACGGCGACGGGCAACCTCATGCCGCTGACCAACCTGGCCAACGCGACGCGCGAGGCCGCGCTGGAGGGCATCACGAACGGCTCCCTCCCGTACACGCGGTGGGCGGCGTGCTCGGCGGTCGTGATTACAGTCGGGATAGGTGTTGTGAGTGCGTTGAACACAATTGTTAAAACCACCACCACCACCACCACCACCACCGCCATTGTTTTTCCCCTCTCTCCTACTCACGCCCCACACACGCCTTCCAGCTCCGAGTCCTGGATCACCGGCACCCATTTTTTGCAAAGGATTTGCCGCAGTTTGGCTTTGCCAATCTGCGCCTCCGGCTCGCAGCCGATGAGCCGAAAGTGGAACTCGCGCATTTGTGGCACTGTCATGCCTTTGGTCAGGGCGAAGTTGCCGTGCTGCTGCCACGTCGGCGTCGACGCCGGCGCGGCTTTGGACATCCGTACGGACGTGTCGGCGGCGCGTGTCGGGGCGAGCACGTAGCGTTCCGTCTCATCAGCGAGCGGCGCGTTGATTCTGTCTTTTTTGGTCGGGTGAAAGGCTGCACGTCGCGAGCCGGTTTTGCCTTTGTTCGGATTCTCGTGGTGCATGGTTGGTCGGTGCCTTTGTCTCCGGTGGTGCACCGCCCACAACCCGCAAGACGGTCGGGAGATGGCC
>Ga0315315_10006744_pt1 | contig 10622 bp, 8 predicted proteins | sample M140m3416metaG_FD_203699 | JGI IMG/M metagenome (GOLD analysis project Ga0315315, IMG submission 203699) | Ammonia-oxidizing marine archaeal communities from Monterey Bay, California, United States - M1 40m 3416 | ecosystem: Environmental > Aquatic > Marine > Intertidal zone | place: USA... | reverse complement strand
AAAACCATAGTTGGGATCATTTTTTCCGGAAATTGATACGGCCCGTAATTGTTAGAACAATTTGTGACCACCACCGGCAAACCATATGTTTGATGCCAAGCTCGAGCGAAATGATCAGCCGCCGCCTTGGATGCTGCATAGGGTGAACTAGGCCTATACTGACTATCTTCTGTAAAAAGGCCCTCACCGCCGAGCGCGCCATAAACCTCGTCGGTCGAAACATGCAGAAAGCGAAATTCTTTTTGCGCTTTAAAGGACAAGCCGCGCCAATAGGCTAACGCCGTATCAAGCATCGTGAAGGTACCGTTAACATTAGTCTCGACGAAAGCAGCTGGGCCGTCAATTGATCGGTCCACGTGGGATTCAGCGGCAAGGTGCATAACCGCATTAGGGGCATGATCGGCAAACACTCTCTCTACCGCAGTCCGATCGGTAATATCGACCTGTTCAAATGCCAATGCATCCGAACCGGATACTGCCGCGACCGATTCCAACCCTCCTGCATAGGTGAGTTTGTCGAGATTAACCACTGACATACCTAGATCGCCGACCAAGTGTCGCACCACCGCTGAGCCTATAAAGCCCGCGCCGCCTGTAACCAAAACTTTCATCCCCATTACTTCGGATACACTCGTCTTGCGGTCAAGGGTGAAACTATTGCCAATGCGGTTTGAAACCGGCAGGATCGCCCCGCTTAATCAAGAACTCAACCACCTATGAAGGGAAGAATTATGCCGACAAACACTATGAAATTACCTAAAGGAACACCCGTCTGGCGCTCCCTCATGTTCGTCCCGGTGAATGTTGAACGCTTTGTCTCCAAAGCACATACCCGCGGCGCAGATGCGTTACAGCTAGATTTGGAGGATAGTATTGCGACAGCAGATAAGGCCGATGCCCGTAAATTGGTACAAGAGGCCGCCGCAACCGTCTCGCAAGCGGGCGCCGACGTGGTCGTCCGCATCAATCAACCGCTTCGTTTGGCCATTCCTGACCTAGAAGAAACTATTTCACCACGCGTTCAAGCGATCGCCGTGACCAAAGTCGACGGCCCAGGCCATTTGCGACTTTTATCGGAAGTTATAGACGAGTTGGAAGCCGAACGAGGTATGGAGGTCGGCACGACCAAGATGATCGCCATGGTGGAAACCGCGGAAGCATTTTTTCGGATGGAAAATATAGCCAAGGCCAGTTCGCGTGTGATGGCCATGACGCTGGGCAGCGAAGACTTCGCAACCTCACTCGGTGTTTTGCCGGAACCGGATGTAATGCTCTTCCCAAAACAGCAGGCCATTATTGCTGCGCGCGCTGCTGGCATCACACCCATGGGAATTATCGGCACTGTCGCGAATTACAATGATGTAGAAGGAATGAGAGAGGTCATTCGCACTTCGCGGCGGTTCGGTTTTCAGGGTGCCGCCTGCGTACACCCCAAGATAGTACCTATCCTGAACAAAGAGTTCCGTCCAACAAAAGAAGAAGTCATGAACGCAAAGAAAATCATCTTGGCCTTTGAAGAAGCCGTCGCCGCCGGTCGTGCATCTTTGGAAGTAGATGGCAAAATGGTTGATTATCCAGTGGTCTATCGGGCACAAAACTTACTCGCCATCGAAGAAGGTGTCACGCAGCGCGAGGCGAAAATGGCGGCGGCGGCAAAATGAGAAACCAGTCGCGCATCAGCAAGGCAAACCTGGAATTTCTGCAAGCAATTAAAAGACGAGTGAAGTGGTCTCCTCAAGTTATCAGGGCAAACCCAGGTTAGCGCTTCGATTGCAGCAAGCGTTAGCGCACAAGTGATGGTCGCCAAACGTAAATACGGAATAACACCCGAAGGCATCCGCCAGTGCCAGCAAGATATCATCGATGTAGAAAGATACGGCGATGCAGGGTTTGCGGAGATTTTAAATTTTAATGATTCTTAAAGTTTAAGCGGTTGCCGTGATTTTCTTTTCCACGTTCTAGAACATCGCTTTAATCCCCTTCAGGCAGAAAAACTTTTGGCATCACTAAATCTCCAATTCCTAGGGTTTGAGATCGGATAATCTCACATCGCCAAACAGTTTAAAGAGGAAAATCCGACGCCCGATGCATGGACGTCATTACAAACATGGCAAATGTTTGAACAGAAAAACCCTGATGCGTTTAGCGCCATGCATAAATCCTCGTGCCAAAAGAGGGCAAAAACGTCAGGGAATTAACTTTTGTTACTACCATACCTGTGGGCGGTGATATGCGACCCTGCGCCACTTAGCCAAGGCAGCAGAAAGTATTGTTTATGATCATCCATCGTATCTGGCAATTTAGCTCTGAAAACGGGTCCCACAATCGACCAAATCTATTTCCGAGAAAAGTCGGACCTTAATAATAGGGTTACCTTTATCATTTTGGTGGATCTATCATATCGTACTCCTTAACCCCCATAACCGCCCTACTATAATCCTAGTTGACAGCCCATCTCTCCAGTCCTAACGTTCTTTAACGTGGTGATTTGGCCCGACCGGCTTGCGGCCACGCAAAATAACTCAGCTAAAAGGTCGGAGTTTCTTCTAAGAAAGAAGCCCTGATCCGACCGGTCGGGGCTTTTGGTTTTGCGGCAAGATGCCGTAAAGGAGGAGAACATGGCAGGTGACGGCAAACGGGTGGACCCAACCTGGCGGACGCAAACCAAGATGGTGCGCGGCGGACTAGATCGAAGCGCACACAGAGAGACCGCCGAAACAATCTCTATGACCTCAGGCTTTGTCTATGACAATGCAGAGGATGCTGAGGCAGCTTTCAAAGGCGAAACCGACAGGTTCATCTACACCCGCTACGGTAACCCGACGGTTTCGGCCTTTCAGGACCGTATGTGTCTACTGGAGGGCGCCGAATCTTGCACGGCAACCGCCAGCGGCATGTCAGCAGTGTTCAATGCTATGCTCGCAATCGTTAGAGCGGGCGACCGGGTGGTGGCATCACGCGCGTTGTTTGGATCTTGCGATTATATCATCGGAGAAATTCTACCGCGCTTTGGCATCGAGACCGAATTCGTCGATGGCACTGATTTGGATCAATGGGAAAAAGCACTGTCGACACCAACACAAGCTGTATTTTTTGAAACGCCTTCGAACCCTACGTTAGAAATAATTGACCTGGAACGTGTTGCGGAGCTGACCCATGCGGCCGGGGGACAAGTAGTGGTAGACAATGTGGTGGCAACGCCAATCTTGCAAAAACCACTCGAACTAGGCGCAGACATAGTGGTCTATTCCGCAACTAAGCATATCGATGGACAAGGCCGGGCTTTGGCGGGCGCCATCCTCGGCAAACAAAGCTTCTATGATGATCACCTGCAACCCTTTATCCGTCACACTGGTCCATCCTGCAGCCCATTTAATGCGTGGGTGATGCTCAAAGGTTTAGAGACACTAGATTTGCGGGTTGAGCGCCATTGCCGAAATACAAATGAAGTAGCACGGTGGCTGGAAACCCAAAATGGCATAAATAAAGTGATCTATCCCGGCCTGGAAAGCCATCCACAACATGATCTTGCGAAGAAGCAAATGACTGATTTTGGCTCTGTTGTCTCATTTGAGTTGGACGGCGGTAAGGACAAGGCTTTTGCGTTATTGAATGCATTCAAAGTCATCGATATTTCAAACAATCTTGGCGATGCCAAAAGCATCACCACACACCCGGCTACCACTACCCATCAGCGGCTGACACCAGAGGGCCGAGCCCGCCTTGGCATCACCGATGGTTTCATTCGGCTCTCCGTTGGGCTTGAGGACGTAGAGGACATCAAAGAGGATTTAGCCCAGGCACTGAAAGCCTAAAAGCTTCTAATAAATCTGATCTAGTTTTATGGCTGACGAATTTTGCTAATCATAGGAACGTATCATGCGCGATATTCAAACCTTCATTCTCGCTACTTAGCCCCTAAGGTTGCTCAATTAATTCCAATTAATTAGAGACACAGCTCAAGCACCGGAAGGGGAATACATTGAAAATTGATAATATCACGCTTACGCACGCGCAAATTCCGTTGGTCACGCCCTATAAAATCTCTCAGAAAACATTTCACCATTTCGATCCCTTTATCGTCGAGATCACGAGCAACAATGGCCAGGTTGGTTTTGGCGAAGGCCATATTTGCCCTGGCTATAGTTTCGAGACACTCGAAGGCGGCTGGGAATACTGTCGGGAATGGTGCGAAAAGATTGTCGGAAATCCGGTTGCAGACGCCCATGCAGCAGTTATGACGACGACGGTGGAACATCCCACCGCCTCTTCAGCAATCCTTGGTGCTCTAGAAATGTTGAGCGAGCACAAGTTACTGAATATCGACGAAGACACACGCATTCCCTTACTAGACCCGATTCACGAAATGGATACAGAAAAAATTCCGGCAGAAATCGACGAACTGATCGAAAAAGGTTTCAAAACGCTAAAAGTAAAGGTTGGGTTTGATGTGGATGATGACCTCAAGCGTGTTACCGTCATTCAGCAATCCATTTCCGGGCGCGGCGTACAAATCCGCCTCGATGCGAACCGAAACTTTAACGCTGCCCAAGGCATCCGCTTTGGCGGCGCACTCGATCCTGAAAATATCATGCTATTTGAGCAACCCTGCGGGTCCAGAGATTGGGACTCAAATGCCGCTGTCGCCAAGGCTTCCACCGTGCCGGTGATGATGGATGAATCAATTTATATGCGCGAAGACATAGATAAGTCTGCGGCCATTGAAGGTGTTGGCTTCGTCAAATTAAAGCTTAAGAAGTTTCCAAGTATGGATCTACTCAAAGAGGGGCTAGACCATATTCGGGTACTCGGCCTAACCCCGGTCCTCGGCGACGGCACCTCTACGGATATTCAATGTTGGATGGAGGCCTGCGTCGCCCGTAGTACAATCGACAATGCAGGTGAGAACAATGGCTTCTTGAAGCTCACTCATTCCGTATTCGAAGAACAATTACCGTTCGACAACGGCGATATCGTGATGCCGAAAGGCTACATGCCGAAATTGAATCAAGGGGTTATCAATGCTTACTTGATAAAGTCAGAAAAATTTGTGGCAAAATCACAATCAACTACCGGATAAAACTCTGCTATTTCCTCTACGTTAAGGCCGCATCGCGAATTTGTGTCCGATGCATAATCCGGCGCATCTTCGGCGAAAATGGGCCCCGTCGATGCATAACACAACGATTATCCCACATTAGAAAATCACCCACCTGCCATTTGTGATACCAGGCGCATTTTTCTTCACGGATGATGGTCCAAATTTGATCGAGTAGCGCGTCGGACTCATCACGCGGCATACCGATGATGTAGGCGGCGCGATGATCGCCATTATATTGACGCCCTATATAAAGCGCTTTACGCCCAGTTTCTGGGTGCGTACGCACCAATGGATGCACAGGACCTGGCGCTTGCTCAAGCGATTGCAAACCTTCTTCACTAACACCGTGGCGCAATTCTCCTTGCAGCGTGTGAGCATCTTCATGCTTCATCTCGCAGCAATCGATAGATTGTCTAATCGCTTCGGGCAGTGCCTCCAACACTCCATACATATTCATGTATCCCGTATCACCGCTGCCGTCAGACGGGATTTCCAAAGAGTAAAGCGTACTCGCTTTCGGTGGCAAATCCGTGTGGCACAAATCCGTATGCCAATCTACTTCCGTATCGCCTAAGAAACCGAGCGCATTCCCGTCCTCCACAACATTTGAAATGACGTAAACTTCAGGATGTTCCCGGTCTTCTTCGGGCTGCCAAGCCATAGTCGGGCCAAAATCGAGTTTGCCGAAATACCGGCTGAACCGCACCAGATCGCCGTCGGTGAGTTTTTGATCACGGAGCAATATAACGTTGTGCTCCAGCCAGGTTTGGTAAATCGCATCAATTGTACTCGGCTCGATCGCTTCGCTCATATCTACACCGCGTATTTCCGCGCCGATCTCGTCTGAAAGCGGCGAAACGTCCAAATTAGCGGGTTTCATTTGTAGAAGTTGCGACATGTCCGAACATCCTCACGATACACTACAAAAATAGTAAAGAAGGGGTTACCAAATCACACACCCCAAACCATACTTTCTTCGTTTCCTACTATACCTAGTCTTGGTTTTACGCATTATTTTGGACAAGATCGATGCAAATCGTCTATCTAAATCGCTCATGAAAATTAAATCTCTCATCGGCCTTTTTATCGGCATCTCTCTCGTCGGCTTTCTTGTCGCTTGGCAAGGCTTAGAGGCTGTCTCGCAACAATTCGCAGTTGGTGGCTGGAGTATCTTGCTGGTCTGCTTTTTTGCGATACCGAGTTTTTACCTTTCAGGCGAAGCATGGCGGTGTCTGTTCCCTAAGGAACACCGCCCGCCAATTACGCATACATTTCTGGCCTCAAGTATGGGGACAGCGATCAACATTCTGCTTCCGGTTGCCTCTATCGGTGGAGAAGTAGCTAAAGCTAGAATTTTGGCTCTTTGGTCTCATTCGGGCAAACATGCCGTTTCGACCGTAGTAGTAGATAAAACCGCCCAGGCCATTGTTATTTTAATTTGGGGTATCACCGGTACGGTAATGTTGGCAACGCTGGTAAATGAGCCGACTGTCGTTAAAGGAGCGATTATTGGTGCGATCCTTCTAGCCCTCGGCATTATCGGTTTTGTCTTCTTTCAACATTCCGGAAGCATGTCTTTCCTGGCCCGGTTTGGCGCTAAAATCGGGGGAGCAGAAAAATGGCGCGGCATCATCGCAAATGCGGACGAAGTGGATAAATTCATTCGGGAAATTTACCGCCGCCCATTCAGTGTTCTGGCCGCTTGCAGCCTCCGTTTATCAATTCGCATAATTCTCGTCGGCGAGGTCGTTCTTGCCGGCCATCTCTTGGGATTTCCAATCGGTTTCGGCGAGGCTTTGATGCTCAAAGGATTGGTAATCGCCCTGCGCGGGCTATCCTTCGCCATTCCCGCGGGCCTTGGCATTCAAGAGGGCGGTTACATTGCCATCGGCGCCTTAATAGGCCTACCACCTGACCTTATGATCGCCACATCGCTAATTACACGTGTTCGCGAAGTTCTGCCAAGTATACCGTTTCTGCTCCTTTGGCAGCACACGGAAGGCAGGGCTCTCTGGCGCAAACACCAGAAAGCGGAGTCGGATAAGCAATCGAGCAACCGTTAATAACGCCTAAAGTTTAAACCATTCGATCCATTGATCCGGATGAGCACAAACATGAAGCTCGAGACGCCGTGCATATTCATGTGTAACCGACACGGCTGATTCGCGGCGGCTGGCACCCATTGGAAGGTCCAACGGAGGGTCGATAATAACTTTGTAGTCACCATTATCCATTCTTACGGTGAAGACCGGCAGCAGGGTCGCCCCACATCGGTAGGCCAAATCCGGTGCACCAGTCGCGATGGTATAAAAACCATCCATAAATGGAGCCTCTATTGGCTGAACACCCGACGGACGCACAGTAATTGACACAACAGCATTTTGCTTTAGCCGTTTGATTAGCGCCCGTATAGCACCGGTGGGACTGAGCAATGAAAGCACGACGCGTTCGGTAATATAGTGTGATTCGGACTTCGTCCGCAGCGGATTGAAAACACGCATACCGAAACGTGTTTTAGAGAATCCATGCCCCGGCTGACTCAGATGAACTACCGGGTGACCGACACGGTGCATCGCAAACTTTGTCATTAAACTCGCAAAGTGGAAATGGCTATCCCATAAAATGACCCCCCCCCCTGCTGCCAATCCTTTTTCAATATGTTCGATACCCTCTAACGCAACCTGCGGTTGCCATCCCATCGGTAAAAAATCACGTACATTCTGAAACTTACTCACGACTTCTGCAGCAGCAAGACGGCGGGTGGCCTCTTCAATTGACATGCTCAATACGCGATTACCGGTGAATTTTCGCATAACACGAAGTAGCTCGCGACGACCACGCGGCATCATACCCGATATGTAGGGGCCGATTGCATAAGCGAAGCCGTACCAATTCTTGGGCGGCAGCAACCATGCTAAAACAGCCATTAATGGAATGCCGAATAACAACCCGAGATCTAGCAGCGAGAACAAGGGAACGGTGTTTGGTTTTTTTTGTTCATCCACAGCTTAAACTCTCTCAAAACTCCGCATCACGCATATTTAGCCTAGCGTAAAGTTCTATATACAGACGTTTATATATCAACACAAAATCCCGCCGATACTTCCAGCCTTCGTACAAGGCAATCGATTTCCCGCCTGATCCATCGCATATTCCCCGTTGTTGCCAGGACCATTTCCAGCTAAACACCAGGGATCTGCTCGGCATCTTTTGGAGATGTAACGGAATCACAGGGGAGTTTATGAGCCACAACACCTGGATACATTCACTGGCAAGAACCGTCGTGAAGCCTCTTGTTGTTTCACCGGTGAGCCCAAATCATCTCACAACCGTGCGGCTTGCAACAGGACTAGGAGCGGCGGGAGCTCTTGGATTAGGTCACTTTCCATGGCCAGACGTGGGGGCGGCGCTATTTATTTTTTCTATGCTGATGGACCGTGCCGACGGAGAACTCGCACGCCTATCGGGAAAAACCAGCCCGAATGGGCACAAATATGATTTAATCGCAGATAGTGTCTGTAATGCGTTGATTTTTGTTGGGCTTGGCATGTCATTACGCGATAGTCCATTCGGGCAATGGGCCATTCCAATGGGAATCGCCGCAGGATTAGCTGTGGCGGCCGTGTTCTTGATGGTCATTCGACTAGAAGAGAATCAGGGACCAGGCGCCGGCGAGCTGCCTAGCTACGCAAGATTTGACCCTGATGATGCTATGTTGGTTATTCCCATTGCGATTTGGTGCGGTTGGTCCACCCCTTTATTAGTCTCTGCCGTAATCGGGGCACCGATTTTTGCGATCATCTTTTACGGTATTTATAGACGACGGATTAGCTTGTGCAGCTGACGGAACCTTTATAGAAATATTTAAACGGCGGTACTGTAGCTATGAAGAATACTCCTTGGGATCAACGTCTGGCCCGGATACTGATCCGCCCCCTAGTAAACTCCCCCGTCACTCCCAATCTTATTTCGGCGATCACGCTAATTGGCGCTCTAACGGGAGCGGGGCTACTCACAGTTGGAGATTCGACTTTAGCCAATTGGGGCGCTGCTGTTTTTGTTTTGTCTAGGTTTCTCGATCACTTTGATGGTGAGCTAGCGCGTGAGCAAGGCACAACATCGCAACTGGGTTATTACCTCGATTATGCTTCAGGTGGCATAGGCTATGGCGCTTTGTTCTTGTGTTTAGGCATTGGATTCCGTGACGGCGTACTAGGACCTTGGGCCATAATTTTAGGGGCGGCCGGGGCGGCCGGGGCAATTTTATCAGTGTTTTTTAATTTGAGGATCGACAAAGAGAACGCCACTGAGATCGGTACCGAGAACGATTCCGTCGGGTATCCGGCATTTGCGGGTTTTGAACTGGAAGACGGAATCTATTTACTGGCACCAATAACTTGGTTTGGCTATTTGGAACCATTCTTCATTGCCGCAGCGATTAGCGCCATCCTCTATACGGCAGGAAAGTTGGTGCACATACTTTCATTTCAAAACAAAAAATCGCCTTAAACCGAACTTTTCGAAGCAATCGAGCAAATACCGCAGCCGTATATGGACCAAGCCTTAGCGCCAGCCTCTGAAATCAATGTCCGAGGTGGCTGAACCGAAATTGCTCCACATGCTTTAGTGATTCCAAAGCAACAGCAATATTACTGAGTTCAGCAAATACCGGAATACCGGCTTCCAGTGCAAATTCCGTATACTTCTTCTTGCTTGCCTCTACTTCCGGGTCGCCGTCTGAACGCAGTGCTAATAGAAAATGCGCCTGACCAGGATATTTCTTCTGAATACGCACGGCTGCACCGATCAAGTTTTCCAACGGGTCGACTGGGCCGCGACCTACAAAAGCCGCCAAGTTTAAGTGCATGGCCAACGCATCTGGTTTGAAGTGCGTATAAACTGCATCCAGCACTTTCTCTGCAATCAGGCCATTCTCCTGCTGCATCGTGCCGACTGGTGCGTCCACAGGGTTTGCGATAGATGTGCCTGGGGGCATTTTCAAATCAGCTAATGCCTGAACGGTGTTGGTGTCAAATGGCTCTACTGATAATTCATGGCGGGAGAAAAAGTCGGTGGCCAATACGCTGGTGCCGCCGCCATTACCGAACATGGCAATGCGATTGGTCGGCCGGTCATTGCGCGGCGACAATATCTGAAAAGCCATCAAGCAATCAAGGAAGTCATCCAACGTATCCGCTAGGACACAGCCGGTTTGTTGGGTCAATGCCTCCCAAACCCTTTCGTCACCGGCCAAGGAACCTGTATGAGAAGCTGCAGCCTGACGGCCTTCGGCAGTACGGCCGCCCTTTAGAACCACAACCGGCTTTCTGCCTTTGGCGCGATGTAGCAGATCAAAGAAGCGCCTGCCGTCCTGGACACCCTCAAGATAAAGGCCGACCACTTTAGTCTGATCGTCGGCAAGATAGTATTCGAGAACATCATTCGGATTGATATCGGCACAGTTCCCCATGGTCACCAAGCCGCTATAATTAATGCCGCGGATTTGGCCACGCTTAACGAT
>Ga0315315_10006742_pt1 | contig 10622 bp, 9 predicted proteins | sample M140m3416metaG_FD_203699 | JGI IMG/M metagenome (GOLD analysis project Ga0315315, IMG submission 203699) | Ammonia-oxidizing marine archaeal communities from Monterey Bay, California, United States - M1 40m 3416 | ecosystem: Environmental > Aquatic > Marine > Intertidal zone | place: USA... | reverse complement strand
AATATGGAAGAATTAATATCCGAATTAGATATGATTAAGGATGCATTAGTCAAAGGAGTAAATGATGACTCAATATCCGTTAAAGAGGGTAGAATTTATGCCGATTCTGTTTTTGAAAATAAATTAACAAATATTCCTGCTCCTTTGAAACCTATAGCAAGATCTGCCTGGGACTCTCAAGCAGATTCAATTGAAGCGACTTTATTGGCTTCAGCAGGAATGGCTACAGTGGGTGCATCTGTTATCGCAGCTAGTGCAATAATCGAGGGCGAAAAAGATAAAAAATTACAAGTCTCAGAAAATACGACCGATGAAATAGATGTTCTCGATACACCTGTGGGAGATATTGAAAATTATTCTGAACCTCCATCTTCTAGAGAAGAAATAGGAAAATATTCAGAAAATATCTCATCCGAAGAAATTATTACCACAGGAGAAGTTGTCGAAAAATCTACTAATCTTTCCATTGATGAAGTAATAGAAGATTTCTCGAAAGCCCGATTCTCTCAAGAAAAGAAGGCAGTTGAGGAAAAATATAAGGGAGAAAAACTCACACTAGATATTAAGGTTAATAATGTACAAAGAACATTTGGTATGAATTTACAAGAAAAATACAAGGGTGGAAACACACTTCTTGCCAAATATGGAAATTTCGACCTAGAGATATTATTGCCCAATTCTCCTGAATACGCTGATTATAGTCAAAATAATGAATATAGTATTACTACTAGTATTTCTACATGGAATGGTATAAGAAATCGTCTAGTTCTAATTGTTTAATTATTAAGTACACTAAAAGCTTCATCTATCATTTGTTCAATATTTGTCTGAGGCCTAAATCCAAATCTATCCTCCATGTCTCTGCCATCGACAACACCAAACACTTCTCCTTCAGTTTCTCCTCCGGTTAGGACATCACAATTTACTTTCATGCGATATAAATCTGCCAAATCGTTCATCATTATTCCCTGGCCTGATCCAATTGCCATACTTTCTCTAGTTGGAGGTGGGTTTCTTATTGTAGCATCAATGACTCTCAACAGGTCATGTATGTGTATCAAGTCCTTTACTAATGTTCCATCACCAGGAACTGTAACTCCAAAACCAATATTACAATCTTCTGCCCATCTGTGGAGTATGCCATTGCCTGGCGGTCCATTCAAAGGTATTCCTTGAACATTTGAAACTCTCAAAATACTCACCGGGCGTTCCGCTTGTGCTCTCTCCATTGCAGTTTCTTCCATCCATAATTGCCCTCCAGCAGCAGCATCTTGAGGATCAAGACTAGAATTCCAATCATAGAATGGATGTTGCCCATATGCAGGATCCCATTTAGGATAAACTCTCAAAGTCCCAAGAATGATCATATGCAACCCGCCATGCCTGTCTACGGCATCGAGAATAGGCCTAGCTTCTTCTCTCATCGCTCTGTAGGCAACATCATCATCTCTATCCGTACCTAGTGTTGACCATGAATTAATGTGTATCAATGCACTACAAGGTGTAAGCATTGCATCCAATGCTGTTTGATCATTTAATATTTCATTCGGAATTACTACTGCTGCTGGACCCAACATTTCGATAATGTATGGTGCGATAAAAGAGTCCGACCACGTAATTGCAATCTTCATTGTACCTTGGACAGAGTTCAAGGTAATTAATAATGTGTATAAAATTAAAGAGATGCTTCATGCGAATTATTCAAACACCTTACTACTGTCAAACAATCATTAAGGGGGGTCGCGACTATAGATCAGATGCCAAATTTAGGACGAGAAAAGGAAATGCTCGATGTTTTAGGGTTAAATTCTATGGACGATTTATTTAGCAACATTCCCGAAGAAATCCGTAGGAAAGAGCCCTTGCCACTGCCTGCTCCTCAATCTGAAGAAGAAATATGGTCGGACGCATTACAATTACTCGGAACTAATGTGACATTAGATGATAAGCCCAACTTTCTTTCTGCTGGACTTGTTAGGAATTTTGTTCCAACTGCTGTTGCTATGTTGGCGACAAGAGGGGAATTTCTCACGTCCTATACTCCTTATCAGCCCGAAGTAAGCCAAGGAATGCTTCAGGCGATGTGGGAATTTCAAACTTTAATCAGTGAATTAGTTGATTTACCGGTTGCTAACGTTTCTATGTATGATGCTTCAACTGCCGCTGCAGAAGCAATCACATGTGCAGTTAGAGTGCATAACAAAGCCGCAACCCAAAAAGATACTGTTTATGTTTCCGAATTTACTCCTCCGCATCGTCTAGCTGTAATAAGAAACTATACTCAAGGTAGTGGAATAGAAATAAAATATCTCAAACATCTGCCTGATGGACATATCGATCCCTCTTCAGTTAGAGATTCTGAAGGTTGCTGTGCTATTTATGTTGAACAACCAAATTGTTTTGGTGTATTGGACCCTAACTTAGTAGACATAAAAGAAGTAGTTGGAAAAGATACTGCATTAATCGTTGGAGTAGATTCTGTTTCTCTAGGTATAATTGAACCTCCTGGTAGTTGGGGTGCAGATATTGTAGTTGGTGAAGGGCAGCCTTTCGGAATAGGGCCAACAGCCGGTGGGCCAATCTATGGGATTTTTGCATGTGGTACTAAATATACCAGACAGATGCCGGGTAGAATTGTTGGTTTGACAAAAGATACTGAGGAAAAAAGAGCTTTTACTCTTACACTCTCTACACGTGAACAACATATTAGGAGACATAGGGCAACCTCGAATATATGTTCAAATGAAACTCTTATTGCACTAATGGGGGCAATCCATATGTCTCTATTAGGTCCAGAAGGACTTGAAAGACTGGCATTAAGAGTTGCAGCAAATACCGAATTAGCAAAGGCATCAATTTCCTCTATAGATGGATTAGAATTAGTAGATTCTAAATCATCTAATTTCCGAGAATTTAGAATTAAACTACCTGATACAGCTTCATCAGCTTTAACATTTTTAGATGACTACGGAGTAATTGCAGGTCTCGATTTAGGAATTTGGTGGGAATCTCTCGAATATTGTTTACTTATTGGTGTAGATGAGAGGACTTCAAAGTTAGATATACAGAAACTTCATGACGGCCTTTCACTGTGGTTAGAGGAGGTTCTAAAATGAGCGATCTCTTTTCTTTTAACGGTGCCAAAGGAGCAGGATGGTCTCAACCAAGTCCTTCTCTAGATACTGAGAGCTTAATCAACTCAATACCAGAAAAACTCAGAAGAAAATCACTACCCAATTGGCCAAGAGCTAGTGAGCCCGAGATAGTTAGACATTACACTTGGCTCTCTCATCGTAATTTTGGAATCGATAACGGTTTCTATCCGCTAGGGTCATGTACTATGAAACATAATCCAAGAATAAATGAAAAGATAGTTCAATTACCTGGAATGGACAGAATTCATCCACTTCAACCAGAACATCATGTCCAAGGTCTACTTGCAATTTATTTTGAGATGCAAGAAATGCTTGCAACATGCTCCGGAATGGATCAAGTTACTCTTCAGCCTGTTGCCGGTGCACAAGGTGAATTTACAGCAATGCGTTGTATACAAGAGTACCACAAAAGTATAGGACAACAACATCGCTCGAAAGTAATAGTGCCTGACTCAGCCCATGGTACTAATCCCGCTTCCGCTTCTATGTGTGGTTATGAGATCATCGAAATCCCTAGTGGTTCGGATGGATGTTTAGATTTAGATGCTTTAAAATCCGCTGTTGGTGAAGATACAGCGGCAATGATGATTACTAATCCCTCGACGTTAGGAATTTTCGAACACCAAATAGCGGAGGCTACAAAGATAGTTCATTCAGCCGGAGGTCAGATGTATTATGATGGGGCTAATTTCAATGCAATAATTGGGAAAACTGACCCAGGCAGAATGGGTTTTGATGCAGTACACTATAATCTCCACAAAACATTCAGTCAACCACATGGAGGAGGAGGGCCGGGTAGCGGGCCAATAGGTGTGAAACAACATCTTAGGCAATTTTTGCCTACTCCATTGGCTGGGAGAAGAAAAATTAACGATTCAGACAGAGAAGGTGTCGGAGATGGGTATTGGTATTTTTGGGAAGATGTTGGTGAAGATAGCATCGGTAAAGTGCAACAATGGAATGGCAATGCTGGAGCGGTTGTAAGATCTTGGGCATTTTACAGAAGATATGGCAGAGAATTAGAAAAGATGAGTGAACATGCCGTACTCAATTCCAACTATCTAAGGCACAAGATAATGAATCCAGGCAAAGATGTAATTGAAAAGATACATGCTATGCCTACTGATGGCGCTCCTTCTAAATTAGTAATGCATGAATTTACTCTTTCATTGTCTCCATTAAAGGAGTTACATGGAGTCACAGGAAAAGATGTAGCCAAGCGACTATTGGATTACGGAGTCATGGCTCCTACGTTGTATTTCCCAATGATAGTTCCAGAATGCCTTATGATTGAACCAACTGAAACAGAATCAAAAGAGGTTTTAGATCGTTTTGCAGAAGATTTCCATACTATACTTTCTGAAGATCCAGATATTGTCACTACTGCACCACATACTACTGATGTCAAAAGAGTTGATGAAGTGTGGGCGGCTAGAAATTTAATACTCAAACATCCGGGTAAAGATGAAATTTAGTTACCAAAATAACAATAATAATGCCTCATCCGGAATGTCATGGATGCTTTACGAGATAGCCACTGGCTACTTGGCAACCCAATCTGGTGGGGGCTTGAAGATAAGCTACCTCCTGATTTAAGGAATGGTGAACTAGAACCTCCAAAATCTTGGAATTATTCTTCTCCTCGGGAAGATGATAAAGGGTGGAAAAGACAAAGACTGAAGCCTTTGGCTTACGCACTATTAAAACCAATTTCTTGGTCTCTTTTTTTCTTAATCATAGTGCCTGTGCCCTTAGTATTCAATGGCCAAACTCCCAATGATCAATTATTTGCATTACTTTTTTTTATTGTTTCGTGGTCTCTAGTAATTTATCCTTTGGAGAATTCTCGTATAAATCAATTATCCTCTATTACTGGATTTTTTTCACTGCCTATTGATTGGATTCCACTATTAATTGGATTATTTATATTCCCCGTCCACATACTTATAGATCCTAGAATAGGTTGGATTTCATATGTTATTTTCTGGATTGCAATGTTTAGGACTATAAAAAATATTCAATTAATGATGAACGTCCCTCCTGCTCGATTTTTATTGCCAATTCTCACTGAAGAATGGGATAGTAGTGTACTAGATAATCAATGGTCGATAAAAAGCAAAAAATGGAAGAAAGGATTAATCGCTAATTACATACTAAATACTGGGCAGTTGACTATCTCTGGAATTTCTAGAGGTAAAGATAAATTTCTCTCAATTTCTTTTCTCCATAAGTCTGGTTTTCTTAATGACCCATTTTTCGAGATGAATTTAGATGATAAGGAATTAACTAAAATATTACAAAAACCTCCTAAAATAGAGGGAATAAAATGGCCAGAGAAATTTTTGGTTTCTTCGGAAGAGGAATAATTTTCTAATCAACCTTACGGTAGACATTTGAACCGTACTCCTTTCGCAGCCACATGGATGTATGTATAATATTAGGTTCAAAGTCAGATATGCCAGTTTGCGACAAATGTACTTCGGTTTTAACCGATCTCAGTATTCCTCACTCTGTTCACGTAGCTTCAGCCCATAGGACTCCTAAGCATTTAGAATCTGTTATTGAAAATGCTTTAGAAAATGGTTGTAAGGTTTTCATAGGTATGGCTGGAATGGCCGCTGCTCTACCCGGTGTAATTGCATCAATGACTCCTCTACCAGTAATTGGAGTGCCAGTTGGCGGAACAGTCCCATATGATAGTTTACTTTCCATAGTTCAAATGCCGCCAGGTATGCCTGTTGCAACGGTAGGCGTAGGGAGAGGAGATAATGCCGCTATATTGGCAGGTCAAATGTTATCTCTCGCAGATGACGATGTAGCATCCAGAATTTCACAATATAGGGATAAAAGAGCCAAACAAGTTCTATTAGATGATGCTGAATTAAGGAAGTGAAGACTTTGCAAACCCAAGACCTTGTCGATGAGGCAATAGAGGCTCTCCAATCAAAAATTGATGATACAGCAATAATTGCCTGTTCGGGAGGAATAGACAGTACAGTGGCCGCCGTATTGGCCCACAAAGCTATTGGTAATCTATTACATTGTGTGTACGTTGACACAGGATTCATGAGAAAAAATGAATCAAAAGAAGTTTCTGAGATGTTTGCAAATTTGGGTATCAATCTCAAAATAGTCGATGCAACTGAAAGATTTTTTGATAATTTAAGAGGAGTCACAGATCCAGAAAGTAAACGTAAGATTATAGGTGAGCAGTTTATACGTGTTTTTGAGGAAGAACAAAGTATTTCTGGTGCCAAATATCTTGTTCAAGGCACAATAGCTCCTGACTGGATAGAATCTGGAGGAGGAGATAGAGACACAATCAAGTCCCATCATAACGTGGGGGGTTTACCTGAAGATGTAGATTTGATAATTGTCGAGCCTTTAAGGGAATTTTACAAAGATGAAGTACGTAAAATAGCGAGACAACTAGACATACCATCTAGTGAAAGACAGCCTTTCCCAGGGCCAGGATTGGCGGTTCGTGTTCTGGGAGATTTAACTGTTGATAGAGTTGAAGCTTGTCGTGAGGCTTGTTATATAGTTGAAACTAAACTACAATCAGCTGCCGCAGCGGGGCGGTGTGATTTACCATGGCAATATTTTGCTGCTTTATTACCGGTAAGTAGTGTTGGGGTTCATGGTGATGTTAGAGTTTATGGAGAAACAATAGTGGTTCGTGCCGTTTCAAGTTTAGATGGAATGAGTGCTAGATATTCTCCAATACCTCATGATGTTTTATCAGAAATTAGTACTGAAATAACTAATACTTTGAAGGGGCAAGTGAATCGCGTAGTATATGATATAACACACAAACCACCGGGCACCATTGAGTGGGAATGATTCCGATTAATTCATCAATACATTAGCAAGCGCAGAGTTCGGGCCGACATAGCTTAGTTGGTGGAGCGGTGGACTGTTAATCCACAGGTCGCAGGTTCGAGTCCTGCTGTCGGCGCCACTAAAAACCGTATATTGCCATTGTTTTGCATATTTTTAGAAATTTTTTTCAACTTCATCGATTTACAAATGTAACTATATGATTACATTCACTACAGATGTATCCATTAATAGATCTTAAATTCTCTTCAATACCTACTAAACTAGCAATAGTAGTATTCAATTTAATATTTTTTTTATAGAACTTATCACATTTACATATTGGGCACAATAATTCTTTATTGGCAATTACATAACCTTTTGATTCTCCATTCATATTATTAGCCATAAGATATTACTTTTCAATATGGCCTATAGTCAATATAATTTACCGACTTTCAATGGGGCATCATGCAAAGAGAGAATACAGCGACTAGAATATTAGAGGCAACAAGGAATTCAGGACAACATTACAAAAATAGTATCCCTATGATTGCTAGTGAAAACATATTAAGTCCATTGGTTAGGGAGGCGTGTAATTCAGATCTACATGGGAGATATGCAGAAGGTCTTCCTGGAAAGAGATATTATCAAGGTTGTGAAGATTTCGATACTATCGAAGAAATCGGTATTGAGCTTGCAAAATCCGTATTCAATTGTAATTTTGCCAATATACAATCTACTTCAGGAACAAACTCAAATTTAGGCGTTTTAAAGGCCCTTACAAAGCCAGGAGAAACAATTACTGCAGTCTCTACTGCAGACGGAGGACACATATCACATGCTAGAATGGGTGCCGTAGGAATGAGGGGGCTTAATTTAGTCACTTATCCTTGGAATGAAGAAAGAATGGAGCCAGACATAGATGCCTCTGCTAAACTAATAAGAGATACTAAACCAAATTTAGTCTTATTTGGTCAATCAGTTTTCTTATTCCCTACTCCTCTGAAAGAACTTTCAAATGCAGCCCATGAAGTTGGTGCTAAAGTAATGTATGATGGAGCCCATGTAATGGGATTAATTGCAGGTAATCAATTCCAAAATCCTCTATCTGAAGGTGCAGATGTAATGACGGGAAGTAGTCATAAAACATTCCCTGGTCCCCAAGGAGGTTTTGTTTTATCTAATTCCGATGATTCAAAATTCATCAAACGCCTCAATAATGGAATATTTCCAGGAGTTTGTTCTTCCTATCATTTACACCATGTAGCAGGTAAAGCCATAGCACTATCAGAGTTTGAAAAATTTGGCGAAGATTATGCAAAAGATATAATTTCCAATGCAAAGGCATTAGCCCATTCTCTTGCAGAGCAAGGATTTGATGTTCTAGCAGAGGAGAGAGGTTATACTGCTAGCCATCAAGTGTTGACTAGGCATGGTTCAGTAGATTCCGGAGCGGGAAAAGAAGCTGCTTCAATATTAGAAAAATCTGGTATAATTACGAATATGAACATGCTACCTGGAGATACAAAGGCTATGCAACCTAGCGGTTTGAGGTTAGGAACTCCTGAACTAACTCGTATAGGGATGGGAGTCGATGAGATGAAAGATGTGGCTAAATTCTTTTCTAGAGCGCTTATCGATAAAGAAAATCCTAAAACAATCAAAAACGATGTTAAGGAGTTCAAATCAAATTATCAAACCGTTCATTATTGTTTTGAGCCAGGCCCAGCATATCCCGGATTATGAATAAAGTTAGATATGATTTTATCTAATAGCACTTAGGAATAAATATGGATTCTCAAGTTAAGTCGTCATTACTTGTTACATTCCTAATGCTTTCATCTGGTTGTACTGGCCTTCTTGATACTGATACAGACTCTCAAATTCCAATAATTGATTGCTCTTTAGAACCTTCACATCCGGACTGCTTTGAAAAAATAATTATCGAAGAAGATTGTAACATTGATGAAGTCTTTATGGGAGATTCGTGTAGGCCGATGTTAAGGCCAGAAAAATTAAACTATGGAGAAAATTCAATTCAATTATCAGTGGGAGAAGAGATGCAACCCCTCACTCCAAACTTTATTGGAGATGGCCCAAAATTGTGGCAAGTAAGCCCTCCATTACCTCAGGGTTTGAATCTAGATGAGGGATCTGGGATGATTTCTGGTACACCAAATAAAACCTTAATACCTACAATATTTACAATCAAGGGTTCTAATGAAGCCGGATTCTCAAATACTATACTTAGAATTGAAATTTTACCTCTTGAATTAGGAAAATTAGAGTATTCATCAGAAATAATGAATTGTATAATTTCTTTATTTTGTAATTTGCCACAACCATCTATCAATGGAATTCCAGATTCTTGGTCGATTGAACCTCCACTTCCTCATGGCCTGGCATTGAATCAAAATGGCTCAATAAATGGTATTATCACAACCCAACTTGATTCCAATCATAGTATTTATGCTTCCAATTTAGCAGGAACAACTGAGGCAAAAATTCGGATAATCTCACTTCATTCTGCCCCCTTTGGACTCAATTATGAGTTCCATAATTATTCATTGACAAAATATGATTCTGTTGAAATAGAACCGAGTATTTCTGGTGGAATGATACAATCTTGGTCAATAACTCCTGAATTACCTAGGGGTTTAAGATTTAATTCAGATGGAAAAATAGAGGGGAAACCAATGGTTATGCAAGAATTCACCAAATACACAATTACAGCATCAAATAGTGGAGGCTCGTTGTCGACAGATATTCTTATTGAAATTATAGATATACGGGTGGAGAACATTCAGTATCCCAATTATTATTTCAATTTAACAAAAAACAAAGCTATAGGTACAATCGAACCTAACTGGGAAGGTGGAGAGCCTTTATCTTGGGAAATTTACCCTCTACTTCCTGATGGTCTATTTTTAAATTTCGAAACCGGAAATATTAGCGGAATGGCCACAAAAGAACAAAATTGGTTGACATATGATATCTGGGCAAATAACACTGGAGGATCTAGTAGTACTCAAATAATGATAAAAATAACCAATCAAGCCCCTAGTAACATATCTTGGCCAAGTGAAGAATTAATCTTAGAATCGAATTCCTCTTTCATAATTTCTCCGATTAATATAGGTCCAAATATTGATTCATGGGAAATATATCCTCCACTTCCAGATGGATTATCGATTACTTCCAATGGTTCAATCCAAGGAGTACCATTGTTACGTACAGATTGGATTAATTATGAAATTTGGGCAAATAATACAGGCGGCTCTTTTGTCTCCAATTTATGGATTGTGGTGCATGATATTCAAGCTGATCAAGCAGATCTTTTGTATGGCATGGAGGAAACTGATTGGAGCGGTTGGCCATCTCCAATTTTGCCAATAGGGCAATGGGCCTTCCCAATTGGTTTTGCTGAAGGAGGTTATACGTCTAAAATTCCTGTAATATCTGCAAGCCATGTAGGCAGAGGTAAGATGATTGGCTATGGACATGAATCATGGGTAACAGGAGGAGGATATGAGGAGACTGAATTCGCATTACGTGCGATAGAATGGGTTTGTGGTGAAAATTCCAAAATAGGATTGGCCTATGGCGGTGGCTTTGATCATTTCAAAGATGAACTTGAATTGGAAG
>Ga0315315_10006740_pt1 | contig 10624 bp, 9 predicted proteins | sample M140m3416metaG_FD_203699 | JGI IMG/M metagenome (GOLD analysis project Ga0315315, IMG submission 203699) | Ammonia-oxidizing marine archaeal communities from Monterey Bay, California, United States - M1 40m 3416 | ecosystem: Environmental > Aquatic > Marine > Intertidal zone | place: USA... | reverse complement strand
CATCCCAGCAAGCGTCCTCGAAAACGTCGTTGTCCGTCCTGGACATCCCGCAACTCCAATTTAGCTTCAAATCCGACATAACGTTCAAAGTCCCGCTCTTTGGTCAAGGGCCGGTCGATCCCGGGTGAGCTCACCTCAAGCATATAAGCGCCGTTTATGGGATCTTCCACATCCAACAACACCGATGCATTGCGGCTTACAAGTGCACAATCCTCGATAGAAATCGGCTGCTCATCTAAGCGGTCAATCATTAGCTGTAGAGTCCGGTTTTCGCCACCACCCGTTATGCGAATGCGGACAAGCGAGAAGCCCATTGCTTCAAGGCTTGGTACAAGCAACTCTTTGATTTTGCTTTCCAGCACCACCGTTACCGAATCCTCACAAATTTACAATCCAACATTAAAAAAAGGCGGGCCTTGGGCCCACCCACCATTGTACTCTCAAACTTTCTTTATGAAACAACTCAACAATTTAGAGCCATCTCAAGCTGGGGTTTCATTAAAATTTTAGGGATTTTTTCGCTTCTCCACAAGGTCTTTCTGATCCGACAGAAAGACGGACTATTTCGTACTGATTAGGCCAAACGCCGAAAGGTCAAATATACGCAACTAGCGCCTTTCGATAGTGCTTTAGTTTCGTAGCGAGTGGGCCCCGAATCTGGATACCGTTCGCGCCAGTCCATTGCCCCCTCTGCTTGCCACTCAAATGCTGGATGTTGTTGGAAATGCCACAAAGTCCACCGGATATAGTCCATATGATCGCTGGCCATTCTAAATTCGCCACCAGGTCGTATGAGCCTAGCCAATTCATCCATAGTTTCGTTTCCTATGAGTCGGCGCCTGTTGTGGCGCGTCTTCGGCCAGGGGTCGGGAAACATGGCATAGATCCTATCGAGAGCGGCAGGCGGCAGCAAAGGCAAGAGCAAGCGAGCGTCATCAGGATATATTTTAAGATTTGGAGGTCCGGACAACGGCGTCAGTGTTCCTACCTTTGCAAGTAAAGATGCAACGCCATTTATAAACGGTTCACATCCAATGAAACCTATATCTGGATTTTTATCGACTAGTGTAGCCAGGTGTTCGCCCGCGCCAAACCCAATCTCGAGCCACAACTGTTGCATTGGGTTTTGGAAAACCACATTATAATTTTCGATCGGTCCATCCAAGGTCAACAAGATTTCTGGCAACAATCGCGACAAAAGTTTTTGCCGTACCGGCTTTAGAGGTCGCCCATGCCGGCGCCCATAAAATCGAAACTTTGTCGGCTCCGTCATGGAGCACCTTTCAGCTTTTAAGTTAGAGCCGCCTTAAGACTGTCGACCAGATCAATACGCTCCCATGAAAAACCGCCATCATCATCAGGATTCCTGCCAAAATGCCCATACGCCGCCGTGCGGGCATAGAGTGGGCGGCTAAGGTTCAGGTGCTCACGAATACCACGCGGACTTAAGTCCATCGCTTCGGTAATAGCTCCGGCCAATTTATCCTCGGAAACAGTTGCTGTGCCCAACGTGTCCACATAGACACTAAGCGGCTTGGATATACCAATCGCATAAGCAACTTGAATGATGCATTTTTCAGCGAGACCAGCCGCAACAACATTCTTTGCCACATAACGTGCACCGTACGCAGCAGACCGATCAACCTTACTCGGGTCCTTACCAGAGAAAGCGCCACCGCCATGAGGCGCCGCACCGCCATATGTATCAACAATGATTTTGCGCCCGGTGAGCCCTGCATCACTATCAGGACCGCCAATAACGAACCGGCCCGTGGGGTTAACATAAAACTCTTCTTCTGCGCACATCCATCCGTCGGGCAAGGTTGCGTGAACAAAAGGACGAACGATTTCACGTACCTCCGGCTGGTCTATGCCTTCATCATGTTGCGTGGAAAGAACAACGGATGTGCAACCCACCGGCTTGCCATTTTCATACCGCAGTGTGAGTTGACTTTTAGAATCTGGACCAAGACCCGTAATCTCCCCAGCATGCCTCGCATCCGCGAGCCGCTTCAAAATTTCATGACTGTATTGTATCGGCGCGGGCATGAGCTCCGGTGTGTCCAAACAGGCATAACCAAACATAAGGCCCTGATCGCCCGCACCTTCATCTTTATTACCGGACGAATCGACGCCGACAGCAATGTCATCGGATTGGCTATGCACCAGACATTGAACGTCCATATTTTCCCAATGAAAATTCTCCTGCTCATAGCCGATTTCGCGAACCGCCTTGCGTGCCAAAGCAATCATGTCATCGGCCTGGATCGATTCCGGCCCCCTAACTTCACCAGCTAATACTACCTGATTTGTTGTTACTAACGTCTCGACGCCGGTTCGAACATTGTCACCGTGTGAGAGAAACAAATCGACAATTTCATCCGAAATTCGATCACATACCTTATCAGGATGGCCTTCCGAGACCGATTCACTTGTAAAGAGAAAATCACCCTGTGCCACGTTCACCCCTCCCCTTGATTCTATTTCATCCAAATCTCTGTGGTGTGAGCCTACTGGTTCACTTACATATTGGCCTGCGCCCACTTGAGGCCGGTTTGTGACAATGTTTATGGAAACCGTCAAGGCGTTTGCCGAGAAGGAACTGCTCTTCCCAGTGAAAGATGAGCCAATTTCTAGAATCAAAATCGGATCACTAGCATTCGTCAGAACTTTTGTGAGCTCAAAATACTTTTCCAAACTGTCGCCCACTAATCCGGTAGTAAGAACGGAGCGACTCCGAGGTCTCGCGCTTGGCCAACGGACCGGGCTCAAACGGTCTAACGACCTGTTCAGCTACCCTACAATATGTAGTGCCGAATTCGCGGAGGTATCAGAAGACATATCATCATAAAAGACCGAAATTGGCACACCGAGCATCCGTGACAGATCAAAGAGGCGACTTGTACCTATGCGATTTAAACCTCGTTCGTATTTCTCAACTTGTTGAAAGATGCGACAAAGAGGCTCTCCTGGCTTAGGCTTAGCAATGTGCAACCAAACCGGACGAGGCCTTCAAGATGCACGTCAATCCGAAATTCTAACACCTAATCTGCCTGCTCAAATCGAGCAACCTACGGTTGCAAGAATTTTTCGTTTTCCTTTATCGTTGAATACCTTTTCTATATTTTACCGCTAAAAAAATTAATAATAAAAAAGCAAAAACTAAATACTTTGAATGCAGAGAATAAAACGTAGTGGCGGTCGATTCATTTGGCAAACGTATATCTAACGCACCTGCTTCTCTCAAACCAAGACGACCCCACTCGCGCCCAAACACATCAAACACTGCCGATATTCCAGTATTAGCTGCGCGCACTACCGGCAAGCCCTCTTCAACCGCTCGAATCTGAGCCAATGCCAAATGCTGATAAGGCCCTGCTGTAACGCCATACCAAGCATCGTTAGTGAGAACTAATAACCAGTTAGGCCTAATACCGGGAGATGTTACCGCGCCAGGGAAAATAATTTCATAGCAAATCAACGGACCAAGTGCCGGAAGGCCTTTTAATTGCCAGCGAACCGGGCCCAGACCAGCCGAATACCCTATCGAGCCCGCAGATATCCTTTTGATTGGTAGCCAGTTTTGCAATGGCACATACTCCCCAAAGGGGACCAAATGAAACTTATCGTATTCCGCTATAACTTTGCCGGTTTCATCGAGGGCAATGATTGAATTCCAGATTTGACGTTTAAGCGAACCGCGCTTACGGATTAATCCGGAAATCAACGCGCCGCCTAGAGGCACAATTCTTGCTGCCGCCTCAGTAGAACCAGCGTGTGAGCCCAGCTGGAAGGGACTTGCGGTTTCGGGCCAAATTACATGGGTGACCCAAGTCGGTCGGTTTTTAGCACTCCAAAAGAGATGTTTTTGGAAGTTTCGAATTAAAAATTGAGGGCGCCATTTCTCCCGTTGAGGGATGCCGGCCTGAACCAGCCGCAACCCAACACCAGGCACCCAATCGGTTCCTTTTACTGGTGCTTGAGCAAGTCTTATATATCCAAACGTCGCCGCCCCTATGGGCAACGCCGCGGCCAACAAAAGGACTACCAAAACGCGCTTTGATTTTGGCATAGCTAAAACAGCCAAAAACGCCGCCGACAGAAGAGCTGTGAATGTGAGCCCATAAATTCCAATCAAAGATACGCTCTGCAGGAGGCTCTCTTGTCCCGCCCACGCCTGCCCCAACAAATTCCACGGAAACCCAGTCAAAGCATGACCCCGCACCCATTCTGCGGCCCCGAGCATCGTGGCCAGGATGAGGGCCCGCGAGAAATGGTCCTGACCCCAAAGAACCGGGATCGCAGCCGCACCAAAAAATATTGCCAAGAATGCGGGCAGCCCTAACGTAGCAAAAGGAATCATCCAGGAATGCTCGCTCGCCTGCACCAGCATCGCATGGCCAAGCCAATACAGGCCAAATATAAAGTACCCGAACCCGAACCACCAACCTGTCGCAAAGGCGGACCGAGGGGTGCTCGCACCCGCCAGACACCAAACAAAAATTGGTACCGTGATATAAAATGCCAGTATAAAATTTGCGGGGGGCAAGGCCAAAGTGGTAATGGCGCCGGCACAAAACATCGCACCATAACGCAACCGTGCGCGACGCGTTTCGAACCAACCTGCTATCCGTTGCATGGCGCTGAACGTTTTAGAAACGTAACTGGCGTCAACCATCGATCAGCCGACGATCACCTAAATTCGTCACTTTCACCCTACGAATACGCCGCGGGTCGGCTTCGCGGATTTCAAATTCAACGCCTGAGTTTTCATGGCGAATAATCTCACCGCGCACCGGCACTCGTCCAACAATGCTAAAGACCAAACCACCGAGAGTATCAATATCCTCCTCTCGATCTTCTTCCGTTAAGAAGGGCCCGACTTTGGTCTCGAATTCTTCTAGCGTAACCCGCGCATCGGCGAGAACGGCATTGCCGTCTGCCGCGCGAAGTCGCGGCCCTCCATCCACATCATGTTCGTCCTCGATTTCGCCAACAATTTGTTCGACTAAATCTTCGATGGTCGCTAGACCTCCAATGCCGCCATATTCATCCACAACCAACGCCATATGTGTTCGGGCCACACGCATTTGTAAAAGCAAATCTAATACGCGAACGCTAGGCGCCACATATAAAACAGACCGGATGATATCAGATAGTTTCTTATTAGTTTTACGGGTGGTTGCTGCAAAAACATCTTTTATGTGGACCATGCCGATCGCATCGTCGAGCGTGCCGCGATAGACCGGCAGACGCGAATGGGCCTCATCCGCCATGAGCTTCACAATTTCTTCAAGTGGCACCTGGCGTTCAACCGCAACGATATCCGCCCTGGGCACCATCACGTCATTCACAGTCAGGTCGCCAATTGTAAGAACCTTTTCCAATAACGCGCGCTCACGATCATTAATTGGCTGTTCGCGTTCCTCATGCTGTTCGATAAGCTCTTCGAATGTTTCTCGAATATTGGATCCATTGCGCCCGTTCCGGAGCAAACGCATCCAACGTCGCACAAGCGATGGCTTCTGCGTTTCTGTTTCGGGAATAGGCTTTGCAGTTCCCGCCGGCAGCTGTTCCTCACGATTGCTCATTTCGACGCGTCCACCCATGTGCCGTAGGGATCAGCAATGCCCGCCGCGGCTAACACATCAATCTCAAGCTCTTGCATTTCGTTGGCGCTTGCGTCGGTCTCGTGATCAAACCCTGCAAGATGCAGCACCCCATGTACGGAAAGGTGACAGACGTGATCTGCAAAAGTCTTCCCGTGCCGCGCTGCTTCATCGCGGATCGTCTCAAACCCCAACACAACATCACCCAATAAATTCGGCACGTCATCCAACAAGCCGGTAGTGTCGTCCGAAGCACTAAACGAAAGCACGTTGGTCGGTTTGTCCTTATTTCGATAATCTTTATTCAATCGACGAACCTGTGCGTCATTGGTGAGGAGCAGACTAAGCTCCGCAGAACCCTTTCCCATATCGATTTTACGCCATGCGAGCCTTGTCACTTTTTCGATCGCACCGGCAATATCCCCCGGCACGTCATTTTCAACGGCTGTGTCTATGGTTACGTCGACAAGAAAAGATTTATCCATCTTTCTTTTTGCTATTACCTTTCGAGTCCCGTGCCGCATATGCCCGAACAATACTGGCAACCAGCGGATGACGCACCACATCGGCGTCGGTGAATTTGATAAACGCGGCTTGATCGAGCCCTTTCAGGGTCGCCAACGCGTCCGAAAGCCCAGAAAGGGCGCCCGGCGGCAAATCCACCTGGCTAAGATCACCCGTTACTACCATACGGCTATTTTCGCCTAATCTGGTCAAAAACATTTTCATTTGTACTGATGACGTATTTTGCGCCTCGTCGAGTATAACAAATGCGCTCGATAGTGTTCGACCCCGCATGAAGGCCAAAGGAGCGATTTCGATTTCTCCGGTTTCAATGCGCTTTACGAGCTGATCGGCAGCCATCGTATCATGCAAAGCATCGTAGATGGGTCGAAGATAAGGGTCTACTTTTTCTCGCATATCGCCCGGCAAAAAACCCAAATGCTCGCCAGCTTCTACAGCAGGCCGGGACAGAACAATCCGGTCCACATCCCCCTTTAAAAGGCTCTCAACAGCAAAGCACACCGCAAGGTAAGTTTTACCAGTGCCGGCCGGACCTAACCCGAACACCAGCTCTTTATCCATCATTGCTTCTATATAAGCGGCCTGGAGAGGAGTGCGCGCGGTAATACGCCGCCGTCGCGTAGTAATAACCGGCACATCGCTGCGGCGGCCCTTTGCCGGCTCATTGGCCATGCGCAAGGCCGCATCAACTTCCGCTGCATCCACATGCTCTCCGATTTGCAACCGTTTATATAATTGTTCAAGCGCTTTACAGGCTATTTCCACCGCACCATCAGCACCAGTTACCGCAAGACGGTTGCCGCGGGAAATGAGCGCCACTCCAAGCCGGGTCTCAATTTGTGCAAGGTTCTTGTCATGCTCTCCAAACAACGCCACCAACAAGCGGTTATCGTCAAAATGCAATTGCCGCGCACCATCGGCCTTTATACCAGTTCGTCCGCTCAAGCGTAGACATCCTCCGTGGCCGGCTCCGAACGCTCGGTCGACGGCGGCGTGCTGACGGTTTGAACATCACCGCGCAGGCTGTTGGCAAAACATTCCCGTATGCGAACCGGTTGCACGGACCCCACCAGCCGGTCGGGGGCTTCTACATGGACCGGATGCATAAACGGTGAACGGCCCATAATTTGACCGGAACGTTTTCCGCCGCCCTCGAACAAAATGTCGGTCGTCGTGCCAAGTTGAGCCTGCAAAAATCCTTCCTGCTGCGCTCGGAGCAACTGTTGCAACCCAGCCAAGCGTTCGTTCTTCACTGCCTCATCCACTTGCTGACCATGGTCTGCCGCAGGCGTACCGGGGCGCGGGCTATATTTAAACGAATAGGATTGTGCAAAGCCAATTTCCGAAACCAAACCCAACGTTTTAGCAAAGTCAGCATCATCTTCACCAGGGAATCCCACGATAAAATCGGAAGACAGCGCTATATCCGGCCGGTGATAGCGCAGCTGATCAATAATACGCCGGTAATCCGCCGCGTTGTGGCGACGGTTCATAGATGCCAAAATTTTGTCAGAGCCAGACTGCACCGGGAGATGCAGAAATGGCATCAATTGGGGAACGTCACCATGCGCCGTAATTAATTCATCGTCCATGTCACTCGGATGGCTTGTCGTATAGCGAATGCGGTCCAAACCCTCGATCTCCGCCAGATAACGGATCAGCCGTCCGAGCCACCATTCCCCGCCGCTCGGCGCCTCTCCGTGCCATGCATTCACATTTTGACCCAGCAATGTAACTTCCCGCGCCCCATCAGCCACCATGGCTTTGACGTCCGCCGCGATGGATTGCGCCGATCGTGACTGCTCCGCCCCGCGCGTATACGGAACCACACAAAAGGTGCAAAACCGGTCGCACCCCTCTTGGATGGTTAAGAACCGCGAGACATCTCCACTACTGTGCTCTTCCAGCAAAAAGTCGAATTTATCTTCCACCGGAAAATCCGTATCCACAATCCGCTTGCCCGTGCGTAACGCGGATTCCACCATTTCCGGCAGCCGGTGATAGGTCTGGGGACCAAAAACAAGATCCACATAAGGCGCGCGGTCCAAAATTTGCTGGCCTTCCGCCTGAGCAACGCAACCAGCAACCGCGATCAACGGGGCAGCGTCACCTGCTGTGGCAGCAGTTTTCAGCGGGGCCAATCTGCCCAGTTCCGAATACACCTTTTCGGCCGCCTTCTCACGAATGTGGCAGGTGTTCAAAATTATCACATCCGCGCCATCCGCCGCTTGCGTGACCTCATATCCCATCGGCGCCAATAGATCCGCCATACGATCAGAATCATAGACGTTCATTTGGCACCCATAAGTTTTAATAAAAACCGACTTGCCCAAATTCTATGTCCCTACCGGATGCGACGTGGCGCTATTGTGCTCGGCCATGCAAAGGGCAACATAAGGTCTCATATCTCAAAAAAATTCCAACAATCTCATTTTTGGTGATGTTTCACCTATCTCAATAGTCAGAGTTCCATATGTCCACATTTCTTGCAAGGTTACCAATCCGCTGCTTTCCCTAATTTACTGCAGGAGCGCGTCTCGTTGGGGCTGATGAGATTGCCACGCGCCGCGCAAGCGCCGAAGAAACGCCACTAGCAACAACCCTTTCACAATAATCCGACAACAATTTTCGCGAGCTAAATTGTCTGATATCCGTCGCTTCATGAAAAATTATATCGATGCCCAGTTTACCGGCTCCCAATAATTGCCAAAAGTGCCCGGCCATCGACATATCACCATACCAAGCAAATGTCGGCCGCAAACGCCGACCGAGCACAATCCCGTCCAACATGGAATAAGCGATAGAAACCGGCTGAATAGTAAGCGGATTCCCATCAAAATCCCATTCTGCAGCGCTAAAAAGCGCACTTTTAAATGGCAACACAAATGTACCGTTGTGGCTTGTACCTTCGGGAAACAATATTAAATTGTCGCCTTTCTGAAGCCGCTGATACATTTCTTCGCGTTGCTCGCGGATTTTTCGACGATCGCGTTCAATGAATAATGTGCGTTGTAGTTTGCACAGTAGCCCAAAAAGCGGCCAATTCTGGATTTCAGCTTTGGCAATGAACGTCGCATCGAGGACCGAGCCTATAGCCGGAATATCTAAATAGGAAACATGGTTAGAAGCAAACAGGGTGGGCGTATCTGTTGACGGAGCACCGTGGACCTGCACTTCCATGCCAATCGCCCACCGGCACCATTTATGCCAGCGATGCCCCCAACGATAGCTGTCCCTGAATCCCAGTTTTTGGGCGGGGGTTTGCACAATTATGATAAAGGAAAATATGCAAATTAATGCTAATCCGCGCCTAAACGCGCGTAAATGTGAGATTTCCATGAGGGCTCGACGTTAATCAGAACTAGATGGATCGCAGATTGGAACCGTGCCGCTCGAAATGACGAGCATACTTATCAGTAATTAGTTTTGTCTTTACGACAATACACACATCGGTGGTGTTGAATTGCTCATCTACAACCGCGCCATCTCCAACAAACCCACCAATGCGCAAATACCCTTTTATAAGAGGCGGTACCAATTTTAATGCATCTTTCTCCACAAAATCTGTTGACGGTAAAAAGTTCATATCCACATAGAGTTCCGGCAATGCTTTCGGGCGTATTGGCGCCGGCGCGAGATAATTATGATACAAATAAGACAACGGTAAAGCATGCGCCTCCAAATCCTGGCCGGGAAGACTAGCGCATCCAAACATGATCCGGATGTCATAATTGACGCAGTAATGTGCAATCCCTTGCCACAGTAAATTGATAACGCGGCGATCTCGATATTTAAGATCCACACATGAACGCCCAAGTTCAAGAATTTCATCGGGAATAGACGTTAAAATACCCAAGTCAAATTCGGCAGCAGAATAAAAGGTGCCATGCTGGGCCACCGCATCACGCCTGATCAACCGGTACGTCCCAACAACCGCTTCCGGCCCGTCGCCAATCCTTTTATCAAGCACGAGTAAATGGTCCGCGACCTCATCGTAGCGATCAAAGTCCTGCTTGCGCATCAACATCTCCGCAGTTGGACGCGCCTGCATTTCCTCATAGAAAATTCTGTAGCGCAGCGCCATCGCAGCTTCGACTTCCGACCAATCTCGGGCCAAACGCACCAGATGGTTGCCGTTACCAATCTCAAAATCAGCGGCCTTTCTTTCGAAAGGTAACGTTTTTTGAGTAAACGCTGTTGATGGCATTGTTTACACCATAATCAACTTATTAAAAATTCGCCTATATGCTCGGCCATCAATGTTACCATTTTATGCCAGCTTTGTGAGTTGTCCTCTCACTTTTTGTGTCTGAGTGGCCGAGCATATAATTCCAAACGATGCTCTACTAACTCATAACCAAGTTTTCCAGCCACTTCACGCTGCAATCTCTCTATTTCATCGTTTTGAAATTCAATGACCGCACCACTTTCCACATCAATCAAATGATCATGATGATCAACAGACGAATCTTCATACCGTGCCTTGCCAT
>Ga0315315_10006738_pt1 | contig 10624 bp, 7 predicted proteins | sample M140m3416metaG_FD_203699 | JGI IMG/M metagenome (GOLD analysis project Ga0315315, IMG submission 203699) | Ammonia-oxidizing marine archaeal communities from Monterey Bay, California, United States - M1 40m 3416 | ecosystem: Environmental > Aquatic > Marine > Intertidal zone | place: USA... | reverse complement strand
GCGTGCCGTACGAGGGCGTGTCGCGCATGCAGACTTCGCTGCGCCGTCGCCACCGCGACCGCGTCGTTCGCCGCGGGCTCGGCCTCGTGATCGAGAGCGACGTGCGCGCATCGTTGCCCAGCCCCTCGCTGCTCGGGACCGCTCTCACGCGCGCGCGTTGTCGCGCTTCAGTTCTACGCCACCGACGCCGGCCGCGAGCACTTCGCCAACCAGCTCAAGTCCATCCGCTACTGCGTGCAGGAGACCTGCAACTTCGACGTCCTCTACGCCTACTTGGTGAGCGCTCCACTCGGTCTCAAACGCGTATTCCGCTCGCGCTCAACCCCATCCTTGCATCGCAGACCTGCGGCAACTACGACTTCAGCTACGACAAGAGCAAGAACCTCCGTGCGTCGCCGCGCCCTCGCATCGGACGCTCCACTACTGAGCGTCCTTCTTCGTCCGCAGGCCCGCGCCGCAACATCCGCAACGCCATGAACCACGAGATCATGATGTACGCGATCGCGCAGAAGGAGGGCCTCGGCCTCGACAAGGCGGTCGAGGAGTGCAGTGCGTCGATGCCCGCCACCACCACTGACGCTGCGCTTTTGCCGACTCTTGCTCCCTTGTGCGCCGCAGAGTACCGGATGTCGCGGTATGGTGTGACGCCCAACATGATGGTGATTCCGCCGCAGCTCGCCCTGTACATGTCGCTGGCGCCAGAAGAGAAGGTCAGCTACGCGGTCGCCGGCCCCAAGGCGGACGCGACCTTCGAGGCCGGCGCGGCGGGCTTCACCGCGCGCGGGTTCAGGGGCTGCGGCATCTTCACTTCGGAGCCCTTCGAGGTCTCGGACGACCAGGACTCGGTCCAGATGCTCACCCGCTCGAGCCAGGTCGGAGAGTTCTACGTCATGATGCCGCCCCAGACCGAGCCGCGCGACGGCGACGGTCGCCACACGGCGGACCTCCTCATCTACGACGAGGAGTCGGACAAGCACGTGCGCATCTCGTGGGACGACGCCGTCGAGGCGACGATGATCGGCGCAGCCACTCAGACCAAGGCGCAGGCCAAGCTGGTCGGCAAGATTGGCGTCGAGACCGCTTCCAACACTGCCATCCCCCTGTCCGACAACATGAATCTGAAGGAGTGGCGCGAGGCCGCGACGAAGATCAGCGCGTACAACAAAGGCAAGGTGGGCGCCACCGCCGCGCCGCTCTACAGCACGCTGGACGGCAAGACTCTCGACTGCCGCATCGTGCTCGCGCGCCCCTTCATCGAGCACCTCATGCACTCGGCGATCCTGGCCGTCAGCGGTCGCTCAACCGGCGCGACCTTGTTCGGCCCGAGCGACATGCAGCTGAGCGCCAACACCCAAGTCAAGACCATCGAGGGCCACTACACCGGCCACTTTAAGAGCGTCGTAACGAACCCGAAGAACGTCCTGGTGATGCGCGACATTTCGTGCTCCGGGTACGTGGCGGGCGGCAACTGCAAGTTCTTCGCGACGGGCAAGGCCTCCGGGGCCGCCGCGGGCGAGGGCAAGACGGACGTCTGCCGCGACAACATGATGAAGCGCCTCGCGTTCGCGGACGACGTCGGCGCGCCGTACGACTCGATGCTCGCCTTCCCGGCGGACGCCGGCCAGTTCGTCAACGGCGCGCTCGACACCGTCATGTCGATTACGTCGCGGCTCTTGCCCTGGGAGGTGCAGTCGGCGACGCGCGCCAACAGGCACAACTCCTTCCCGGGCGGCGAGGAGATGTACAAGGTGTACGCCGAGGCTCTCCAGCTGCACACGATCCACTTCGGAGAGGACCTCAAGGCCGCCGAGAACATGGAGTTCATCTCCCAAGGCTCGACGAACAACGCGCTGTGCTTCACGGGCCCTCACCGCCGCTACGACCCGTTTGCCAAGGGCTTCTACTCGCTCGAGCCTGGCCAGGGCCACTTCGGCCCCGACGCGATTCCAGGCGATGCGCGGTGGAGGCGCGGAGAGAGCGTCTCGCTCAAGACCGCGCGCGACTCGATGGTGTCCATCGAGCTCGCCAGCCAGGCGCAGATGATCTACCAGAAGAAGTAAGCTCGGTGCGAGCGCACGCCAAGCGAGTCCAACGCCGCCCACGCGGCGTCGTCCAGCCGAGCGCACCGACGGACCGCGCGCGTGGGTGTATGCGTGTGCGGCGCGTGGGAGCCCGCCGTCGTTCGTCGCTATGAATTTTTAAGCTCGGAAGTCGTCGCGCCCAGCCGTCCCCAGACCGGATATGCGCGCCGCTAGTGGCGAGGCCGCGCGCACCGCCAGCGCCGTAGGCGCGCGAGCGGCGCGACCCTCGCGGCTCACCCTCGCGCTCCCGCTCGCGACGCGCGGAGCCCGAGGCTCGCCGCCCTCGCGCGCCGCCGGCGCCACCACGAGCGCGCACGCGGCGGAGGAGCTGCGGCGCCGCGCGGACCTCGCGCTGGCGGCGGCTCCGCCGCACAGCCCGGCGGAGCCGCCGCCGTTTGCGCTCAACGGGGCGCTGCCGTCGTCGCGGCCGGCCTCGCCCGTCTTCGACGAGCCGGCCGTCGACTTCGCCAACGCCGCGTTGTACATCACGGGGATCCAGTGCGTCTTCGCCATCTGCTGCTGCGCGAGCGTCAGCGTGCTGGCGTGCTCGGTCGTGCCGTCGGGCAACGTCTCCGCGGTGCGGACGCTCGTCTTCTGCGTGCTCACGGCGGTGGGGCTGATGCGCCGACCGCTGCGCGTCGGGCGCGCGCGCGGCGTGTCGACGGTCTTCACCGCGCTGCAGCCCGCGGTGGCGGTCTACCTCCTGTGCTTGGTGGTGGAGCAGCTGCTGCACACGTGCACCGGGGAGCTCGGCTACGCGCCTTCGTGGCGGCGCGCCCTCTTCCACGCCATGATCGCCGTGATGATCACCGCCGGCTTCATGCGCGCGCGCGCGCCGATGGAGGAGACGGACATGCCCTTCCTGCTCACCTGCGGCGCCCTCGCGCTGATCGCGCTCGCCCCTCCGCCGGCGCTGGCCTTCACGGGCCCGCTCTGCCAGTCGGTGGACCTGTGGTCGGCGGCGGACCGCGTGGTGCGCGCCTTTGTCTTCTCGAGCCTCTACTGCATCCACGTCTTCGTGTCGACGCCGTCGAGCACGGCCGCCGCCTCGGAGACGATCATCGTGGTGACGCGCTCGACGGCGAGCGCGCTGTGGACTATGGGCGCCCACCCGGTGCTGCTGCCGATTGCGGTGGCGCAGGCCACGGTGGGCATCCTCGCGCGGCTTCGAATCGAGCAGCGCAAGCAGGCGGACTCGCAGCAGCCGCCGCCGCCGCGGGGCATCGCGAGCGCGTGCTCGAGCGCGCTGACGGCCGTCAGGGGCGCGCTGGGCAGCGGCCCGGCGAGCAACGACTACGCGCCCGTGGGCAGCCACCCGCCGCCCGCGGGCGGCGATGCCGACTCGGACGTGGAGCTCGGCGGGGTCTACTCGGAGGAGGTTTCGCCGCAGGCGGCGGCGGTGGCGGCGCGCCACGCGGCGCAGCAGGCGGCGTGCGCGCCGCCGCTCGCGCCGCCGCTCGCGCCGCCGCTCGCGCCGCCGCTCCAGCAGCGCCTCTACGAGCCGCCGGAGCCGGCGCTGGCGGTCGAGGCGTACGAGCCGCCGCCGGCGTCGCCGGAGGAGCGGGCCGTCGAGCCGGCGCCCGGCGCCGCGTCGCGCGGGGGCATCGGCCCGCTGCCCTTTCGGGAGATTGGGGGACCGGGCCCGCAGGCGCCGAGCGCCGAGCCGATGACGGCGGAGCGCATGGCGCAGATTGCCGCCAGTATTCCGGATTAAAAAATGGGGAGGCGGTTTAGATACACCCCTCACATGAAGCCGTCGAGGAGGGCGTCGTCGTCGTCGCCGTGTTCGAAGCTCGGCACGTCCTCGTCCTTGAGCGCGTCGCCGTCCCACAGACTCGTCGCCGCGAGCGGCGGCAGGTCCTCCAGCGCGGCCTCGGCCTTGCGCTTGCCGCCGGCGCGCGGCTTTGGCTTTGCGCGGCGCGGCGCGGCGGCCGGCGCGGCCGGCGCGGCCGGCGCGGCCGCGGCGACGAGGGGCGCGTCGTCGCGCGCGGCGGCGGAGGGCTCGTGCGCGTCGCGCAGCTCGGGCGCGAGGCGGTCGGCGAGGTGCGGCTGGTCGGAGTGCTTGAGCAGCTGGCCGGCCATGCGCGACCACGCGCGGAGGAGCTCGCGCTGGCGCGTGGACCCGGGCTGCGCGGGCGAGGGCGGTCAGCCGAGGCGGGCGCGGCGGCGGGGCGGCGGGGCGGCGGGGCGGCGAACCAGGTTGGCGCGGCCGGTGGAGTAGATCTCTGCGCACGTGCGCGCACGACGATCGAACGGCGCGCGGGCGCAGCTGTGAGGCGGGAGGCGCGCACCGCAGCAGATCGGCTCGCCCACCGGCCGCCACGCGAGCCCGACAAAGGACTGGCGGTCGTAGTGACTGGTGCTCGAGTGCGCGTTGGCGAACTTGTCGCAGTCGAGGCGGGCGCCGAGCGAGACGGCGGCGACTTGGTTGATCACGGCGAACTTGCGAAAGTGCAGCCGCAGCCCGGCCTGCTGCGCGAGCTGGCGCTGCGCCCGGAGGATGGAGAGGCGCGCCTCCATCTGGCCCGCGCAGCCTGTATGGATGAAGCGCTAACTTGTTTTTTGGTTCGAGACTGTGCTGAACTATTCTGCAAACAGCCATGCTTTGGGACGTGTCTTCTGAAGATGAGACGGCTGAGCCAGTCGTCTTTGTGAAGATGAAAAAGTGCAAACGTTGCAACGACACCATGCCGATTGACAAGTTCAAGTCTCGCATTAGGAACAGAGGTAGTGGTGAGAAGACGTATTTTGAAAGTCGATGTCTTCCATGCTTTTTCGAGTTTGAGCACGAACGTGTCACAAGCGACGAGTATAGGAAGAACCACAATGAGTACTCCAAGCAAAAGAGTGTTCTCGAGAAACGAAAGGAATACAGAAGGCAAGATCATGTTGTTGAGCAGGAAGAACACTATCGCAAAAGTGATGCTGGTAAAGCCTCAATGAAGCGCAGAAAACGGAAGTACTACGGATCAGATAAGTGGCGAGCCAACCAGGATGAGGTCAATGCTGAGAGGCGAAGACGATATTCCGAAAGCGAAACCATTAGGATCAACACGCAGGTATCGAACACGTTGGTAAAGATGCTCATTGGCAAGAGGAGGAGTTCGGAGACCGTCTTTAAGTGGACAGGGTTTCAAGACGTAGATGATCTTGTGGAACATTTGCAAGCACTATTCAAAGAAGGGATGACCCTCGAGAACTACGGGTCCGTTTGGCACATCGAGCACAGAGTTGCAAAGTGTTGGTATTCCAAGAGCGAAGAAGATATACGCCGTTGCTGGTCTCGTCGGAATGTTGTTCCGGAGTTTGCAAGCGACAACTGGAAGAAAGGCATAACCATTATCGACTCCATATGCCACAGCGTTGGGTCCATGCACTGGCCGGAGGGCTGGTTGGGCGTGCTCCCGCCGCCATCTCAGAGGCCAGAAATGTATGCCAAGGTTCGAAACGGTGGATAACGCACCGGTGCCGACGACGCGGCCTGTGTGGAAGACGAGCACGCGCGCGCGCGGCGCCGAGAAGGCGAGCTGGACTGCGGCGAACCGCCGCGGCGCGTAGTACGAGTTCGAGCAGCGGCTCGCGATGAAGTGGAGGTCGAGCGGCAGCGTGACGCCCGAGCCGGGGCAGGGCACGGCCTCGGCGAGCGTGACGACGTTGACCAGCCGCGGCGTCAGGTGCAGCACGTTTGCAAACGGCGCGAGCGGCACGTGGTCGACGAAGCGCGCGGCCGCGACGAGCGCCTCGTCCGAGAGGTCCTCGGGCTGCTCGCTCGCCTTTTGCGCCGCGCGCTCCTCGCGGCAGCGCGCGGTGACCTCCTCGATGGCGGCCAGCAGCTCGGCGCGCGTCGCGGCGACGCCCTCCGCGTCGTCGGGCGCGACGGCGCGCTGCGCAAAGGCCACGTCGGCCTTGAGGCGCGCCCACGCGGCGTCCATCGGGCCTCGTCGTGGAGGCGCGTCAACGGCGGCGTCATGCGTTAGCGATCGGAATATCGTGTCCGTAGCTGGCCACTAAGAAAAAGGTGGGCCGATGAGCCTGAGGCCGGTTGAACGGCCCGTCGTCTCGGTGGAGACGCAGTTGCGTACGCGTCGTCTTCAAGATGTGCTCATAGCGGGCGTCACCGCAAGGTTCGGGTCGAGCCTAAAGATTGACTCGGTCGCTGGCGGAGCGGCAATGACCGGCCCTTCGGCAGGTGGGTCTGGCGCCCCAACCAACCGCTTCGCTCAGATTCGAGCGCGACTGGCGGCCGCCGGAGCGCGTTTGGGCAGCAATCGCAGCACGGCGCGCGAGATGGAAATTCGGTTGGCAGATATGCAGCGCCAACTGGCGGCCTCACAGCAAGTTATTCTCGACGTCGGTCGTATGGTCGACGACGAAGAGCGCAGGAACGTTGAGCTTAATAGGCAGCTCTTGGAAGCGCGTGACCAGGTTGTCGTGTTGCGCGAGCAGCTCGAGTATGCCTATAGAGATACCGGACGGCTACGAAGCGAGATTCGCGGTCTGAACCAGGAGATTCAAACCATTAGCCGTGAGCTCGAGGAGGCCTCCTCGCAGAACCAGTTGTCGCGCGAGGAAATTGCACGGCTCACCCAGGAGATGGCGGCACTGAGACAAGAACTCGAGAGCGCCGAGAGGACGATCGACGGCCTGCTTTCTCAGCTCGGAATCGAAAGGGAGAGGGCCGCGCAGCTCGCAGAAGCCGTGGCCGCCGAAAGGGGCGCCAGGGAAAACTGCGAGGCTGACCTTTCCACGGCGAGGTTAGAACTCGATGCGGCGCGAAATGAGGTCGCGCGGGCGGGAGAAAGGGCGCGAGACGCGGAGCAAGCGGCCGCCGAGGCCGAGGGCCGTGCGGCGGCGGCAGAGGCGGCCGCTGAGCAGGCGCGTCAGGCGACGCGGGCCGCGGAGCGGGAGGCCGCCGAGGCCAATAACCGTGCGGCGGCGGCGGCGGCTGCGCAGGAAGCAGAAAGGTCACGGGAGGCGGCAGCGGCCAGAGAAGCAGCACAGGCGGCGCGGGCCGAGGCAGCAAGGGCACAGGACAAAATGGCAGAAGCGATGGCCAGTCTCAGATCCCAGGGGGAGAGAAACGCCGCGGCGCTGGAGAGACTTCGCGCGATGATCGAGCGGGGACAGCAGAGGGCCGGACAGGATCAGGCGGAACTGCTCAACCAGATGCGACAGCAACAGGCGCAGCCCCGGGCCGCCGACGCCGGTATCGAAGAGCTGCTCCGGGCGACCGCAAAGAGCAACCCCAAACTGTACGGAGACCAGCTGCGCAAAGCAATGCAAAATAACGACCTCGTCGAATGCAAGCGGTTGCTCAAGATGGGAGCGTCGATCAACGACTATGACGAAAGGGGGGAATCCCTTTCGTCGACTGCGACGCCGTGGTTTTTGATGACCGTGGTAGACGACGGGGGCCGGAGTTTCTGGGATTTCGGATCGAGGACGACGGACCGCATGAGGGTTGAGGAAGCGATAAAATTCCCACAGTGGTACAACTTTGATACGCAGCTGAAGATCATGGATGCTGTCAAAGAGTCAGGACAGCGGTTCTACCACACTGCACTGGGAACGGTGACACTCCATTCGCAACCCCCGGAATACTGGGTTCGTAAGCTTTTGCACTGGAAAGACGAACGCGAGTCGAGTAGCATTGGCGGGTGCTGGCCGCTCTACACTAACAGGAGGCTGCTCCAGCGCGCAATCGACCTTGATCTGTTCGCCGGCAAGCTCGACCTGCTTAAGTATTGCTCAGCAGAAGCACTAGCTGTGACAAAACTTGGCAAGCTGGAGTGGGAACTGCACATAGATCAACTGAGTATGATCTTTGAGCTCGGCGTGCAGCAGTACAGGGATGCCAACAGAGAACAGGACGCAATACAGTGGGTCCGCGATACGCTCGAAGTGGAAAAAGCCAATGGACCACCCAGTCCATCTCCTCGTTCCAAAAGGCTGGACGTATTCCGCGCTTTCTTCACCGAGCAGGCGGAGCGGGTCGGGCTGCGGATATAGAGCTGTGCGCGTGCGTGCGTGCGCATGTGTGCGTTGGGAAATGATTTTTTAAAACGACGGCGTCATGCGCTAGCGCCATGGAGGATAAGTCGTCGCGCGCCGACGAGAGCCAGGGACGCCGATGGCGCTGCCCAACCTCGGCGCGCTCAGCCTCGGCCCGCCCACGGGGCCGCTCTTCCAGTGGGAGCGGCCGCGCAAGCGGACGCGCCGGCAGACTGCCGAGCAACAGGAGCAGGAGGGCCCGCAGTGCTGCCCGATCTCGCAGGAACCGCTCGCGGACGGCGAGTGGTACTACACCTTTCCGGGGGACGAAGCGAAGACGGCCTACGAGATCCCGCAGATCTACGAGTACCTCGCCCGTAAGGCGCGGAACGGCCTGCCGCTGACCAACCCGACCAACAGCGCCGAGGTGATCCCTCCCGAGGATTGGCAGGCCATCAGAGAGCGGGTGGAAGGCTCCGCCGCGCCCGCCATCGCCGCGAACTGGCGCACGTGGGTCGGCCTGAGCGGCGTGCAGTTCGAGGCGCTGCGTTTCTGGAATCGGCTCGCGAATGGCGATCATCGCTACGATTGGATGAAACTTTGGTACACGGAAATGCGACGGCACGAGCGCGAGATCAACAGGAACACCGACGGTCGGCTGCAGCGGGCCGGAGGCTTCCAGTACACCACCCCGTTCAGGGACGGCCTCCTCGAGATCCGGTGGCTGATTGACCACTTCGTGCTTCCGGAGCACCGGCCGCGGTCGACTGCGTCGCGCCTTCCAGTCGAACAGAACATGCTCAACGTCAAAATGGTCATCGACTCGAACACTCCTCTCGCGGCCAAGCTGGACAGCTCAGCCAACGTCTTCGCGGATCGGGTGGACCCTTTGCGCCTCGGCATGCTCGCGATGCTCCTAATGAACGATATGCCGCCAGAGCAGCGCGCCTCCATCACCACGGCGTTTGTCAACGAGGCGGCACTACAAATCGCCCCCAACGACTTCTTCGTGGAGATCGTGCGCGAACACGACGTTTACAACGTCTTCGTCTACGTGTCACCGCTGGTGCTGTACGGAGCGGCGATGGTCCACGCTGCGGCGCGGTCTGAACAAGGCACGCTTGCGGGCGGGGGGTCGTTCTTCGGCTCGCGGATAACCCCCAGCATGCTCACAGTCGCGGGCTACGGCGTCCAAGACGGCATGCAGTGCCTCGAGGCGCGTCCGTTGGACTGGTACGAGCACCCGGAGCCGACGCAGTACGGCCGTATCCAAGAGCACCAACGCACTTGGAAGCGGTCCGTTCAGGCCCTGATCGCGATGGTGTCCAACTTCTTTCAAGGATTCGAGTTACACAAGCAAAGGACCGCGGACGTGGGCACCGACCGCTTCTTCCTCGCAAACCCCCCGACTCGGCGCGACTTCCGAGGGGGGCCGGCGCCGCTGCTGACCACGGCAAACCCCGAGCAGAGGCTGGCCGAGTACGTTGCCGCGCACGCGCAATACGAAGCCGAGCGCGGCGTGTACCGCTCGGGCGCGGGCAGCGACGAAATCAGCTACAGCAAGACGCTCCACGTGCCCTTTTGGTACGCAGTGGTGCCGCGGCTTTAAAAGGCGTTCTTTTTTGAAAACACGCACCACGCACGTTTACGCACGCACACGCCGCGGTTTTGGTGTTCACGCGTCGAAGATGCGGATGGCGCGCTCGCCCTTGGCCGTCGTGTTGCACATGGGGCACTTGGGCGCCGGCGCCGCCAGGATCTGCTCGCAGCAGTCCTCGCAGAGGCAGCGGTGGTAGCAGGGCACGACGGCCCACTGCTTGGGCTTGTCCATGCAGACGACGCAGAGCGCGGCCTCGTCTTGCGCGTCGGCGGCGGCGGCGGCGGCGGCGGCGGCGGAGGAGGCCTCGGCCAAGCCGGCGACCTCGAGGTAGGCGTCGCGCGCCTCGTTGAGGGCCGCCGCCTCCTGGCGCTTGGCCTTGTGCAGCGCGTCCTTGAGCGCGTCCTGCGCTTGCTTGGCGGCCTCGGCGGCCTTGCGCTGCTCCTCCTTTTCGCGCTCCAGCTTGCGGATCGTGGCGAGCAGCGCCTTGCTGTCCTCCTCCTTTTCCTGGGCCGGCGCGGCGGCGGCGGCGGCGGCCTCGGCGGCCTCGGCCTCGCGCGCCTTGCGCCGCGCCTTCTTGCCGGGCTGCTTCTTCTTGGGCTCCTCGTTGAGCTGCTCCTCGGTGATCTTCCAGTCGAGCGGAATGTTGATGCGGTTGTTGTCGCGCGAGACCAGGCAGATGGCGCCGCCGGGCGCCTCGCGAAAGAGGAGGCAGACGTTCTGGGCATGCGCGCCCTTGGACGCGGGCGCGAGCTGGGTCACCATGACGGGCCAGCCGTTGCACGCCGTCCACTGGGGCGACCGCTGCTCCTCGGGGTTGAGCGCCTCCCACACGATGTTGTGGGCGGGGTCGCGGTAGAGTCCAAAGACCTTGTCGCAGCCGCCGGCGGCGTCCACGGAGACGAAGCCGATCTCGGGCGGCTTGAGCGGCTTGGGCGGCGGCTTGGGCGGCGGC
>Ga0315315_10006736_pt1 | contig 10625 bp, 12 predicted proteins | sample M140m3416metaG_FD_203699 | JGI IMG/M metagenome (GOLD analysis project Ga0315315, IMG submission 203699) | Ammonia-oxidizing marine archaeal communities from Monterey Bay, California, United States - M1 40m 3416 | ecosystem: Environmental > Aquatic > Marine > Intertidal zone | place: USA... | reverse complement strand
AATTCTTTTAATTAAACCATCTTCAAAAATATCATTTTGTTTTAAACTTGAAATTTTATAGTCTTTAACAATTAAACTATTATCTTCAGCGAACTTTTTAAACTTTTCTCCCTCAAAAGCTCCTAAGCTTATATCTTTAGCCAATGATGTATTTTTCTCAATTTTTTCTTTAAAACTTAATTGAGCATTAAGAGCCTCTAAAACCTCTGGGTCATTCATAGGTCTATTCTTTTTCTCCTCTTTTTTTATTTCTGCTAAATAATATTTACTATCAATATTTATAATCTCAGGTGATTGAGGTATTTTTAAATTGTAAATCTTTTTAAAAAGATTGTCTGGCAAACTTTCTACTTTATTTTTTCTCTCATTTTCTTTTTTTGCATTTATTTTATTAAATTCTACAATTTTTAAGCTATTTGCTTTTGCTGTTTCTTCAAATGATTGTCCATCTAAAATATTATTTTCAATAATATCTAATTGTTTAAAAAAATTTTCATTATACTCTTTACTCCCGCTAATTAATTCTGGTTTAATTTCTGAGTATCTTATTGATTTAAGTTCAGTAAAAAATACATTTTTATTTCTTTCGTAAAGTTCTTTAATACTTTCTTGTGATGGTTTATTTTTGGAGTGATATTTTTCTAAATCTATATACTGAATTGTTTTTGTTTGATTTTCTTTCCTAAATTCTTTTTCAACTAGAATTTCAGGAATGACTATTCCTCCTGCCAAAGAACTTAAAAACTGCCTTCTTTTTTCTTGCTCTACAATATTAGCTTCAAATTGAGGAGCTGTTACTCCACTTTTAATTAAAAATTTTTCATACTCAGTTCTTGAAAACTTATTATCTTTAAAAAATATTTTATCGTTTTTAATTATATCTCTTAAAGCATTATCATTTACTACAATACCAAGCTTTTCAATTTCTAAAGACATTACTTTTTTACCAATATAATCAGATAAAATTTGTTCGATCAGATCTGTCTTAGACAAATTTTTAACCTGTTCTTCATTCAAATTTAAGCGATTGATATAATTAACAAATTCCTTAGTGCTAATTTTATTAGAGTCTACAGTTGCAATTACGTTTTGGTTTCCACCTCTAAATACATCTCCCATCCCCCAGAAGACAAACGGTAGAATAATTATACCGACCAGCAGCTTAATGAAAAAAGATTTTGATAATTTACCTATTGATGTTGCCATAATATTAATTTAATAAGTCCAAAATTATACACCTATAGATTAAAATTTAATTTAAGGCAAATTATGAGATATTTTATTGGTAATTGGAAAATGTTTGGAGTACCTAAATCTGTTAGTATTCTTAACAAAATTAATTCATACCATTCTAAAGACAAAAATAGAAACAAATACAAAGTAGTAATTACTCCGCCATACACTCTGATTGAAAGTTATTCTAGATATTTTAAAAATAAGAGAATTTCGATAGGTGCTCAAAATTGCTATCAGAAGGAACTATTCTCTTCAAATACTGCTGCAATCAGTCCGTATATGCTAAAGAGCGTAGGGGCTAAATATACTTTAGTTGGACATTCGGATAACAGAGGTGAAGGTGATTCTGACTCAATGCTTAAGGATAAAGTTAGATACGCTTTAAAAAATAATTTAAAAGTAGTTTTTTGTATTGGAGAAAACAAAATTGAGAAAAAAAATAAAAAAACACTGAGTGTTTTAAAAAGACAACTGACAAAAGTCCTTGAAAAAAAATTTAACAAAAACAATATTATTGTTGCTTACGAACCTATCTGGTCTATTGGAACAGGAAAAATACCTACTGCGCATGAATTAAAAAAAACAACTGTCCACATTAAAAAAGTTTTAAAAGGTATCTTTAAAAAAAATAGTCCATCAGTGCTTTATGGTGGTTCAGTAGACGGTAACAATGTTGAGATGTTTAAAGGAATAAGAGAAATTGATGGTTTTTTAATAGGAGGAGCATCAAAAACCTCTAAAAAATTTATTGATATAATAAAGAATTACTATAGATAAACATTATGGAAAGTTTACTTATTTTTGTAAATATAGCCTTAGCAATAATCCTAGTAATAATAATTTTGTTACAAAGATCTGAAGGAGGAGCATTAGGTCTTGGTGTTTCACAAGATAATTTCACATCCGCAAGATCCGTCGGAACTTTTTTAACAAAATTTACTTCAATCGTGGCCGCATTATTTATAGTTTGCAGTATTGCTATAGTAGCAATTTCTCGAGATGAGTTTCGTGAAACACAATCAGTTCTTGAAAAGGAAGAAGAAGAAAATTCAAATCTTCCACAAATACCTCAATCTAAGTAATTAAGTCTTTGTATTTAATAAAATATAAAGTATAACATACTTCCATGGCGCGATATATATTCGTAACTGGCGGCGTGGTTTCATCTTTAGGCAAAGGATTATCATCAGCATCACTCGCTTATTTATTACAATCAAGAGGATTTAAAGTAAGAATTAGGAAATTAGACCCTTATTTAAATGTCGACCCAGGAACTATGAGTCCATTTCAACATGGAGAGGTTTTCGTAACTGATGATGGAGCTGAAACAGATTTAGACCTTGGTCACTACGAAAGATTTTCAGGTATTTCTGCTAAAAAATCTGACAACATTACTACCGGTAAAATTTACAGTGATGTTTTGAAAAAAGAAAGACAAGGAAAATATTTAGGCAAAACTGTTCAAGTAATTCCTCACATTACTAACAGAATTAAAGAATTTATAAAATATGATGTTGCAAAAGAAGATTTCGTAATTTGTGAAATAGGTGGAACAGTCGGAGATATTGAAAGTCTTCCATTCCTGGAAGCAATAAGACAATTTTCTAATGATTTTGGTAGAAAAAATACATTATTTATTCATTTAACTCTAGTTCCTTACATGAAGGCATCAGATGAAATAAAAACTAAACCTACACAACATTCTGTTAAAGAACTTAGAAGTATTGGTATTCAACCTGATATTATTATTTGTAGGTCAGAAAGATCAATTCCTTTAGATCAAAGAAAAAAGATTTCTTTATTTTGCAATGTATCGATAAACGATGTTATCGAAACAGTTGACGTAAAAACAATTTATGAAGCACCAATAAGTTTTAATAAGGAGAAATTAGATGAAAGAGTTTTAAAATTTTTCAAAATAAAATCAAGAAAAAAAGTGAACCTAAATCCTTGGAAAAAAATCACTCATTCAGTATTAAATAATAAAAGGAAAGTAAATATTGCGATAATTGGAAAATACGTAGAATTAAAAGATGCATATAAATCTCTAGACGAAGCTTTAACTCACGGCGGAATAGCTAATAATTTAAAAGTAAATTTAGTAAGAATTGAGTCTGATTATTTGAAAGCAAAAGAAATTAAAAATAAATTAAAAAATGTTTCTGGAGTTTTAATTCCAGGTGGTTTTGGAAAAAGAGGAACAGAAGGAAAAATTGCAGCTATAACATATGCAAGAAAAAACAATATACCATTTTTAGGTATATGTTTTGGCATGCAAATGGCAATAATAGAATTTGCAAGAAACAAATTAAATATAAAAAAAGCAACATCTAGTGAATTTGGACCATCAAAAGCATCAGTAATTGGTTTGATGAGTGAATGGATGAAAGATGGAAAAATGATTAGAGGAACTGATAAAGACCTTGGCGGCACAATGAGATTAGGCAGTTATGAGGCAAAGCTTAAAAAAGGATCAATGATTAGCAACATATACAACTCTACTATAATTCACGAAAGGCACAGGCATAGATATGAGGTGAATATAAATTTTAAGCAAGAATTTGAAAAAAAAGGTATGATGTTTTCAGGACTATCTCCAGACGCAAAATTACCTGAAATAATAGAACTTAAAAACCATCCTTGGTTTGTTGGAGTTCAGTTTCACCCAGAATTTAAATCTAGACCTTTAGCTCCACATCCTTTATTCTCATCATTTATAAAAGCCGCAAAAATCAAATCGTACAAATAATGACTAACCATAAAGTAAAATGTTCCAATTTTGAAATAGCCAATGATAAGCCGTTTACTTTGATTGCTGGACCTTGTCAGTTAGAAAATGAAGAACACGCTTTAAAAATTTCTTCAGAACTTAAAAAAATTACTAACGATCTTGGAATAAATTTAATTTATAAAACCTCATTTGATAAAGCCAACAGAACCAGCCTAAAAGGAAAAAGAGGTATGGGTTTAGAAAAATCTTTGCCAATATTTGATAAAATTAGAAAAGATGTGGGTCTACCTGTATTAACTGATGTTCATACTGCGGAGCAATGTTCAATTGTTGCTGATCATGTTGATGTTTTACAAATCCCAGCGTTTCTTTGTCGTCAAACAGATTTATTAATTGCTGCAGCTAAAACTGGAAAAATAATTAATGTCAAAAAAGGACAATTCTTAGCACCGTGGGATATGGCTAATGTAATAAAAAAAATTGAAGACTCTGGAAACAAAAATATTTTAATTACAGAAAGAGGAGCAAGTTTTGGTTATAATACACTTGTTTCAGATATGAGAGCTTTACCAATCATGTCTAGATATGGTTTTCCAGTTGTTTTTGATGCTACTCATTCAGTTCAGCAGCCAGGCGGTATGGGTGAAAAAAGTGGAGGACAAAGAGAGTTTGTTCCTTATTTAGCTCGAGCAGCTATAGCTGTTGGTGTTGGAGCAATTTTTATGGAAACACATGAAGACCCTGATAATGCGCCATCAGATGGTCCAAATATGGTGCCATTAAATGAAGTAAAAGCATTATTAAAAAAATTAACTGAAATAGATAAGTTAGTTAAATAAAAGAATGGCAAAAATCAAAAGTGTTAAAGGCCGACAAGTTTTCGATAGCAGGGGAAATCCTACTGTTGAAGCTGAAATTTTTTTAGATGACGGTTCATCAGCTTCTGCAATTTCTCCATCAGGCGCATCTACAGGTGCTTTTGAGGCACATGAATTAAGAGATAAAGATCAGAATAAATTTTTGGGGAAAAGTGTAAACAATGCAATTAAAAATATTAATAATAAAATTTCAGACAAATTAAAAAACTTGGAACCTGATCATCAAGAGAATATTGATAAAATTTTACTAGAATTAGATGGAAGTGAAAATAAAACTAATCTTGGAGCTAATGCAACATTAGCAGTTTCATTAGCTAATGCAAAATGTGCAGCAATCACGAACAATCAATCACTTTTTAAAAATCTAGGAAAATCATATTCTCTGCCTATACCATTAATGAATATTATAAATGGAGGAGCCCATGCAGATAATGATTTGAATATTCAAGAATTTATGATTAGACCGGACTCCGCTAAAAATTTTACAGATGCTATAGAAAAATGTTTTCTTGTAATACAAAACTTAAAAAAACTATTACAATCTAAAAAAATGTTAACAAATGTCGGTGATGAGGGTGGTTTTGCTCCATCAATAAATTCTAATGAAGAAGCTTTAGACTTAATAGTTCAAGCTATTGAAAAATCAAAATTAAAACCTGGAAATGACGTTGTAATTTGTTTAGATGTTGCTGCAAATGAATTAATGAATGAAAAAGGAGAGTATTCAATTCAATCATCTAATTTTATGCCTGTAGCCGATGTCGTTAATTATTACAAAAAATTAACATCTAATTACCCAATTAAATCTATCGAAGATCCATTTGCGGAAGAAGACTGGGGGTCATGGAAAAAAATTACATCAGTAATAGGAAACGATGTCCAAATAGTTGGGGATGATTTGTTTGTAACGAATTCTAGAAGGCTTGAGAAAGGTATAAAAGAAAAGTCTGCCAATAGTATTTTAGTTAAACCTAATCAAATAGGAACATTAACCGAAACTTTACATGTTATATCTATGGCAAAAAAAGCTAATTTCAGCACTATCATTTCACACCGATCTGGAGATACAGAAGATACGTTTATAGCTGATTTGGCGGTAGCTACTAAGTCCTCACAAATTAAAACAGGCTCATTAGCTAGATCTGAAAGAGTAGCTAAATACAATAGATTATTACGCGTCGAAGAAGAACTTGGCAACCAAGCTAAAATGGCTAGAATCTAATTTATGATGCTATTTGAAAGTTTTAAAAAAAAGAAATTTCTTTTATTTAACATTTTTTTAACTTTATATATCGGCATCAATCTAATTGGAGGCGAAAGAGGATTGATCTCTTATTTTGATAAAAAAAATACTTACAAAGAATTAATTGAAAAAGAAAGATTGCTTACAGTAAAATTAAAAGACCTAGATCATAGAATTTTATTGATAAACAAAAATGATCCAGATTATTTAGATATGCTATACAGACAAAAATTTAACTATGTGACTAAAGATGAAATAATAATTAAATTAAAATGAGTGAAAAACCAAGACATCCAGAAAAAGTAAACAAACCGATTAATCCTATTAAGAAAAAACCTGATTGGATAAGATCTAAAATAGTAGACTCCCAAGTATTTTTTCAAACTAAAAAAGTTGTAAACCAAAACAATCTTGTTACAGTTTGCCAGGAAGCAAATTGTCCTAATATCACTGAATGTTGGAGTAAAAAACATGCAACATTTATGATAATGGGAGACACTTGCACAAGAGCTTGCGCATTTTGTGATGTCAAAACTGGTAAACCAACTGACCTTGATATTTTTGAGCCTTTAAAGATTTCAAATGCAGTAAAAGATCTCAACTTAAAACACGTAGTGATAACATCTGTTGATAGAGATGATCTTGAAGACGGAGGATCAAACCATTTTTATAAAGTTGTTAAAGCAACAAGAGATAAAAATCCTGAAACTTCTATTGAAGTGTTAACACCCGATTTTTTAAGAAAAGGTGATGCATATAAAAAAGTTTTGGAAGCAGATCTAGATGTTTTCAATCATAATATTGAAACAGTTCCAAGACTTTATACGAAAGTTAGACCAGGAGCACGCTATTTCGCTTCATTGGAATTACTTAAAAAGGCAAAAGCATTTAATAAAAAAATTTTTACTAAGTCAGGTATTATGGTTGGGTTGGGTGAAACTAAAGAAGAAGTGCTACAAGTTATGGATGATTTAAGATCAGCAGAAGTTGATTTTATTACAATAGGTCAATACTTGCAGCCATCAGCAAAACATCATCCCCTTAACCGATACTATCATCCAGATGAATTTAAAGAGCTAGAATCTATTGCTAAAATAAAAGGTTTTTTATTGGTTTCTTCATCACCTTTAACTAGATCATCTTATCATGCAGATGAAGACTTCAGAAGATTACAAGACGCAAGAAATAAAAAGCTTGAATGTCAACCGCAACATTAAAAAAGATTATTCCTTGTAAAAAAGATCAGCTTGTCGAGATGGTTTTGGATATTGAGAAGTATCCTGAATTTGTTCCTTGGTGTATTGAGGGAAAAGTTTTAGATAAAAATGAAAGTTCTGACCTCATTACATTTAACGGAGATTTAAAAGTTGGTAAAAGCATTTTAAATGAAACTTTTTCAAGTCATGTTTCTTACCACAAGGAAACAGATAAAATTATTGTTACGAATTTAGAAGGTCCTTTAAAACATTTAAAAAATGAATGGCATTTCAAAGAAATAAATAACAATACACAATTAGAATTTTTTATTGATTTTGAATTAAAAAATCCGATTTTAAACGGAATTATGAAAAAATCTTTTGAGCTTGGTTTAAATAAGATTGCAAAAGCCTTTGAAGAAAGAGCAATCAAATTGTATAAATAATGTTAATTATTACGTTCTTATTAGTAGTTTTAATTTTTACATTTAAAAGCCTAGCCTCATATATTAAAAAAATTAGAACCGGTGATCCAAATGAAAGCGATATAACTTATTGGATGTTTTCTTATGATTTTAAATCTCCAAATAAAGATTGGGTGCCCGAAAATAAAAATCTTTTAGCAAAAAAAAGGGCAAGAAATTTTTTAGTTTTTATTCTTTATATTAATGCAATTGGGATATTCTTGTTGTTAAATAGTTTTACGGCTCATTTACTAAATTTTATTGTTAACCCAGAATTCAGTTATCCTATTTAATTAATTTTAATAATAAATTAAGTGATTTTTTTACTGTTTGTCTTTGAATATAGGCCCTGCCTTTATTTTTAAAATTACATTTATTAACAACAACATTTTTTCCAATTCTAATTCCAATATAAACTAAACCAACTGGTTTTTGTTTAGACCCACCTTCAGGACCAGCTATTCCTGTTATTGAAACACAAATTTTTGATTTACTAATTTTACTAAGGTTATTAACCATAGCCAAACAACATTTAACACTCACAGAGCCATATTTTTTTATAATTTGTTGAGGAACTTTTAATATACCAATTTTTGCTTGATTAGAGTAAGTGACCAATCCCATCGTAAATACTTTTGATGATCCACTTACAGAAGTAATACTGCTGGACATCATACCTCCCGTACAAGATTCCGCAATTGCAAGTTTTATTTTTTTTCTTTTGATTAATGAAATTATCTTTTTATTTAAACTCATTATAAAAATTTTGATTTAATTATCATAAAGATTATCAATGTAAGCACTACATATAAACCAGCTACTACATCATCTATTATTACTCCAAAACTATTTTTAAATTTCTTGTCAAAAAAATTGACTGGAAAAGGTTTCTTAATGTCAAAATATCTAAATAAAATGAAAATATATAAATAAAATAAAACTGCTTCTTGAGAGTCCTTTGTTGTTCCATGAGAGACCTCATATAGATAAATTGGAATAGATTGGCCGATGAATTCATCTACAACAACTTCTTTAGGATCTTTATTTTCGCTATATTTTATATATTTAGACACTGCATAAAAAGAAAAAATAAAAATTATTAATAAAATTGATAAAATAATGTTGTTAGATAAATTAATTATATGAAATAAGCTGTATAGAATAACAGTTGTGATTAGAGAAGTTATTGTTCCTGGAGCAAATCTTAATGATCCAATACCAAAACATGTAACAAATAAATAATTTAAAGTCTTAATCATATTTTATAACTGAACATATAACTTCACATGCTATTGCTTTTTCTTTTCCTATCAAACCAAGTTTTTCTGTAGTTTTTCCTTTTATATTAACTCGATCGTTAGAAATTTCACAAAGTTTAGCGATATTATTTATCATTTTATTTTTGTAACTTTTGATTTTAGGTGTTTGAGTAATAATATTAATATCAATATTATTTAGAAAATAACCTTTTAATTTAATTTGTTCTATCACTTTTTGAAGTAAAATTGTTGACCGTATGTTTTTAAATTTTTTACTTTTATCTGAAAACATTTGACCAATGTCACCCATTTTACAAGCACCTAAAATTGCATCAGTAACAGAATGAAGAACAGGGTCACCATCTGAATGACCTAGTGTACCTAGCTTTGATTTTATTCTTAAACCAGCTAAATAAAGTTTTCTATTTGGAACTAATCTGTGAACATCAAATCCTATACCAACACTCTGTTTGGATTTATATATATTCCTGAGATTTTCAAAATCTGTTTGATCCGTAATTTTAAAATTATTCTTTTCACCTTTTATAAATTTAACTTTGTTAAGATCCATATATAAAGAAATATCATCGTCTTTATATTTATCAAAATTAGTTTTATGTAGAAGATATATTTCATTTAAATTGAAAGCTTGAGGTGTTTGAGTTAAAAATAAATTATCTCTTCTTTTCCCAACAATGTATTCTTCTTTACTGGAGTCTATTATTTGTTTTATAGCATCTTGAACTAAGATCTTTGGAACTACGGCTCGAGAATTTTTCATATTTTTAATAATTGAATTGAATAGTTTTAATGAAAAATTAGGTCTTGCTACATCATGAATTAAAACTTTTGAAACTTTTTTTTGATTTTTCAAATATTTCAAAGCATTGAAAGCGGATTGTTGTCTACTGTTTCCGCCAGCTATTAATTTAACATTTTTCAGTTTAAGTGATTTGACTCGTTTGAAGTCTTTTTTGTTATAAACAATAATAATCTTTTTAATTTGTTTAAATTTACGTGCTTTAATAACGTTTATTTCTATTAATGATTTGCCTGCTATTTTTTGGTATGGTTTACCAATATCAGACCTAAATCTATGGCTATTACCTCCAGCAAGAATAATTAAACAAAAACTCATGGTATTAACTTATATTACATTTATATAAATATTTAATGGTTATTAAAGATGTTTAAGATAATTAAAAATTTTAATTGGATTATTTTATCCTCATTTTTGTGCATTTTTATGGGGATTGTAACTTTTTTGACATTTATTAACGAAGGGTTTGTTCCTTTAAGCGATAAAAATTTACAAACTTTATTGATAATCGATATTTTTTTATTATTAATTTTTTTTACTTTAATATTTAAAAATTTTTATAGATTTTATTATACAGGAAAAAAAAATAAAAAAGGATCACAAACAAATTTAAAATATATTTCTGTTTTTTCTTTATTCACGGTAATACCTTCTTTAATAGTTGCAATTTTCTCTCTTTTTATTTTCAATTTTGGAGTTCAAAATTATTTTGATAAACAAATTACAAAAGCAGTTAATAACTCTTTTGATGTGGCTAAAAATTATTTAGATGAAAGTAAAGAAAATGTTTTATCCGAT
>Ga0315315_10006735_pt1 | contig 10626 bp, 5 predicted proteins | sample M140m3416metaG_FD_203699 | JGI IMG/M metagenome (GOLD analysis project Ga0315315, IMG submission 203699) | Ammonia-oxidizing marine archaeal communities from Monterey Bay, California, United States - M1 40m 3416 | ecosystem: Environmental > Aquatic > Marine > Intertidal zone | place: USA... | reverse complement strand
CACGGCACCGACAATCTCTTGACAGGAATATCCAATCTCCTCCAGGATACCCTCCCGCTCGTCCCGGCTGAGGACGAGGTCGGCGCTCTCGAGGCGATCGTTGGTCCTGTAATACTCGAATTCGTCCACATTGACAGTGACCGACTCGGAATCGTATTCCCACCCTATTGAAATGGCCGGTCCGTGAGAGCACGAAGGATTGTCGCCGAGAATTCTACTGTAGGAACGAATTTCGATAGTGGAGAAACGGATCGACGAGCTGCGCTTGAGTAGTCGCAGGGACGAGGCTTTGTTGCCCCCTCTAATCCGCACGGGAACTTTAATCTTTGGCAGGCTGTCATCGGTTGTGACATCCGGACCGTCACTGCCATGATATTCGAACTCCCTCATTTTCTCCATTTCTTCCTCGCCGTAGGCTGCCTCATAGCTTCCACTATATGTACCCGCGCGCGGTAAATGCACTGTTTTATAATTGCTCGGAGGATTGGCAGAGTCATTCGGGCCCTGAACATTCTGACGGCGTGACTCAGAAGTGCTTGGACGCCTCCGGATCGGGGGTCTAGGACGGTGTTCTACTTCCTCTTCGCTATCATTCGCATCTGGGATGCTACGAGGACTCGAGCGAGAGGACCGGCGGGAACGGCTAGACTTCACACTGGTCGCTGAAGAATGCAGCACGGGCGGGGATTGAGGAGGATTGTGGGAAATGACACCAGGGTAAAAATAGCCGCCTGAAATTGGCACCATACCGCCAGGGTGGATCTCAGAAGGCGGGGCGTAGTAGTAGAGCGTCGGCGACTCTTGACTGTGCTGAGTATGGTGCTGATATGGTATAGGCAGCATCATTTGAGGAGGAGGAGGGTTACTGGGATTGGTGGGGGCGTGGGTGGATTGCTGGTAGTATTCGACGTGGGACGGGGCAGCCTGTTCGTGTCCCTGCCCTTGTCCTTGGCTCTCCTGCTGCTGCTTCTGCTGCTCATGCGGATGGGAGGGAGCACCAGCATCAGACTGGTCAATTGTATTTGAGACTCCTGAGGGTGGTGGAACAAGCTGCGCCGCAACACCAACGCCAAGGTAGGCCTCGTGGTAGCTCTCCACCACTCTCTCCTTCCGCTCGCGCTCCTTTGCCTGCTTCCTTTCCTTCTTCTTCCGTTTAACGGCGATGGTCGCAGACCCAGAGCTGCGCTCCCCGGAGCTGTATCCGCCGTACTCGTCAAAGCTCGCCCACGACGATGATCGCGGCCTCTCGAGAATGCGGTGACTAGACCGGGCCGACCGGCGCGATTTGGAAGTGGAACGTTTGTTTGGGGACGGGGGAGAGGCAAGGGGGTTGCGTGACGGCCTCGGCTCGCCAGCAATGTCGCTGGGGCGATTATGACTTGGTCCAGCGGGAGCACTCGCAGAAGGAACAGGGTAGGTCGGTTTACAGTTGAGATCCTCCCGCTTCAAGGGCTTTTGCTTCCCCGCACCTTGGGAGGGGGACTGGGGGGGATCACTGGGCCGACTCTCTTGCACGGGGGAATCCCGTTCCCTCCGCATAATTGAGAGGGCCGAGGGATACTGCTGGTGCTGCGGAGCCGTATCAGCATCAGTTTGTGGATGGACATTGGCGCCATCGGCACCGTTACCAACACCATTGACATAGGTGCTTCCCGGAGGCGGGGCTGAAGGAATAAGGGCTGCGACGGAGGGATCGGGATCTGACGCGAAGTTCGCGTCGCTCGCAAGACCTTGATGCAATGGGGCCGTTGCGTCGTCCAGGGAACTGTTGTTAACGTTTCCTGACACCGATCCTTCCGCCGCAGCGTCCATGTCCACAGGTCGTTGTGCGAGCTCCTTAACTAGGAAGGTATGGCTCAGCTGCTGGATGGTGGGTGGCGCGGCAGAGGCGGGCGGGCGGGTGGCAGAGAGTGGGAGAACTACTCTCTAGAGTAGCACAACGAGAAACAAAATTCATTGTATGCATATGACAATACTGTAGGACTGCTTACTCTAGAGTACCTATGGATAGTACTCGTACTCTAGTAGATCTAATACCGGTACGTTCTAGTCTAGAGTAGTATGATGTTGATGTTTAATCGGCCTCCAGGATCCCATCCCCTTAAGAAAGGACTCACTGTACAGACGGACATCTGCCGGAGGTTACCCCATTGATATACTACAGTACTTACTAGCCAGTATGCATATTAGTACGTCCGTTGACATACAATGCATACTTAGTATGCATACTAGACTAGTACTACTGTAGGTACTCGACTCTAGTACTACAAGGAGCCTCGTATGCATACTAGCTAGTAGTACGGCTCGTAGATACCTCTACTCTAGCTAGTAGTAGATATCGTTTTTGTGCGTATGACATACGAGCTCGTAATATGCATATATATTATGCATAGTGCCGGAGGTTTAGATCTCGTACTACTCTAGAGAGTATGCATACTCTAGTACTCATACTAGAGTACCTACTAGAGTAATATGCATACTGTATGCATACTGCCTGGATACAATACCTCTGTGTTTCCTGGCTTGGAACAATGCATTCTACCACAGTAGAGTACATGTCCCTCCTCCTACCTTCTAGCTACTACTCTAGAGTATGGATACTACGAGTCGAGTACGACTCGTAGTAGATACGTAGCACGATTCCGCATCCGCGCTCCGTTCCAATCCTTTTTTCTTCGCAACACACACGTACTATATGCGTAGTATCCATAACATACTATGCATACTACTAGTACTCGTAATATGCTTGTTGCATACAAATATTATTTTTGATGATATGCCATATGCATGCTACGAGCTCGTACTCTAGTAGTAGCTACTCTAATAGTATGCATAGTATAATACGAGCCTAGTATCCATAACAGTACTACTAACTACTAGCTAGTAGTATGCATACAACTACTATGCATACTAGGAGTGGAGTAATATGCATAGCATAATATACATGTATGCATACTACTAGCTAGAGTATGCATACTACTCTAACTACTAGTAGTAGTAGAGTACAAGGAGATTCATAGGATATTAAAGTACATACACCATATACAATATTTGGATATTTGGCAAAAATGATTTCTTTGTTGACCCTCTTATTGAGATGCTGAAAACGTCCTGGCACCATGGCGTCGATGGCAGATTCTGGGCAGATTGCCGTCATGTTCCAACGGCTCGTAATCTATCACACAGGATTGCTCCCTGAATCCAGCGGACTGGACGAATCTGCGTCGATCGAGGAGCTCTGCGAGCACATTCTATATTACTATGATCACTCCGTGCACGGTGGTGATATTTTTACTGGCCGACATGCATCTGATGTCCCTGGGCAAGATCACTCCACAGAAAGTGCCGCAAAATTCGTTGGTCTGTGCACGGCGCTGCGTACCCTTCCATTCTCGTTGAAGATGGCAATGTCTTTGAATGGGCAGGATTTAGAGGGCAGGGATGATTCTGTCGGCTCGGACACTCCGGCATCGAATGCCTCTGGTCCATGTACACCAACATCATCATATCCAAACACTGATCAAGTTCATCTTTCCAATTCCACCCTCATGTTCATTGCGCTGGAAGAGGCATTTGAATGCAAGGGTCTCGTCGCCGTAGCACAAATTCCAAGGACGAGACAAAAAGCGGGAGGTAGTTTTCGCGTTAATAGAACGGGCGATGGGGATGACAACTATCAACCCAGCGGGGCCGATCCTCATGCAATTCGTACCATGATACAACACGCGCACACAACTTTTTGCCTTCTGAGCGGTGGGAGTATTCACAGAAGATTACTCTCTTTTGACGAGTCCGACCTGGTTGGTGTGAAATTGGGCGAGCAGGACGCGATTAGTGCTCCGACGCCCAAAACGAGGACCGGGAGCGGAGAAGGCGGTTTCGATGGTTCGGAGACTATTGCAGAATCAATGGCTGCGGCAGAAGCCGTTGCTCAAGAAGATGCGGCGTGGCGTGAGCGATGGTCCATGTCACCGCAATCTTCCGACCAGCTGGGTATGGGAGAACTTGACGATGCAAGTGACTTGGATGGCTACAACAGCGCAATGAATTTGCTTCGAATTTCCTCAACGACGAGAAGGAATGAGAGGGACGAAAGCGGTTCTTACCCTGGCGTTGCACAGCTTTATGACAGTCGCAAAAGACACAGAAAGCTAAAGGACCGCATGCTGTCGAACCGAGCATCCGCGGGCCTCTACGATCAGACTGGATCGGAAACGGATGAAAATATTCGGCAAATAGAGAAAGAAGTTTTGGACTCTCAAGACCACATTGACTCACTTCTGTCAGTCCTGCCGATCACCTCGCTTCGCCTTGCGCTGAAGGAATATTACAATGGAGTAATCCTAGATGCCGTCCAAAGGCGAACATTTGGTGGTGAATGCGTAGGGCGATGTATTGTTGAGCTACTTCCTGTCCCAGGGACTTCGAGCGCAGTGTCTCATTCGTATTGTCCTCGGGAAGCGACTCCTAGCACCGTTGCCTTACTGAGTCGGATCGTGCAGTTGCTTTTAGATGATCAAAGTCAAGACAAAGGCGCGTTCTTAGAGGTTGCAGGTATGAATACCAACGGCAGTAGGTCTTCAGTTCTGGCTATATCGGCATTTTACTACGGGCATCTGCTTTTTTCAAAAACTCCGCCTGGACCCGACCAGGGAAGTGTTCACGTATCCATCGAAGACGCTTCCACCATTTTTAGATACTTATCTCTTAAACAGGAACAGAAGACTGATATTGTGTCAAACATCCCGGATATGCCGGATTTGTGGATGCCACAAATTTTTGTTCCGGTTTCATTGGAGAGGACGCGAGAGGAAGTTAAGACGCGCGTTGCTCTGCTGGAGTTTGGCGACTTTGGATTTCTCGTTTTTGCCAACGACACCGCATTTACGAAACTACCGACCGCTGAAGATATGACAGTAAGTGGATCATCTCACAGCAGCGCGCTAGGAGCAGGAATTGATGTTTCTAGTTACCCGTGCGTACTTGAGACTTCAAGCGATCTTGCCAATGCCTTGAGATCTGTCTCAGAACAGCTCCAGTCAAACCTGATGCAGCTACCATCGACACTTGATTATGCTGAGAATTTTGCCGGTGAAGAAGGGGCTGATATCGTGTTCGTTGATCGATTACAGGGCCGACTGGCTCTCTACAGCCGATATAACACAAGTTGTGGTAGCTTGGACGATGGCGAGGGCGTTGATGTTGTTGGAGAGAATGGACAAGTATTTGCTCTCTGCGATCACAAAGATTTTGACTGCCGCCATATCCTTGCCTCTCATCTTCCTCTTGATATCATTTTGGCACTTGACGACATGATGAAGGAGGTGATTCGGTCAAACCAAAGACAAAAATTTGCAGAGAGTTCAAGAGTTATTGAGCTCTGTACCTTCTTGCCTCAGGGGTGGGTCTACGCAAGGGCACATCAGCATAGAGAAATGTATTGCGTGTTTGATCCGAATCTATTTGTTACACTCGCCGACGTACACAAGGCCGCGATCGGCTACAGAGCTTGTATATTTGGTGGTGCGTTGCTCTAATTAGTAGGGATCAAAAATTGCTTCCAAACCTGGCTTACTTGTATACATCAAAGAATGATCGTGACCGACCCCATCCACTTCCACCAATCTATGCGCGGACGACATGTTGTTGAATGATTTGATGTATAAGTTGTATATTTGCGCTCGCTCGTATCGGCAGCTGCCTTGGAAATCATCGTCTTCGCATCCCTGTCGCAGCGGTAGCAGATCTAAACTACCTGCAAGATAAATGACTCGGCGTCGTAAGTAGCGCCGTACCAGTCTAGAAACCCCACCACTAGAGTCTATAGCCCGGTCTTTGTACGGCGTGGGCAATCTTTCGACGTTGTGAAGGCCCTTTCCCAAGCCCCATTCCCACTGATCATACCCAGGACATTTTAAAACTGCAGCTTCTATGGGATCACTAAATCGTTGCGTCGATGTGTTCATACGTCGACCATCAAGATATGAATAGCTCCGTGGGTTTGTCGCAACTGAGCGAAGCTTAACTCGCTTGTCTTCGTCGAACGCAACGCTAGATGATAAGAGCGCCCATCTCTGCGCAAGCTGCCCACCTGCAGAATGGCCAATGACAGTGACAGATTCTAATTTCTCAAACAAGGTATGACGATTAGCAAAATGCTCAACCAAAGCATCCATAGCTTCGAAGGAGCTAGTGTTTCCATCAATAGAGTCTGCACCATACCTCCAAGTGTGAGGGATAGGATCCGTATCATTCCATCTCAGTGCACGAGTAATTCCATCCTCTGATGAGTTGGAGGGACGGAATGTTTTCACGGGGCCGTCTTCTTTCGCGAGAAAACGTGGCGCCAAAACAAGGACTGAATCTGGTTGATATTGGTTCTGGAGCTGTGCGGCACTTTGAGCGGCACAAAGATAATCATCTGCATTGCGGGATGAACCGTGCACAGAAATTACCACCTTTCTCACCCACGGCATTGGGGTATTCATGATTTCACCCATGTTGGAGTAGTAAGCAAGCTCCCAATTTTTGCTTTTTACTGGAAAGCCATGGAGAACGTCCAGAGTTCCGCTGGGCAGGACACAGAGTGTATATCGAGGAAGTACTGGCGGATGAGATACATCTCTTCCATCACGACAGGAACCAGAGCTTAAAGTGCCATGAAATAATGCACGCTCTTTTGAAAAGGCAAGTACTGACGATTCCTGAAGCTGGATTTCATTCCTAGCACATACTTCTCTTATTTGTCCGCCATCTGCAATCATCTCAGAACAAAGATATCCCGGATTGCATCCAGACAACGATGGACCGCAGCAAACTCCTGTTCCCGCGCCGATGGCATAGTGAGGATTAACTGTAAGGCACCCGATGCCTTTGTTCCCATCTAATTCGACCTCGCAACATGTGTTGAGGTTTGGACAGGCAGCTTTGCTACAGTTGTGAAAACTCGTAGCAGGAAAATATAGAATGGTTGCGACGGCCAGGAGAAGAAAAGGGAGGCTGCTGATGGTGCGCTGGGCCTGCCTCATCTTATCAGGTCAGTTTCAGTGATCAATCAGAGGACGATATTGTACATCATAAGAAAGGAAGTAAATCCCCACACGCCTGTCAAGCTATCACTCAGGTCAAGTCTGCAGTCAGGATCAGATCATGAGATCGTGGTGTGGTCGAAAGTGCCAAAAGGCTCCGAAGACAGCAAAAAACGGATCAGAAGGGTTATTTTATTTAGGACGTCTTCCGCTACTTTTGCATACTGTATATATAATAATAATGCATACTGTATGCATGGGTCGAGCTGTTACTACTCTAGAGTAGTAGTATGCATAGTAACATTACTAGCTAGTATGCATACAACTAGTAGCTAGTGCTACTACTAGCTACTCTAGAGAGTAGTATGCATAGTTGGAGTACAGTTTGCCTACTAGCTAGTACTCTAGCTAGTATGGATACTATGCATACTTGTATGCATACTCTAGAGTAGTATGAATAGCTACTACTACAAGAGTAGTAGTATGTGTGTGCCATGTTAACTAATCTACTACTAGCTACTCTAGAGTAGTAATACTAATTATGCATAGTATTACTCTATGGATATGCATAGTAATATTATTATTAATATTAATATTAATATTACTAGCTAGTACTACAGTATGCATACTATCCATATGGATAAGAAGTATTGGTATGTGCATACATTAGTACGAGCTCGTAGTATTCATTTTATTTAAGGAAGAGAAGTCGGAAAACCCTGACCGCAGTTACAGAGAAGAAGGAGATTTTGAATCCATCTTAATCCGTACGATGTCAAATGATCTAAATATTCATTGTGTAAAAAGCAAAATAAGTAATAAACAAAAGTTGCTATTGAAATCCCTATTTCTCACGGTTTATGAGTCTTGATACGGAACAGCGACACCGATGATCGGCACATACATTGTACTTACGACGTAGATTTATGATACTCTAGGTGCATAATATGCATAGCAGGACAGGTATTACGAGTCGTACTCTAGTAGATCAACGAGCTCGTAGCTACTGTAAGGAGTCGTTATTGGATTTCATGTCCCAGATCTGCACAGTCTCATTTTCTAATCGTCCGTTGGCCAGGAACAAAGGTGGATATACTAGTAGTATATTATATTGTATCAATTATTGAATTCGGTGGCGAAACCTCCTTGATAGCGTAAGTTTATTCGCCGTGCTTTGTCCATCCAGATTGTAAAAAATGCTTTCGTTTGGGTGAGGGACGAGTTCGCTGAAAGAGAGAAATCGATCGGATATGGGGTATGGGATATGACTGACTCGGTCTGCATTCGCGTAATTCCCTCACTTCTAGTTCTATTGTTTTGATTCCCCGTATAACGCAGCTTCGAAAAGAGTTATGGCTCCGAGCGTCAATGAGGTGGCACATTCTGACAACGAGGCAGCAGACATGGAGACATCTGAGTTTGATAAAAGTACAACGTCAAAGTGCGCATATTCTTTCGCGAATTGTGTCGCATCTCAGCCACTTGCGGGCCCAGCCTCGCTTCTCGAGGATCAAATTTCAGTCATGTTGAAGCAGGAAAGTACAATTTATGCGTACTCCCTCTTTTCCCGAGCGCGCGAAGCCTACAGTGGGGACAGCAGCGAGAATGACATCCGCAAAAATGAATGGCGGGACAAAATTGTGCAATGGACCTATAGTGTCGTTGACCACTTTGATCTCTCCCGTGATACAGCTGCGATCAGCATGTCCCTGTTTGACCGATATCTTGCTACCAAAGAGAACCAGTGTAACGGCAACGCTGTCTTGCTCCTTTCTCTGACTACTCTGTCGATTGCCGTGAAGATAAACGAGACGAAAAGCATTTCTGTACAAAAGCTTTCTGATTTGAGCCGCGGACAATTCAACCCCTCGGATATTCAGAAGTGTGAACTTATTGTGTTACAGACGCTCAATTGGAGAGTGAATGCGCCCACACCTGTCGCATTTCTTTCGCACATGCTCCAGATTCTCCGTCCACGACTGGAAGAGAAGACCCGAAGGCAAGTTTTTGAGCTCGCCAGATATGCGACCGAGCTCTCAATGTGCGACTCGTACTTTGTCGGCACGGATTCATCCGTACTTGCGTATGCATGCTTGCTCTATGTTTTCGACGTTTTCGACGAGATGCGATGTTCATTGCCCGAGAAAGCCAGTTTTGTTCAACATTTATCGATTCTCATGGGTCAGGTCCAACTTGCTCCTGATGTTGTGAACGCAAAGCAAATAATAGAATCAATGTTCAGCGATCCTATCAAGCAGTATGCCAAGGAGGAGATGGTCTCGGACACTCGCATTGGTGGTGGTGGTGAGATGGAGGCACGGCAGGAAATAGAAGCTTGCGTTCACAGAACACATCACGTTCGTTCCCCAAGCTTTGGAAACGGAACTGCCAAGAAAAGCGGTGTACATACGAACGCTCTCAGGTTGGCATCGGTCTCAAGAGCACAGTAAATGCAGAGTATAGTTCTGTTAAATTTAGTCAAGCCGTTATGGCCGCCGCAGCAGTTGCGATATTGCGCACGCACTCTTGAATGTTTGTTGCTAACTTGGCGTCTTCGCATTCTACTGTGACTTTGGCATCCGTCCCCCTCTCGTCTTGAAATTCCAACTTCACAGTGCAAGTCAGGATCCCCCCTTCAGGTTGAGCAACTGATAGGGTCGTATCCGTTTCGATCTCGAAAGACGCCGAGGACCCTTCGTATGTAGCCTCAACATTATCAAATTGCTCCATAAGGGCATCGTGAACAAGTCGCAATCGACTCTCATTTGTAGTCGAGGACTCAGCCTCGCGCTGCTTCTTATTCGATGGCCCTTCGTTGTCATCGGTCTGCTTCCGTCGGTGACCGCACGGCTGGCTCGTTAGCCGAATTGACGCGACACTACTCTGCGCATGCATTAACAAAGCAACAACAGCGTCTGCGAGAATGTCCCCGGCTGGACTTGCATCCCAAGATACAGTTGCAACTCCTCTGGTCTTTCCAGTCGTTACCTTCACCTGATCCTCATGAAGACCAAATATGATCACCTCCACACCATCGAATCCACCCCCACCCTTTGTTTCCGTAACTCCGGTGAACATCTCATTTAGAAAGAGCCTCAGTGTTGCCACCTGCCCGGCGAAGGGAACGTGCAGTTTCGAAGAGACCGATCCGACGCGCAGCTTAGTGTATGTTGAGAGGTCTTCAGAGCTGACAATCTTGGAGCTGAAATTCTGTGTCACAAGGATTCCCTGGACCGGTTCTCCCTCCTTCGGCTCTTCATCCTGATTGGCGAGGGATCCCATTACCTTGGCCGATCGGCGACGGGTAAACTTGAGCTTTACCTCTTGTAGATTGGGTGGCATGGTGACTGTGGGCCTCTTGTTCTGTCGTTTAAAAGTTTTTGGCAGGAAGTGGGACAGAAAAAAAACTGTAAGTGGATGATGCAAGGGGATAGAATCAGGCATGCATCGCAATGTATTGGTACCTGCATCGGACCTACCTCTTGAAGTTGCCTATATTGCAGCATCAGCGCACTCTTCAGCCGTCCCATCTCATCTTTCTGGCCGTGGACGAGAATAATGTGTTTTGGGTCCACTTTACCAATGAAATTTCTGTTCT
>Ga0315315_10006734_pt1 | contig 10627 bp, 14 predicted proteins | sample M140m3416metaG_FD_203699 | JGI IMG/M metagenome (GOLD analysis project Ga0315315, IMG submission 203699) | Ammonia-oxidizing marine archaeal communities from Monterey Bay, California, United States - M1 40m 3416 | ecosystem: Environmental > Aquatic > Marine > Intertidal zone | place: USA... | reverse complement strand
AAAATAGTGAAATCCTGCAATCCATTTACCATCTATCATAGCGTATCGTGGATGCACGCCCCACCGCTCAAAGCCCCGGCCTTCGAAAAAGGCGATTGCCGCTTCCTGGGTTTCGCGTACATCCAAATTAAGCACTTGAAAACTTTCGTCCGCCGCAGCCTCTTCCACAGCCACTGCCAGCGCCCGCGCCAAACCATGTCCCCGCGCCCAGGGCGCCACGAAATTCATCGTTAAAGTGGCGGCCCTGGACCTAACTTCGTTGTTTCGGGTCGGGCGCACTAACTGGGTTGAGCCGGCCACAACTCCATCCACCCTGCCAACAAACAGAGACCGCTCGGGCACTAACATCACGCCGCGCCAATAATTTTCTAGGCCTCCGCGCGACGGCGGGTAGAGCCAACCAAAACCGCCGCCGGCGACAATTGACTTCTCTGTCGATTCACATAAGTGCTGCAAATCTGGTTCACTCAGTTCCAATACCCTCTCGACCACCATATTGGGTGCCAACTCGTTAGAAGCACCGGTCGATTGAACCTCCACTTTAAATTTTTCAGATTCCGCCATTTTCACTGCCCTATGGCCGCCAATTCAAAAAATTAGAAATCACCGCCAGACCAACTTGCTGACTTTTCTCTGGATGGAACTGTGTTCCGATCATGTTATCACGTCCAACGGCGGCGGTAACATTGCCGTCATATTCCGTGACGGCAATAAGATCTGCCATATTATCAGGCTGAAAATGAAAACTATGCACGAAATAAACATCCGGGTCCGGCGGTAAGTTCTCCAACACCGGATGGGGCGCCCGCAGAGACAAATTGTTCCACCCCATATGAGGAATTTTCAATGTTTTGTCTGAAAGGCAAATTGGCTTAACCGTACCGGCAATCCATCCAAAACCATCATGCTCACCATGCTCCAGGCCAATTGTCGCCATCAATTGCATGCCGACGCAAATACCTAGAAAAGGCTTGCCCTTTTCAATAACCGCGCATTCCAAAGACCCTATTAATCCATCAACCCCAGCCAACCCCTTTTTGCAATCTTCGAAAGCGCCAACGCCTGGCAATACGATGCGGTCCGCCGCAAGAATTTCCTCAGGGGATGCGGTGACCAACACTTTTTCGCTGGCCTGACGTTCGAAAGCTTTCGCTGCCGAATGTAGATTGCCAGAGCCATAGTCAATAATAGCTACGGTCATGGGTAAACAAGTTCCGTCTTTAGGTTAAGCGCTATCAACCACGCGGGGCTATTACAAGATATTACAACGATCCGCCGAGTACGCCTTTGGTCGAGGGCACCGAACCGGCCCGGCGCGGATCTATATCAATTGCCTGCTTTAAAGCCCTCGCCAATCCTTTAAAACAGGACTCGACAATGTGGTGCGTGTTATCGCCATAAACATTTTCCACATGCAGCGTAATACCCGCAGACTGGGCGAAGGCTTGAAACCACTCCTTGAACAATTCAGTATCCATGTCGCCAAGTTTCGGTACTGGCATGTCAACCAGCCAAATCAAATAAGGACGGTTTGAGCAATCAAGCGCGACCCGCGTCAATGTTTCATCCATAGGAATAAAAAAACTTCCATACCGGTTTATCCCCTTACGGTCACCCAATGCTTGCGCCACCGCCTCACCAACCGCATATCCACTATCTTCGGTCGTGTGATGAAAATCGATATGCAGATCCCCGCGAGCCTTCACATTGAGATCGATCAGGCTATGCCGCGATAGCTGCTCCAACATATGATCCAGAAATCCAATACCGGTCGAAACGTCATAGCTGCCGCTCCCGTCAAGATTGATGTCGACAGTTATCTGCGTTTCGTTAGTATTGCGTTCGACGCTTGCTGTGCGCATAATCAAATCCTTAGCTCTGACTCTAATTTAGGGAAAAAGCCGGCCTGTTTCTAGCAGGATCACATCAAGGCGAACAGGAGAAGTTTCTTCAAGTTGGTCCTTGATCCCAGAGTGATAATTGCCACATGGTAAGCTCGGCCGGACAGAACCAGCGTTCCGGGGGGGGGCTAAATCATGGCAGAAGAGACCACTTTACATGGCACCACCATCTTGGCGGTGCGCCGAAATGATGAAGTCGTCATAGCGGGAGACGGCCAAGTAAGTTTTGGCCAGACAATCATCAAGGCGAATGCTAGAAAGGTGCGTCAACTAGGCGAAGGCAAAGTCATCGCCGGGTTTGCTGGCGCCACAGCAGATGCCTTCACCCTGTTCGAGCGCCTAGAGGCAAAACTTGAGCAATACCCAAACCAACTTACACGAGCTTGTGTCGAACTTGCTAAGGATTGGCGAACGGATCGTTATCTGCGCCGCCTTGAGGCAATGATGGCGGTCGCCGACAAGGCAGTGTCATTGACCTTAACCGGCAATGGCGACGTGCTGGAACCCGAAGACGGGCTTATCGGGATCGGCTCTGGCGGACCATTCGCTCTCGCCGCGGCGCGGGGACTCGTCTCAGCGAGTGAATTAAGTGCCGAAGAAATCGCCCGAACGGCCCTCGGTATCGCCGCTGATATTTGCGTCTATACAAACAACAACGTCACTGTCGAAAAGCTATGAATGCATTAACCCCCCGGGAAACCGTATCCGAATTAGACCGCTACATCGTTGGCCAAGATAAGGCCAAGCGTGCCGTCGCCGTCGCATTACGCAATCGCTGGCGCCGACAGCAAGTGCCCGAAAACATGCGCGACGAAATCCTACCAAAGAATATTCTAATGATCGGGCCAACTGGCGTTGGTAAAACCGAGATAGCTAGACGCCTCGCAAAACTGGCGCAAGCGCCGTTTCTGAAAATAGAAGCAACAAAGTTTACCGAAGTCGGCTATGTCGGCCGAGATGTAGAGCAAATTGTTCGCGATTTAGCGGACAACGCAATCCATATGACCCGCGAATTGCACCGCAAAGAAGTGGTCGCCAAAGCAGAATTAATGGCCGAGGAGCGAGTTCTAGATGCACTTATCGGAGATTCGGCCAGCCAAAATACACGCGATTCTTTCCGTGAAAAACTCCGCCGCGGCGAATTAGATGATCGGGAAATCGAGCTAGAACTTGTTGATCATAGCAATTCTGGGATGCCCACCTTAGATATTCCAGGGATGCCTGGCGCCCAAATGGGCATGATAAATCTGAATGACATTATGGGTAAAGCATTCGGGGAACGTACACGAACGCAGCGGATGACTGTTGTAGAATCATACAAGGTTCTCGTGGATGAAGAAGGCGACAAACTAGTCGACGAAGACCGGATTGTCCGCGAAGCGCTTGATAATGTTTCCCAAAACGGCATTGTTTTTCTCGACGAAATCGACAAAGTTTGCGCCCGTTCTGACCGGCACGGCGCTGACGTTAGCCGCGAAGGTGTGCAACGAGACTTGTTACCACTTATCGAAGGCACAACGGTTTCCACAAAACACGGCCCCATCAATACTGACCATATTTTGTTCATTGCCTCCGGCGCCTTCCATTTAGCAAAACCGTCTGATCTCTTGCCTGAACTACAGGGCCGATTACCAATCCGCGTGGAACTCGCAGCGCTGACAAGAGAGGATTTCGAACGTATTTTGCGTGAACCGGAAAACAGCCTGATCCGCCAATATGTGGCACTTCTGGAGACCGAAAAAGTCGCGTTGAGCTTCAGCGAGGAAGCCATTGACGAACTCGCATCACTCGCCGCCGAAATAAATGAGAATGTGGAAAATATCGGCGCCCGGCGCCTCCACACAGTGATGGAGAAGTTGCTCGAAGAAATTAGCTTTAGTGCCACCGACCAGGGCGGAGAAGAAATTGTCATCGATAAGGATTACGTCCGCGAACGTGTCGAGGACCTCGCAAAAGATGCGGATCTATCCAGGTTTATTTTGTGAGTTTCCGGTTCCCGTTGCGGACTTATTCGATGTCCTTGTTGAGCTGAATCTTAAGCTTCAAATAATCCAACAGCGATTCGATTTCATTCGCAGTAAACGTGCCGATGTGCTCCGCGACCAGATTCGCGAATTCGGTTGCGTCCGGTGTTAGCCCACTTGTATCGACCACCACACGCGGTACGGAAAGCCGAGCAAGATGCTGCAACTCCTCCGCATCCTCCCAAATAATATTGAAATACTGACATATTTGATGGAGCATCACGAGGCTCGGCCTGCCGCGCTTGCCATGTTCCAGGGCTGATAAATAGGCTGTGGACACTTGCAACGATCTCGCCATGTCAGTAAGGGTCACCGCCTTTTCTGCGCGCATCTCACGTATTTTTTGGCCAAAGGGTGTCATTAAATAGTCAGCTAATTTATTGTGCCTGCGTAAACGACTGTTTCTATCTATTATCTACAAGACTAGCGTGTTCGACGGAGTAAAATATAGAGTGCCCCGGTGCCGCCATCTTTGGGTTGCGCGTGCGAAAAAGCAAGAATGTGCCTTCGAATACCGGGCTCGTTTAACCAACGAGGAACGGCTTCCTTCAGTATGCCAACACCACCGCGATAGATACCCTTTCCTGTAATGACGCTCACACACCGTCTCCCGGCGGCTTGCTGGCGATCGATAAAGTCGGCCACGGCCCGGTGGGCTTCCGCCTGGGTCATGCCGTGGAGATCAATACGGGCTTCAATGGGTAGTTTGCCGCGACGCAAACGTTCGCCAGAGCGTTTATCCACCCCGGCAACGATCCCGTGCGATAAAGGCGGTAGCGCCTGTTTTACCTTTGGGACGGGAATGGAATCCGGCGCAGGTTTGCGGCTCCTATTAACGGTGATATTTTCGGGCTGTTGGGAAGCCGGGGACGTTTCGACTGCTGTGCCAGAGGCTAAACCCCGGCGGTTTTTTTGAAGCGGTTTAACGCTTCCTGTAACCTGTTGCCACAGCGCTATGCCATCGTCACTAGTCGGTTTCTTGCGATTAGGAGCCATTTTCTCGAATTATAATATGTAAACGCCTGGGGCCATGCGCCCCCATTAAAATGGTTTGTTCGATGTCCGCAGTGCGCGTCGGGCCCGAAACCCGACACCCTGATTGCTTGAGCAGTTTAACTGCGGCAAACCCAACTTGTGGGCGGAATATATCGACTAAAAATTTAACAAAGAGCCCCACATGAGGCCTATCACTCAATTTGTCCGAAGCGTTCTGCATACCTCACCTTACCAAGGAACGTTCCACGTTAGTCAATAAGCCGGCTTGGGCAATAATAAAAAATACACGCCACGACTTTTCATATTACCTGCGAAACGCAGTGCTTCTTTGCCATGGCCCCAGAAAAAATCACCCCGTACTGGTCCCTTTATAGCTTCACCGGTATCCTGAGCGATCATGAGCCGTTCCAACGGCCGGCTCGAATCGGTGGGCCATTGCGTGGATAACCAAACTGGAGCGCCAAAAGGAATGTAACGTCTGTCCACTGCAAGGCTGCGTCCAGGCGTCAGCTCCACCCCCTGCGCACCGATTGGGCCTTTGCCATGAGTTTCGCGGAAAAAAATGTACCGCGGGTTTTCCGCAAGCAGCGCACTCGCTTGTCGGGGGTGGCTTTCGACCCATTGACGAATATGTGACCATGACGCCTGACCACGCTTTAACTCCCCGCGTTGAATAAGCACACGACCAATGGACCTATAGCCATGACCATTATGACCAGCAAAGCCGACGCGCATTACAGAGCCGTCGCGCAAGCTTACCCGTCCCGACCCTTGAATATGCATAAGAAACAGGTCAATGGGGTCGTCCGCCCAGATCAACTCGGACCCCTGACCCTTTAACGCGCCGTCATCAATTCGGCCGCGTTTGTAATAGGGCACGAGCTTTCGCCCGGCCACACGACCAACAATGCGTTTGCCTTTAAGCTTTCCGTCAAATTGACCTAAATCGACTGTGACGTGGTCGCGAGGCACCTTATAAAGCGGCACTTGCGACACATTTTGACGACGACGACTACCGGTCAACTCGGCTTCGAAATAGCCGGTGAACAAACCTTCGCTGCCCCCTGCACCAGATACCTTGTAGGGTCTAAACCACTCCTGAAAATACGCACGCACGGAAACTGCGCTGCTCGAATCAGCAGGCAATGCTTTGCAGGGCCCGTGCCAATCCCCGCCCGAAAGCTCAATCAAATCAGTACCCACGGCAACGCCTGCCTGACGTTTCACCAATTTGCGACAAGAAGCACGCAGGGCCGGCAGCGCCGCGGCTTGATTATCATTGCGCCAACCAGGCAGCGCCGAAAACACGACAGGCTCTATACGAAAGCTCTTGATAGTTTCGTGTTTTGGAGCGCAGCTCGCCACCGCCCAAAATGTGATGAGAATACATGTCCGTAATGGGTAGGATTTCACGATGACAACATCTAACCCGAATTAATTAGAGCTGCGCGTTTCCACCAACTTCCAATTCGGATCTTTCGACCGCAGATCGCGCGAAAATGTCCAAATATCAGTCACCTGATTGACGACGTCTGGGTCGCCCTCCATCACGTCGCCGGCTTCGTTGCGTGTGACGCTGGTTTGCTGACTGACGAATTTAATGGTGATCTGCGCAACCGTATGAGCGAGACTGGCCTCAATAATTTCTGCATTATCGATACCAATCAGTGTGGTCTCTTGGGTTTCCCCTGCTCGCTCTCGCTGGTTGATCGCATTTTCAAAATTAGCCAACACCGCCTCGCTGAGAAGCGTACTAAGGGTATTGGTGTCTCCGAGCGCATAAGCCGTGATGACCATTTCAAACGCACTGCGCGCCCCATTTGAAAATTCCATCGGTTTAAATCGGTTGTCCCGCGCCGTGATCTCTGCGAGTGCGGCCCCGAGCGGTGTATCGGCTTCGGGCTGCCGTTCAGGTATCTCTGCGCCTGGAAGCGGCACAACATTTTCGGGCGTGTTTTCTTTACCAGCCGCCATGTCTCCACCACGCGCCATGCCAAACGGGTCGCGCGACCGTTCTTCACCGGTCCGTTTTCCAAGCACGCTTACAAGGCGGAATACCAAAAAGGCCGCTATTGCCGCAAAAATTATGACATCGATATAATCGCCGCCCATTGCTTTCGCCTTTTGCTCTTCGTAGTGCGCCCTAACAGCGCAAAAACTTTTAGCTTCTTGCGCCGTCCCTTCCCTGACCTTAGGTTATGGGAGAAACTGACGCAACCACCGCAACTCTTTTGATCTGCACTCTCACAGAGTTACATACGGTTGCGGCTATCAAAGGACAAGTATGGCCGGCCTAATTCTTTTACTTTTTATCGCAGTGCCAATTGCTGAAATCATCATTTTCATTGAAGCTGGCAATTTAATTGGTCTGTGGGCGACGCTTTTAATGGTTATTTTAACGGCGATCGTTGGAACATCTATGCTGCGGCAGCAGGGCGTGAGTGTGCTGCGCCGCGCGGAAGAAGCGTTGCAGCGAAATGAGCTGCCCATGGAAGAAGTGGTAACGGGCATTTGCTTGCTGGTATCGGGCGCTCTTCTTCTAACTCCCGGATTTCTAACGGATTCTATCGGATTTGCGCTGCTCGTTCCCCCCTTCAGGCACTTCCTTGGCGCTCTCGTTTTCCGCCATTTCGTAAACAGCGGCCGTACATCAATCTGGATGGCACGCGCGAACACAAGTGACCATAGCCCCAACAACAGTCCGTCAGACACTGCAGGGCCCGGGCCCGTGATTGACGGGGACTTTCATGAAGTAAAGAATTCGCCTTCTGATAAGAACCACTCAACGGAATCAATCGAAGATACACGCCGCTAATTTTAAGTGGTTTGGCATTCTGATTTTTCACACATAGATCATGCTGCTTCTCCGACACGGACAATCTGAATTTAACGTCATTTATGGCAAAACGCGGCAAGACCCCGGCATTCGCGATCCAAAGCTAACCACCGAAGGGCGCGCTCAAGCGAATAACGCTGCGGAGCAACTGACACGCTTCGCCGCCGACCGTATCGTTTCCAGTCCTTATCGACGCACTTTAGAAACCGCCTCAATTGTAGCGGAACGTTTGAAACTTCCTATTACGGTGACACCGCTTATTGCCGAACGTGCCGTATTTCAGTGCGATGTAGGGAGCCCTGTTACCCACTTGCGCCGTGATTTCCCCCATGTCGATTTTCTAAACCTTAACGAGGAAACTTGGTGGCATCCTGGTAATGAAGATTTGGGCTCTCTGGACCGGCGCTGCACCCAATTTCGCGAGCACTACAAGGATCGCGCTGGCGACAAGTCAATTTTCGTGACCCATTGGGGATTTATTCGAAGCCTGACGAATATTCGTGCTCAAAATTGTGGGGTTGTCGCTTTTAACCCTAAAAGTGAGCACCCGGGTGGCGGAACAGTTGTTTATAACTGCAATCCGTGTTAGCCAGCGCGACAATTTACCGATCGAGGCTAACGATGGCGGACGCGACACAAGAAGTTACTGATGGCGAGCCGGATAAGGACCAAAACGTTCTTTCTAAACTACCAATCGATATTACCCATCAATACATAAAAGACCTTTCCTTCGAAAGTCCACAATCCCAGCGGATTTTTGTGGGAGAAGGCGCGATCCCAGAAATTTCTATACAAGTTAGCGCCAACGCTGAACCTCTAGGCGATCAACGTTTCGAAGCAGAGCTTTTTTTAAATGCGCGCGCAACACATGAAGGACAAGTCGTCTTTATCGCAGAGCTCCAATACGGCGCCCATGTGGTTATCGGGGATGTGGAAAACGAGGTTGTCCAGCCACTTTTATTCATTGAAGTGCCGCGTCTTCTGTTTCCATTCGCCAGACAAATTTTATCGAACGTAGTTCGTGAAGGAGGCTTCCCGCCACTACTGATGGCACCCATCGATTTTCTCGAGCTGTACACCCAAGGCATCGAGGTCTCTAAGGACGAAGACGAAAAAAACTAGACCGAAGATGCCTAACGCCGCCAAGCCGGCTCAGCAAGTCCGTCGACAAAGGCAGTGTGAGCTATACTCTCTTCGGAAGTAGGCGCATGCCTGCGGGCGGGACGAAAAGGTCGATCGGCTGTTTCGATACCAACTTGTGCATCGGCTTTATCTGCGTTAAGTGCCAAATCCTGCTGTCGACCACCTACCAATTCCAAATAAACACAAGCGAGCAAGCCGGCATCCAGCAACGCGCCATGTTTAGTGCGGGTTTGGGTATCGACACCGAACCGACGACACAGGGCGTCTAAGCTAGCCGGTGCACCGGGAAACTTTTTACGCGCGATATGAACCGTGTCTATGGCACGACTAATAGGAATGGCAGGCCTATTAATGCGAGCGAGCTCCGCATTTATAAAGCCTATATCAAATGTGGCATTATGAATGACGAGCGGTGCATCCCCAATGAACGCACAAAAAGGATCCGCGACTTCCGAAAAGGTTGGAAAATCCTCTAAAAAGGCCTCCGACAAACCGTGCACTGAAAAGGCCTCATCGGGCATGTCCCGTTCCGGGTTAATATATTGATGATAGGTCGTGCCGCTCGGCACGTGGTTTTCCAGCTCCACACAGCCAATCTCAACTATGCGGTTGCCAGAAGCCGGGTCCAGCCCCGTAGTTTCTGTATCCAGTACGATTTCGCGCAACCGTTTATCCCTTCTCTTTAACGATGCTTATTAATCAGACAGGCCGACTGCCTTCTAATATGGTTCTAAATAGCCGTCGTTTTTCGCCGGCCGGCACATTCGGCGTTGCCGCATGAAGCAAGCACCGATTGTCCCACATAACCAAATCGCCCTTTCGCCAATGATGATGATATCGGAAACGATCCGCATATAAATGATCGAATAGGGACTGCAACAAGGCTTCGCTTTTAGCGGTCTCCATACCGACGATAAATTCGGTGCGTGTCTTGGTTATGAAAAGGGCCTTCGTGCCATTTTCCGGATGTGTACGCACAACCGGATGGATGACATCAGGCACTTCTGCGGCTTCTTCCTTGGACAGTTTCGGCAACACAAGTGTTGGGTCGTTTGTGATTTTGCTAAATATGGAATGCTGATGGCGAAACAGCGCCATTAACCCATCGATTTCTTGTTTCTTAGATTCCGGCAACGCGTCATAGGCTTTCCGTAGATTAATAAACCGCGTCTCTCCGCCGGTCGATGGAACGACATCCGCATAAAGCATCGTCGCCTTGCAGGGAACCTCTTTATAGATTTCGTCCGAATGAAAATGAGCGGCACGATTATAGGTTTTCCCGGTGCCGTGAGTGTCTTTGTCTTCGGTAGAAACGATCGACACTGTCGGAAACTCGTCCAGACGATAGGCCCTATACAAATGTTGTTTTGCCGTGCCGAAGCTTTTCGCCGCCGCCACAAATGCGGCGATGTCGAGATCTTGATCCCGAAAACAAATCGCGCAATGGTTAAGAAATACATCGTTAAGGTCGGAAACAGTTTCCGCATCTAGCGGTTGCCGCAAATCGATTCCGTCGATTTCCGCCGCCATGACATCGCTTAAAGGCCGTACCGTGAAATTCATCGAATCCGTGTTTCAGAACTATAGTGGAACTTTAGTCTATCCTAATTAAGCAAGACCGTCACACCGGAGATTCTTCTCGCCGAGCTTGACCTGCGTTGTTAAGGTTGGCTCTGGGCTCGAAGGGCGCCGATAACAGTGCGCAGTTTATTGACAGAGAATCGTTT
>Ga0315315_10006733_pt1 | contig 10627 bp, 7 predicted proteins | sample M140m3416metaG_FD_203699 | JGI IMG/M metagenome (GOLD analysis project Ga0315315, IMG submission 203699) | Ammonia-oxidizing marine archaeal communities from Monterey Bay, California, United States - M1 40m 3416 | ecosystem: Environmental > Aquatic > Marine > Intertidal zone | place: USA... | reverse complement strand
ACCCCGTATGTACGCCCCTTCCAGCGTCTTTACTCTGCTCAAGGCAGTGTATGCCTGGCCTGCCGAAAAAGTCCTCGAAAAGTCGATTTCGACATTGGACAGCGACATGCCTTGGCTCTTGTGCATCGAGACCGCCCATGCCAGTCGAAGTGGTATCTGTATGCGTTGAGCAAGCTTTTGGTGGTCTTGTCCGCGTACAGTAAACAAGTTTTCGTGTGCAACTTCCGATCCACAAATGTGCGTCTCAAACACGTGCAAAAAGGACGACGCGCCCAATTGACCGTCGAATTCGACTTCCACCCTTGCGCACTCGATGTTGTTGTTCGAGTCGCGCACCGGCACGACACGCTTCACGGTTCCGAGAGAGCCGTTGACTAGACGATGGTCCACATTCTTGAGGCACATGACGCGTGCACCAACTTTCAAAATGAGAAGCCTCGGTGCCTGGCAATGCTTCAGTCTCTCCTGCAAGATGTCCTGATGCACATTGGCATTCTGTGCAGAGTCTATGGCACAAAACCTGTGCGCCACACCCGGAAGTTCGGCGAGTTTGAGTTCATTCTCATTGTCGGCGGGTGCATTCACTGCGTACAGCTTCAGCGCCCCTTCGTGTCGTTCCTTGCGACTGTTTTGCACCAAGTAGCTCAAATCGGATATGGTCGACTTGCCTATGCGCATTCGCTTCAGTATTTCTATGAACTTGACGTCTTGCTGTCTGTGCACCTGCTCGAGTAGGTGAACTTTGAACTGCATCTTCTTCCAGCTCTTTGACTCAAAGATCCACCCCTCTGAGTCAGCGTCTACGGGTGGAAGCTGAAGTGCATCGCCACATAGTATGAGTTGCACATCGTCAAAAGGAAACGTTGATTGCGCGTTGGCAATTACGGCATCGTATCCACGCCCATACACTCGCCTGATCATTCCGATTACTTCTCCAGCCTTGTCAAACAGTTTGCCAGTAAGCATGCCAGCCTCGTCAACGATCAATGTCTTCATCTCCATGAGTCTGGAGTAGGTACGCTTGTCTCCGTCGAGGATTCGCTTGGCTATAATCTTGGCCGGTGCTTTCCCAAGTCCAAGAGAGCAAGTGCTGTGGAACGTTGCCGCGCCGATGATTGCCGCCGCGCACCCAGTGCTTGCAGTCACCGCAACATTCTTTCTCCCCTTGTACTTGATGATAGCTTTCAGAACATGAGACTTTCCACACCCAGCCGCGCCCGTTATGAAGATGTTCTCCCCCCTCATGGCATCCAAAAAACAACCCACTTGCTCGGAAGACAGCTTCAAATCTTCCTGCAACATCGAATGCGATATTGACCTGAATTGTTTACAACACGATGCAGCGCCGTAGATACGCTCTTTCATGGTAAGCCCCTTTAGCACACACGTAATCAGGTCCTCACTTAGCCAATCGAAAAGTTCATGTTTGCTTGGGTTGTGAAACGTTTCACCTCGTTTCACCACAAGCATTTTTACGTTTCTGTGGAATGCGTGTGCTTTAGTCAATTTTGCACCGCGCAAGATTTATCAGAGTCTGCAGCGGCCGCTTGCGTCGTGCCCATGACTCGTACTTTTCCTTCTGCGACTTCTTGGAGAATGATGACTCTAGGCCGTGCTATCTTGCACATGTCATCGAGGGATCCTTTTGAAATGGATCCGTCGAGATTAATTGTCTTGATGAAGACTTCGTCTTTGTTCTTTGTTCCGATGATCATGAACAGCGAAGAGTTCACATTTGCAACCGACACCATTGCCTTGGATGCCGAGTTGGCAACGCATTGCTCAACGATTCCGAGCCACTCGTGTTTGGTGTTTGTTTGTGCAAATACATGTTCCAAGGGACGCTTGACAAAGGTTGACAGCCTGGAATCAAACTTTACGTTTCCATCCGACGTCGATGTCAGGATGATGCTTTGAAGAGTGTCTCCGTATTGTGCCAGGGTTCCGTGTCCATGTTCGAGCGTCACGTGAAATCCACTTTTGAGCGAGCAAACTTTGATGATGCGCCGAACTCGCTCTGCGCTGAGACATACCGGCTCGTGTAACGTTTGGAGCTTTGTGCGTTTTTGAGCAGATGCGGCTTCGAGTACAACCTCTGCAAACTTGAAGAAACAGTCGTCTCCACTAGTCTGGGAATTCTCAATGTCTCGTACTCTTGCAATGGCACTTTGATTGTACTCAAACATTTGCCAGAGAGAGGATCGAATTCCGATCGCTCTCATCGTTTCAAGAATGTTTGACGCGACGTGAGCGGTGTTTTCAAACATTGATATCTGAGCATACGCGTCACCAAGCGTCGTGCGCTGCGACTTCATATCCAGTTGCATCATTGCAATGATGGCTGCATCGCGGTTGTCTAGTTCAAGGTCGGTAATTGTGCTTGGGGACCTGGACCGTTTCTTCGACTGTTCGCTCTCTCGCAAAGGTACTCCATCTGTAAGCATCTTGTATATCGACGTCGTGTGTGTCCAAAATCTTTCAAAGGCCGGTATCAACTCCTTTCTCGATGGAAGGAGCGACAACCTTGAACATGGGTGAAGCGAAAAGACGTTGAGTAGATCAGGTCCGAGTGGTCTGACTGCCGGCCTTGCTACCCAAACCCAAGAGCCCGGCGAATGGATTGGCTTGCCCGCAATCCCAGAAATTCCATACAATGAAACGCGGTTTTTTAGCTGCATGCTTTCTGCCTGAACTGCGCAAAGATGGAGTCCAAGTCTGTGCTCGTCCTTTGACACTGGAGGGCGAACCCCCTCTTCATCCGACAGCTTTAGAAACTCCTGTACTTGCTTCATTTCGCTTCTGTGTGCAAGTATAGCACCATGGAAACAGGAAGGGTCAACCAACCTCCTAGGTCCAAGTGTCTTGTTGCACACCCTGACGATGCACCCGGTTGGAATTAGTATTCTAGACACCTTTCTTTCGATTGTATTGCTTGAGAATGTGATGCTTGGCGTTCCCATCAGCAAGTCGAAGAACTCTTCACTCACTTGATGCAGAATGTGATAAAAGTCTTGCTCTCGTCCAATTTCATCACCAGCACTCTTCATGCAGATTGGCGGTATAGGTGTGTCATGCACTCCACTAAGCCGCACAACGCCGTCCTGAAGGTTCCTCATTGGACAGAAGAGGCTATAATGAATGCTTGATTCGCGGCCTATGTTCCTGATTGCTGATTGAAATGAACGTCCGTTGTGCCAACGAAGCATGACAAACGTTTGGTTGATCTCTATCCCGTGAAACGTTTCTGTAAGTTCATGTTTGACCATATCCAAAACTTGCTTTGCGTCGACTCCAAATAAGGCAGTCATACGGATGTGATTGACTACCCTGCCTTCTTCAAACTTGGTGTTTGCCCACTTTGAAAACGAATCAAGAAGTGCATCATTGTCATTCGAGTTGTGTCCTCCATACTCGCCTAGTAGCCAAGCAGCAACCCTGCGTGGATGCTGCGATTCATCAGGTGTCTTGTACCCTGCTTGAGCACATGCGGCGGTCTGAAGCTCCAGGTTTTCAGAATGGAATAGCTTGAGTACGTCTCCTGCGCAATTTGCAACTCCAATTGACTGGGCGCTCATGAATCCATTGTAGACTTCTTTGAACCAATTTGAAGATTGCTTGTGTGGGGTCTTGTACATGGTTGGCGTTCCTGGCATAATTCTTGTTATTACCCCTCGTGGAATCGGTATCGTTGCAAAGTTCTGGCGTTGGTTTGTTTCGGCAATGGCCGCTTCAGGCGCATCGATTTGAGGCAAATCCACCTCCATTTATTTTCCAAGCAAGTTTAACGTGTTTTGAAACCGTTTCGCGTTCGGTGGAATGTGTTGGTTTGAGCGCTATGAGCTTGTCTCGGCTTTGCTCAGGGTAGCTACCGCAACTATCTTACGTTGTGTTCTATCGATGCCAACCGCACCTTTGCAGGTGCTTTTTGATACCCTTTTAGAGGAATCCAAGATTCAGATCTCATCACCAGAAACGTTTCAAACTTCTGCTAGAGATTCTATTGCACTTTTCTTGCACCACTTTGGGATTCTCAACAAGGAATCAAGAAGAATCGCATCTGAAGATGCAAGCTTTCCGGCTATAATCTACTACGAGCGTCTAAGGTTAAACATGGCATTCATGCCCGTTCGACAAAATGTGCACGAATCTACCAAGATTGCATTCTTTTGGGAATGTCTGCCAAGGCAGCTTTCACTCTCTTTGCCGTCACACAGCGAATGCATTCATAGAAACAAGGCACGTGACATGTCCTTCTTGGGCCTGTTGATGGAGCATCAAAGGTACATGAAAAAGGCAGAGTCAGGGTGGAGTCAAGCCGATTTTGAATTGCATCGTCGAGACTTTGAAGAATCGTTTGGACATATTGCATCCATTCCGGACAAGGTGAGATTGTTCTTAGTCGTCATGACATCCATTTTTAACAGCGTGCGGGAAGCGCAGCCTCCAACCCATTTCAAACAATGTTGGAACAAAAAGTGTTCTCGCCTCTTCTACTGCAACTCAAAGTATACTATACGCCAGTGGTTTGACCCAACCAAGCTTAACGTCGAGCTATTGGACGTTCCTTCATGTGCTCCTGTAAGTACAGTGTCTTCGGAACTGTCATTCAAGTATTGGAACTTGTGCAAGCAACTTCCATGGTATGAAGATCCGAGCAAGAGGTTCTGCACAAGTTCATGTTGTATACAATGGAAGAAACGTATTGATGGCATCATTCCAAACGATGTTGATTTTGAACCAGACTTGACGCTCCCGGTTGGCAAACTAAGCAGGATAAATTTGGCGCTCGAAAAGGCCTTGGAACGGAACATGAAATTCAAGACGTCTCTGGAGTCAAACTTGGCAAGACTTCGCTCAGGGCCGGTCTCTAAAAGGCTTCTAAGAAACGAGCTTGAGTCTCGAGTTGAGGTCCTCAACATCGACACTGCAATGCTGTACTGGGCAACAATTGTGAGTAGGCTGCCTTGTTACGCATCTGACACTACCTTACCAGGGTTCCAAGACGATTGGAGATTGCTTGACAGAAATCAAATTCGGTGTTTCTACATATCAACTATTCACTCTCACTTACACGACGATAAACCGGCTCAACTTATAACAGACGTTCTCTCCGGCGGACGTTTGTTTTCGACAATCAAGTCCCAGTGCATGTCTATCGATAAGCGTTCCAAAACTCTATTCTAGTCTTGGTGCATATGGTGCTCAGTGTCAAAGCTGCATTCCTCCGCATACCCTTCTTCATCGTCTACTTCGTGAATGTTTGGTTTGCTTCGCAGCAGCGGAATGTGACGACCGAGCGCTCTACGAAACTTGGCACGTTTGGAGTTTGAGACGGAAGGTGCCATGACTATAAAGTGGCTCTGCGAAGATAAAAAGTCACCTTCGTTTTGGAGTGCGTACTTGGATGTTCCAAACATTGCTCTTGCCCATGGTATGACGGGGAGTGCAACGCTGCTTACGATGAACATCAACACCACAGAAAACTTGAATGGTGAACCTACCGTCGCTGAAAAGTCATTGAATGCAGTACTGACTGCATACACAATCGCTTTCGCGAGCAATGGAGACGCTCGATCGGCTCGAGCTTGGAGGCACGCTTCGCGCATTTTGGGAGATGATCGAGCGTCACCTCTCGAACATAGCTCAAGGAGTTCATAATCTTGTGCTCTCTCCTCCCTTACAATCGCAAGGGCCTCAAAGAATAGTACACCGATACGAGCAAGTGAATAGAATGTTAGGATTGCCGATATTGTTGCCACCAAACGTTTTGGACTTAGATAGTTCTTGCTAAAGTCGAACTTGATGTTGCTTGGCAAGTTCATGTGATCCAACTTGAACGGCAGTCAATGTGTACACGTGTGTATGTGTACACGGATAAGTAGCGAGTGGACTTTTATTTTCATGCAATTCATGCTTACTAATCATGGCTACAACTTCGCCTATCATACAACCCTAGGCGTTTAAAAGCTCAGGTACGAGCCTCATAGCATGCGAAAAGAGACGGTGTTGCGTCTCGACGTCGACACTTGCTATGCATCTATGAATGGAGCATAGACCCCTATGAGATGATGCATGAAGCGCCTTTGAGGAAGGATTCAATGCGATTTCCTTTGGAGAAGGAAAGACGTATTGAAATGCCTCGAATGCAGGAACAAGCACTGTTCCGTCTGACAAGGACAGTCCTCGTTTCAATGAGTAGTAAATGCCAACGCAAAACGGACGAAAGGAATCGCCTCCTCTACGTGCTTTTCCCATGTATGGGGTCTGGCAGATTCCTCTCCATATCGACACTGCGAGTCTAGAAACGACTTCGCGGAACCGAATGTTTTTGAAACGCTGAGCTTCAAACTTGTGCTGCTCTCCAAGCTTGCGCTGTGCATCATGAACAATGTCTTGAACTGCAATTGAAATATTGTGTACGTCGTCAATGCATGGACGCCTTCCAGTTCCTTGCAGTTCCTTTGCGTACTTTTTGATGGCAGAGTTGAACAAGGCTTCGGAGTTCAAAAGTCGCTTGTCAACAACGGGGGGAATGCCCTCGTGAGTTGACGATGCTGATGCAGTCTTCGAAGAAGACTTTGTGTGAATGAGCTTGCAGAAGATTGAGTTTGCTTCCGCAACAAGGATGTGAACCTGTTCGTTGGACTCAACCCTTTTCTTGGACATGCGCGGTTTTTTGTGTGCTGTACTCGTATCGACCTCCTCATCGACGCATAGTGCTCCTCGTTTGATCTTGGGCACAGCACTTTTGTTTTGTTCTTTTGCTTTGGGCATGATAGAGTCGTCCAACTGCTTTGAGATTCTGTGTGCCTGTTTGCTGGCCGTTACGTTGCTGATCTTCTTTCTCCATGTCATGCCATTCGTACCGTTTGTTCCCGAGTTCATGTCCGGATCAACCGACCACGTATTGCGCCCTGTAGAGTAATCAGTGCGCTCAGTTGCCGCATGGCCAATCACCATGGAACTGAACGGACAGACCAAGTCACCATTTTTGCATATCGTTGCATACGGACATGAAGAATCGCAGAGGTGAATGTCACCGTCCTCCAATCGAATCATGGTTGAGTCTACTGCATTTGCTTCACGGATGAGCAGGTTGTTGCCATACTCGTCCTCAGCGTCGGAGTCAACACACGATTTTTCAGCATTCATATTGAGTGCCATTGCGACGTCGCAGTCTGCCCATAGGGCGGCTTCGTCGTCTAACGTCATAAGAGTTGCATGTTTTTCTACACGAATCATGTACCGATGTATGTTATCTGACGTTACTAGCGAGTATTGTAGTAAAGTTAATGGAATGAATATTTTTTGCACCTTGGAAATCTTGTTGCGTTGGATTGAGTACAATACACAGTACGAGAAAAATGAGGACTCTCGTACAATCTAACTTACTTTACTTTCTCTGCCCTTAGAAGCGGAGGGCGCTGGCGAAGGGATCGGCGCCGTTGTTGCCAAAGATGCTGTGGCTGGTGCCCGACTGGCCAATGCGGAGACCACCGCGGCCACCGGACGAGACAAAGGCAAAGAGAGCGTCGTCCATGTTCGGGACAGGGGCCGAACGCGACGAGGCGGCGTGCTCAGCCGACGAGCCAGCACCCGACGATGAGCCGGCCTCACGGGCCGACGGGTTGCTGAAGTCAAACTTCTCCTTGATGGCACCCGCCTTGGCAAGCTCGTCCTGAAGCTTCTGGGCAGCATCCGTGCGCTCGTTGAGCAGACCCTCAAGCTCGGAGTTGCGAACCGCCTTGGCGTCGCGCTCGGCCTCAAGGGCCTCAATCTTCTTGTACGCCTCCGCGAGTGCAGTCGACTTCTCGCCAAGCTGGCTCGCCTCCTCGCGGGTGCGCTTGAGGTTGGCCGACGCGCACGAGATGAGGCGGCCGATGCTGAGGTTGGTATCGAGCGAATCTCCCTTGTCCATCTCGGCGGCCCAACGACACATGGTGTTGAGCTCCGTGTGCTGTGGGTTCTCCTTGGCCATGGTGTTGACAAAGGAGTTGACGTCGTCCTTCATGGTAACAATCTGATCGCGGTTGCGCTCCAGGTACACCTGGTTTTTAGCCTTCTCGGACGCAAGCTGTTCCCGCAGCTGTGTAACCTCGTCTTTGACCTGCTTGTGCGTCTCGTTGGAGACACCTGCATCGGCGACAACATTCGACTCGGGCATGGTTGAGTCAGTCGACATGCCAAGGTTTACACTTTTCCTTCTATTAAGAAGTCAAGAAAGGAAGTGTTTATGTAGGAGGATAGCGAGTGAAAACTTACGATTGCTAGAAGCAGAAAAGGCGGCGACTGCGTGAACCTTGCTTCCGTCAATACGATCTATGTAACAACCAGCACGCCGCGGCTCCACGCAAATGGAAATTTCGTCTTGGGAACGCAAGAGCGCATTGCCGCTCATGTCTTGAATGACGCTCGTTCCCAAGCTCAATCCCCTCATCTTTCCGGAGCGAACTGCTCGTGCGGCGGTAGGGTCGGTGATCACGCCTGCAACTCGCAAACTGCCATCAGCGGCTTCCCAGCTCGTCCTCACAGAACCGACTTTGTTGCCATGATCGTGCTCCACCAAGACGTCGGTGCCCCCGTTGCGACCCATGTTGGTCGTACCGATTTCGGCACTGGACAAGTCGGCAATGTTGCCACGTTTCTTTTGTGGAGGAGGGTGTGCCTTGCCCCAAAACTCAAGAGGTTCCGAACTCGCCATCGAAGAAAACAAGCGCTGTTGCTGTTGACTTGATGTTCGATTCCTTCTTATTTGTCCGACTTTGGCTTCTTGTTAGCGCTGCTTTGGTCAACTGCAGCTGCAATTCGATTTTGAGACCACTTGTCCTTGGCATTTTTCAGCTTGTCGACACTGTTTGCATCCACCGAGCTTGAAGAACCCGACAACATGGATGACAAAACGTCTTCGCATTCTTTAATACGCTTCCCAAGTATGGCACAATCAGACGAGTCTTTCAAGGTGCAGCAAACTTGTCCAGCGTCACGAGCAAGGCCCTTGCAGTCGAGTCTTAGGAACTGTGTATTCGTCTTGTCGAGTTGAACAACCACAATCGGCAAGACCCAAGGACATGCAAGTAGACGACTGGCACAGTCAACGTCTAGGTCGCAATCGCACGTAGAGTTTACAAGTCGGATTGACTTGATTTCCCTGTTCGAATTGGTGTCGATGCACATTACACTCGTAGTCGCATCCATTCGTTTGGCAAGCTCTCGAACCAAAAAACGTCCGTTGAACGGAACTCTCTTCTGAACCGTAGAGTCCTTGGAATGCATGAAATCGTTTGAGACGAGTGATGTGCTTGATGAAGTGTACATTGAGTTTGTTAGTGCCTTAACTTGAGCATTGCAGCCTCCAGAAGTGTCGATTGAAGAAGTCGAGTACAGATTGTAATTCATCTCCAGCAAATTCGAAAGAGTGGTGTACATGCAAGCACCGCCATCGTTCTCAGTCTTTGCCGACGACGTCGAAATGCAAAGAGATGCCTTCTCTGCAATAGAGTTTAGTTTGGTCGTCGTCTCGTCGCAGTTCTTGCAATTTAGCAAGCATGCCATAATAATACACAAGGCAGGCGGCTTGTAAAGTTCATCCATCGATACGGTCTCTTCTACAACCACATCTGCAGAGCAGACATCTTCCTTTGAAAACAGAGCCTGGAACTTGTACTCGTTGTCGCAGTCAAAGGAAGACATGTCGGAAAAGGGAGTGCAAGTGAATTGCTCATTGCCGTTTTGGCGTTGATAACAAGTGTACTTTTGAACAAGCACGTCCATGCATGCAACTTCGCGACTGTCCGTTGGAGTTCGCAAATGCAAAAAGGCAGCCGGACCTGTTCTTTTCAAATGATAGGCACTCTTGTCGACAGTCAACATGAAGTTCGGCAGGTCTTTGATGCCAATGGACTTGGAATACTCTTCTGCCATCTGGAAAATCGACATGTGTGACATTGAAAGGTCTGATCCTTTCCATTTCACTTCAATCGGAGATGGTTCTGTCCTAAATTTGTAAAACTCGGACTCCAAGTGAGACAGCTTTGCGTTAAACACGATGCAGGTGCATGTCGTTGAAGAATGGTCGACAAACAGCAGCACTGGCTGTGCTCCTCCCAACACGTCCAACATTGCACATCCAATGAGATGCCCATGCCCAGAATGAGGAATAGGGCCTCTCTTGTAAACATTCTCGTCGTCGTGGCTGCTGCTGCCCCAGAGCAGCTGATGGCTTGGCGTGTGGTGATCGTTTGTCAGAACAGGGGGCAAGGTTGTAAACGAGGATTCGTCTCCTGCAGACGCCAAAATCCTGATGGCGTCCACCAACGTGTCAGCATCTTCACAAAGATGTGAATCGATTGTTTTGCTAAGATCGCACAGAATCTGACCTGAAAACATGAAGCCGAAATACGTTTGAGTCTGCTTGCTTGCAAGGAATGCAAGTTGCGGAGTCGGCCTGAAGAAAAGGTTGTCAAAAGTGGAGATTACAAAGGCTGGACATGTGCAAGGAGGAGAGCAGGTAGATGGGGGGGTAGGAGGGGGGTAGGAGGGAGGGGTAGGTGGGGCGTAGGAGGGGGTGCCGTTACACTCTGGAAATTTTCCAAGGATCGATGGACAAAAAGCCTGGAAAAATACAATT
>Ga0315315_10006732_pt1 | contig 10628 bp, 2 predicted proteins | sample M140m3416metaG_FD_203699 | JGI IMG/M metagenome (GOLD analysis project Ga0315315, IMG submission 203699) | Ammonia-oxidizing marine archaeal communities from Monterey Bay, California, United States - M1 40m 3416 | ecosystem: Environmental > Aquatic > Marine > Intertidal zone | place: USA... | reverse complement strand
GAAGAATTGTAGAATTCGATAGGGGACCGCGGCGCCGCGGCTGAGACTGCGTGTGACTGAGGAGGGTTCGACAAAGGGAATGAGGGCAAAACTTCGAGAAGATGCGACGGACAGACGATCAAAGTCGCGCGCACGCGCGCATTGCGCGAGCATTATTTTGCGCCATCTTCAGATGCAAGCAAGCCTCACCTTAAAAGTACATTCATTCATGTATTTATTATCACTACTCTAGAGTAGCTACTGTAGTAGTACTGTATTATTTATGATGTATGCATACTCTAGCTAGTATGCATAGTATGCATACTGTATGCATACTACTCTAATATTATTTTTATTTTTATTAATTTGAGCTTTGATCTATCAAATCCGCCGCCCCCCGAACACAGTCGCGGGCCATGCCGTCAACGATTTCCGAGTCGTCGCAGGGATCGCCAGATTCCTCGCACCCCTCCTCGCCGCCTCGACCTCAGCCTCGACCTCAGCCTCAGCCTCAGCCGCCAGACCGGCCGGGGTTTCCCCCCGCCTCGGCCGGCCGCCGCCTCCTTCCGCTCCTTCGGCCCGAGGCCGCCGGCCCCCTCTCGGCCGAGGACGCGGCCGCTCTGCTCTCCTACCTGACGTCGTACGGCTCGGCGCTCGGGGCGTCGTGGAGGGAGCAGGGGAGGCGGGGCGATGGAGCCGCGGGGGCGGCCCCGGAGGACTTCGGCACCTTCCGCTCCGTCGCCCTCTCGGCTCTGGGGGCGGCCCACCGCTCCTCCTCCTCCGGCGGCGCCCCGGAGCCTCCCCCCGTCCTCGGACCCAGGATCGCGCGCAGAATCCTGGCCGACGGCCTTCTCCCCCTCGCCGGGATCGGCCACCCGGCCCTAGATGCCCTGATCTCCCAGTGCGTCGTCGACGTCGTTCTGCCGTGCTGCTGCGTGAAGAGGGGCGACGGGGACGAGGGCGGGGGCGGGGGCGGGGACGAGGGCTGCGCCGACTCGGACATTGGCATCGAGACCGTCCTGCCGGGCTTCCTGGCGCGGATGAGCGGCGCGCGCCGCCGCGCGGCTGCGGATCCAGCGGCGGGAGGGGAAGGGGGGGGGGATGGGGCGCCTGGCGCCCCCTCCGTCCTGGACGCGCTCTGCGCGGCGCCGGCCTCGGGGTACGCCCTCCGCCCCCTCCGCGCCGCGGCGGTGGCCTCGGCGCTCGGGGAGCTCGAGGCCATCCGGCCGGGGGCGCTGCGTGGGGAGGGGACGGCTGGTTGGGGGGGGGGGGGGCGAGGCCTGGGCAGGGCGGACTTCCTCGTCGATGCCCTCCTCTCCAGCCTCCGGGCGCTGACGGAGGGCCGCTCCGATTTGGACTCGCTGCCCCCGCTGGTCTACCAGCTCTGCCTCCTCCCGTCCAAGGCGGGGACGGAGACGGGGGCGGGGGGCGTCGAACTTCGCGTCCGGATACTGGCGGGCATCGCCGACGTATTCGATGGGCTGCAGCGGGCCGCGCTCGTTCCAGGAGCTGAAGCCCCTTCGTCCTCCGCTCCTTCGCCGCGGGGGCGGATCCTGGACACCGAAGCGCTGCGGTGGGCCGTGGGAACGTCGCTTGCCCACGTCGGCACGGGCCTCAGGGGGGATCCCGACCTAGTCAAGGCCGTCCTCAGGCTCGTCAGGGGCGAAGCCGGCCCTTCGGCGCTTACTGCCGGACCGGCGGGGGGGCAGGGCGACCACTGTACGGCGGCAGCTCGGCTCCCGCCCTTCCGGTACCTGCGCCTCACGCCGTTCCGCCTTTGCCTCGCGCTGGCCGCCGCGTCAGCCATGCCGCGCGCGCGGAAGGCCTCGTTGGAGGCCATTCGGGACCTCGCGGTCGAGGAGCAAACGATGAAAGCGAAGCGTTCGCAGAGTCCCTGGTTCAACGCCGTTGCAGGGTCGGCGGTGATTAGGGCCCAATTAGTGCCCGCGGACAAGGCGATTGAAAACCGCGCGAGGGAGGAGTATCAGCGGCCCGATGCGCACGTTGGCTCGGTCGGACAACACGTCCTCTCCTGCGTCCGATCCGTCATCGAGTTCAGCTCCTCCAAGGATGGCATTGGAACTGAATTGACAGGGCTGTTGCAGAGTCTAATCTCGTTGGGATTCCTCCTCGTTGACTGCGTCCGGCGTGATAATGGAACGTTCTCTCCTCCGAGTGGGACCGGCTCTCCTGCATCATCCTCCTCCAGCGGATCGAATTTCGGTACGTCGTCCACCCTTGGGCCACATTCGGCCCTCCAGGCCCTAATTTCTGAGCGGAATGCCACCGTAGCCGTTTCTCGACAAGCTAACGAGGCCGCCGCAGACTGCGGGCGTCACATCCTGGCGCTCCTTTTCGTTAATGCAGGGTCGGCTTCTGCATCTTCCTTTTCATCGGCTGCGGGAGGATCCGTATCACCACTTTGTCGATCCATACTTCATGACTGTGCAGATAAATTTTGCGGCATGGCGCCAAACGCGGTCCAGCATTCCTTCCTCCTCCGTGACCTTGCTCTTGCCTCCATCTGCGACACGAGGGTTGCATTTGTTGGGTCCGCCTCAATGGCCAATGGTTCTGCACCTGACATTCTAGCCGCATCGTTTATCCCAACTATTACCAATTATCTGTCCAACATACCAGGTGGTGGTATGCCCCCCGCTGTGGCAATTGCATCCGTCGTGCCGGCCCTCGGTGCCCTTCTCCACCATCAGATTCATAGGCGCCGTGTAAGGGAGCTTGAAGACAACGTCGACCACTCTTTCCTACTGGCGAAGAAAGCTCTATTCTGTACTGATGTGCAAAGGAGGGCTGTTGCCGTGAATATCTTGGTGATGCTAATAGGTGTCGTGGTCTCATCTGGGGACAATGCTGGCTCCTCAGGAGCTACCTTTGCAGCTGGGTGCGGTGGGGCTACACTGGACGAAATCAGAGGATACCTGCGACGTTGCCTTACTCAACACCAGCCGGTAGTTCGTGTGGAGGTCTACGCCTCTCTTATCGCACTCCTCCCGTGTCTTGAGGATGCCAATCCCTCAAACCCAGAGTCTAACTTAGCCACTCCAATGCCAGACGGATCTCCTGTACCTACCGCTCGTCGAGGCCGGGCGGATGCAGGTAGAGCCATCTGCCATGTGGTCGCTGATATTTTATTATCCCAGTTGGATCGGTACACAACTCCAGAAGAAGAAAAGGAAGACATGGTGGCAAGACGCGACAGGGCTACGAAGCATGGTTCTCAGCTTTCGCAAATGGTTCTAGACGAAGTCGATGAGGTTGACGATGATGGATCGCCCTCGGACCCACCCATTCGTATCGATTTATGTTTGCAGGAAGGAAGGCATTTGATAGAGACAGTGCCATTGGCGGTCAATAGGATGGCGAAAGCAGGTCAAAAGAAAAAGAAAACTCAGGTTTTCTCTCTCTTGGAGTCTGCAACAATAAAGATTGCCGAGCCACTTTGTTTTCTTATTGCTTCGTGTTCAGAATTTGTTTCTGCCCAATCATCATCTCCCGCCTTCGGTGCATCGGAAGCGTGGGGTTGTCAATTTCGAAGCAGTTTTTACAAGCTGAGAAAGCGAGTAGCCAGGTCAAAGCTCCCTGATTATCTCGCTTCTTTTGAAAAGCATGATGAGAATCAGTGTGATGAAAAGACGAACGGAAAATCCCATCTTTCCAAAAGTTTGGCAACGTGCTTTCTTGTGGCTTCCGTGGCTGAAATATTTATAGGGACAAACAATATTGTCCCCGGTGAGGATCCAGCTGAATCAACGGAATGTCTCTTCCAGCTCAGGTCGGATGCTGTTGAAAAGGCCGCATTCATTCTGGCATCCTCTGCAAGCGGGAAGAAGAAGGAGAAGAAGAAGAAGGGGGGGGGGAGTGAGAGAGATCCTCAACACGGCCCCCTAATTGAAGGCGTCGAATTGGGAGTTATCGAGATGGCGCCCGAAATGGGAATTAAGCCAGCCACACTCGACAAGGCGCGGAAAACTGTTGAAGACGTTATTAATCAGATGTGCCCTTCATTGCAGGTTGATGCTTTTGTTCTTCTCCTTCGAAACTTTGGAGTTGTTGCAGAGCTTTCCGAAGGTCGCTCTCAGTCGTCTCACTCTAAAGGAGCGAATCCCCGAAGGCGCCTTGTAGCCGACATGAAGTTCAGAAAATTTCTCTTAGAAAAGTGCCTGCGTTTCCTGGATGGAAGCGGATTGTTTCTTTCGTCTGGCCGTCGTTTTGATGCAACATCCCTTTCATGGAGAAAAAAGAACGATAGCGATGCCGTTGCTCTTGGTACTATGTATGTCCGTGCTTCAATGCAGCTCGGCTCCCTGCTCCTTGCAGAGTTCTGCTTTGACTGCTCCAAGAAGAACCGAAGTTCTCTCAACAAATCCTTGCCTCTTCACGAAGTGCCATTGACACAGCTTTCCCTTCTGGCATTTACTAGATGCGTTCAAAGGGCTTCCGCTGGTTGGCCTGGCCACAGCCTTTCCCGGGCAGCAAGAGTTCTTGCGCTGATGAGAACATCTTTCCGACAAATTGAAAATGTGCTCCCCGCTATGAAGGATAGATTGGCCCTTTTTCCTAGTCCGGCATCAGATGGCTCTCAGCTTTCACAGGATGAAACCTGTTTGAGGAATGTGGCTATGGTATTCGCGTCTCCAGTTCAAACATTGCAAGAGAAAACTGGCATCAACAAAAAATTGGGTGGTTTTCTCCCCGAACTCCTTACAAATTCTTTATATGCTGAGGCAGCGGAGTGCATAGCTTTGATCGCTTGTGTCTCAATGGCCATTAGAAATCCAAACGTTCGGCAGACGCTCGGCGTATGCACGCTGCGGTGCTGGGATGAGATACCCAACCAATCTTGGGATGGTGTTCTGGGTCTTGCTTGCGGCCAATTACAAAGTAAAGACGACCTTTATCCATCAAAATGCGCGACGATGAGCGTGGAAGCTGCCTTGCTTCTAGGAGGACAGCTTGATGGTGATACGTCAATCCCGAAGGATGCTACTTTCGGTGAAAAAATGGAAAAGTCGAGAGCGATGGCTTTTTTGCCTAGTCTATCAGCTGGTAGTTGGTCTGAAACGCATCAGAGCTACCTCGAAAAGATCCCGCCTATGCATGGAGTTGAAATGCCACCGATTGGAATTGCATTGAAGGTGTCGCTAGCAATGTTGATGTCGCTCGGGTTCAGTGCAAATTTTGATGGTCTCTATAGATCTGGCAACTGCTCAGAAAAGAAAGACTTTCCGTGGTCGAAAGAAGGAACGCAGCTTGCTTGCATTGATACCATTATTGAGTTACCAAAGGCTGCAGGTATGTCGGCACCAAAGGAGCTTGAGTTAATTGCTGATTCTCTATCGGGTGCCATTGACGCAACCGTTTCTGATGCTGAGTTCGTCGTTGGTAGGATGCTCCCATATTTGGACGGCGACGTCCTGGATCAGACGCAAGAACATCTCGCTGGTCGACTCCTCGCTGCTGGGTCAATCATTAGTGTCCTATCTGGATGTGCGGCACATTGTGATGACTCGGCTAGTTTTGTTTCATCTCTCCTCAGAAATACCAAGCGGCTCTACGGAATCTATACCAAGCTTGTCCAGTCTCAAACGAAGAATCCTAGAGCGCTGATTTCCACGATTAATCGTGGGCTTCTTTCTGAGATGGCAGAAAGGATGACGCCGAGGACAGCGGGTCTCCTCCTAACACTGCAGGAGAAAACGGAAGCCGGCGAGGGGAAGTTCATAACAGACAAGAAGATCGAGTCCCATGGAAGAATTGCCGCCCAAGTCGTCTTCGAAAAGGAGCGAATGGATAATTCCCTCAATAAGGCCTGCTTACAACTTTCATCCGTTGGGATGGAAGCCGACAGAGCTTGGCTTGAAAAACAAGTCGTCCAATCAGCAAACCGAGATTTCAAGATCAAGACCCACAGCATCAAAGCTGCGCAGGAGCGAGAGGCTCCTTCGGAAAAATTGAAGAAGCGGAACTCAACAGAGATTAGCGAAAGTGGAACCCCGAAAAGGAAGAAAACAAGCATGATTGCCGATGTGGAAATTGCAGATGGTGGTGACTCAGATGAAGATAGCAGTGCGTCTGACGCATGCGCTGGTGATGCTTCTATCTTTGATGAAAATAGCTACGGTGTGAGCGAGGGCATGGACGTCCTAACTGACTCTGACGACGAGTGAGAGCTAGGTTCATTGATCGTCAGGCTCGTAGGTGCAGCCAATCGGACAGAAAAATGTACAAATAACCTACATCTACACGGAATTTTGTTTTATTATTTATTAAAGAACTGTAGTCTTGGGATGAATCAGATTCAACGCTCGACAAGTTGCTTTACTCAGCTGAACTCGTAGGCATCAATGCGCGACGTTGATCTTCAAAGCTCACGTTGAGGGTCCATCGCCCATCAACTAGCAACCACTTGAACACTCGAGCCTTCTTCTTCTCGGGCTTCACCCTGAATTCCTCAAATTTGTCAATGAGAACGAGGGAAGAGTGCTGATCACCGGTGCCCTCTCCAATTCCGTCATAATGATTGCCAGATGCCTTCCAAAAGGCATCAGGGTCCTCCATCTCCTCCCGAAAGGCGTCTCGGACGGGCAAGTATGCCATCCGACATAGATACATTTTCGCAACGGAATTAATCATTGTTGCGGCGGTCGTCTTCAACCTATTGCGCATATTTTCCATCGCATCGAAGGCATGCTGGCGAAGGAATACCTTGGTTTTTCCATGCTGAACGCCAACATCAATAAGATCGATTTTGGCAGGGATCTCGGTTGGTGGAGGTTTCTCAGCCATCAAGGACGAAGTGGTTTGCTTCGGCGTTGGCATGTGGGTGGATGCCTGGGGCTTCGCCGGACCTTTTCTCTCAGGCGATGGCGACGGGGGCTCTACGGGAACCATAGGTTTCTGTACGATCTGTGTAGGAGTGGCAGGCCTGAGCTTCTGCTGAGCCCAAGCTGGAGGAGTCGAGTTGGCCCGATATTTATCCACCGGTGGTATTCTTGTTATCGGAGTGCGTGGGGCAATCCTTTTACTTGGTGTCTTCATCGGCGACGCTCGAATTGCTGGCTTGCCGTCTGACGCCCTCTTCTTTTTCTTTCCCCGTGTATGTGGAAGGGAGAAAGGATTCTCTTCGACAAGAATAACATTGTGTTTTCGTGCCCATAACTTTTTGGCAATAACATCGACAAGAAATTTGCAGTCTTCCAAGGCATTCCCTGGCTTTCTCGATCGCATCTCTTTGGCAGCAAGAATACGGTATCTGCTAAGGAACCTATCATGCAAGTACCGCTGAGGATATCCAACTCGAGATACTCGAATTGCCTCCAAAATACCGGCGTAGCGAAGCTGATCCGCAATGATGGCACGATCAAAATGATCAGCTCTGAGCTCGTCGTTAGGTTTGAGACAACGAATGTAGTGGGGAGCGGTTGCATCGATCCTTGATCGGAGCTGTTTCAGTTGCGAGGAAAATTCTGCGCCGACGGAAACACGCCGAAGAGAACTCTGTTTCTGAGGTTGCACGGGGCTGCCGAACCCCTTCGAAGTTGTCCGATTCTTGGATACTACAGGCCTCAACATGATTATTTCACCAAGGTGCTGAAGGAAGTGGTTCTCGCTGCCTGCGAGGAGCTCATTGATTTCTTTCGGTGTCTCATCTTTATTCTTTTCAAGGAAATGACTCGTGTTATATTCCACTGCGCCAGCGTAATGATGGATGCTAAAGAGCCCCCTCACCTTTTGGGTATTACCAGCCTGGAAGGGATTGCTTGCATCTGCTTGCTTTCCGTGATGATCGTACATAGAGTTCGCAAATGTCTGGTCGGTATTGAAGGCCTGCATGCATTGTTCGTCTAGGATGCTAAGAACACCAGTGTGGCGCTTGTCAATAATATCAAGGATATTTTGGTTGTCAGGGAAGTCGATGAACTTCCAGGATATCCCTTCCCTCTCATATTCAGACTGCTCGAGCTTGAAGATGAACCTATTGAATTGCTGCTGCAGGGATTCGTTGCAGTAGTTAATGCATAGCTGCTCGAAAGAGTTAACAGCGAACGACTCGAATCCAAAAATATCAAGGACTCCGATAAAGGCTGCTCGCTCGTTCTGCGTTGTTTCCGGAGAAGTAGTGTTTTCAATTTCGACAACATTGGTGATGCAGTCATTCACTTTTTTCACCAAGTATTCGAATAGGGCGCCATAGGTTGCCTTAATAAGCGCCTCGAGTGCCTTTGTGGACTGCGCGGTTCCCAGGAGCTTGGTGACACGTTCACCAGCCGCCTCAAGCACTACGGAGCAAAGAGACGCCTCGAGCGACTCAAAAGTTACGCCCATGAGTTCTAGTGCTGCACCGAGCGAGTTATTATCCTCGTTCAAGATACACTCGTCAACGCCCTGTTCAACGAAGCCGAGATTAGACAAATGCAAGAGAGCGGCAATGATTTCAAAAATATCGAGCTGTTCCTCCTCGTCAATTCCCATGGTATTCAAGGCACCCTTGAGCTCTGCATAGGTCGACTCATCGCTGACACCATCGCGCCGAAAGTACGTGCCGGACGACGAACGAGTCATGGCATAATCCTCTGGGGAGGTATTGTCGATCATCAGCTGCTTCTTGTCAATCGTGGAAGCACCGGCGAGTAGCTCATGGAAAATGTGGTAATTGCGCTCTCCGTCCATATGAGAGATGAGCCGGACCTTCTCGAGGAGGTAAGTCTCGATTGATGCACCAACAAGTGTCCCTGTTTCGGAAAAGTTGATCTCAATGAACTTTCCGAACCGTGAGGAATTGTCGTTACGGACGGTTCGTGCATTGCCGAAGGACTCAAGAATGGGATTGGATTGAAGGACCTGCTGCTCAATGTTTGACGGTCGACCACCCCTGGGAGAGGTAGGCGAAGCGGGCGAACCGAAAGTGTCGCGAGGGGGTGCATCCTTGCTGTCAACTGCGGTGCCAAAGTGGCTCATTCTAGCCGGGGTGATGCCAGATTGGCGGGAGGAGGCGGGAACATATTCTTGCTTGGCGAAGACGGGACGGTTAGCCTCTTCAGCCTTCAGAATCTTGGCAACACTTCGTTGCGAAAGAGCAGCAAGGTACTGCATAAGGAACTTGGCCGTGACAGTCTTGCCAGCTCCGCTTTCGCCGCTCACCAGGACGGCCTGATTGGCGCTCTCTTGCAGAGGAGTCGCCCGGCCACGCTGATCGTCAAGCGCCCGCATCATGGCGCGATAGGCGTTATCGGCGACCGCGTATACGTGTGGAGGCAATGAATTGTCGTGAACGAAGGATTCAGAGGAAGAACCATCTTTCTTTCCAGAAGTGGCTACGGATGCGGCAGCGACGCCCTCTCCCCTTTGCCAGTACTTTTGCATCAGTTCTGGACTGTACAGGGACTTCCTGCAGTCCTTGAAAGGATTAAGGGCGAGCAGGATGGGGCCGGTGGCCGTATAAATCTCGTCAAGGAAGTAGCGGTAACGAAGGCAGTAAACGACGGCTGGCTCATGCAAATGGGTGAGGTGAATGAGATCCTCAGGGGGGACATCCATCGGTCCACCCGCAATCGTATCGGCGCTAGGGTTTGCTGAATCAAACTCCACTTGCGTGGGTGCAGCTGAGAAGTTGGCCCAGGCGTTGGCCATTAAGACGCCCTCTCCCATGGTGTGTCGAGGTAATTTAACGGTCCGGCCGTCAAATTCGCTCTCGGGATCAGTTACAGTCACAGAAATGGATAGATCCTCCATATCTCCAGAGCTGTTCCTGTGGAGGGGCGGAACCCTTCTGCTGTTAACGCTGCCGCCGATCGAAGATCCGTCGGCAGAAAGGGTTTCTACGGCTGCACCTCCGGCCACCATGCACGCCTTGATCCATCCCCACTCAGCCGAGGCGGATGACACGCAAGACACGCTACTTGTCGTTCTGCTGATAGCTGTAGCTAACGCCGTGCTGTCGTCGTCCCGGTCGGCGGAAATCTTCCCTCGGCTTGGCGAGGCCGTCCTACTGCCGCCGCGGCTAGTAGATCGTTTGGCCGCAACATTTCCCTGGATGGCCGAGGCCAGCACGTTGTGCCGGATCCAAACGTTGCTCGCCATGAAGTCAATCCAGGATGAACCTGCAGATATCTATGAGAAATCCCGCGGATTTTGATGGGATTGAGGGATCGTCGAAGCCCTTGCTTCCCTGTCGCGACGAAAAATCTGGGCCTTCTATCTATCTAGTATCTTTTTCCAATGCTGCACAATGACATCGGCATCTGCATTTTGGTCTCTGACTGTATGGGTTACCCCAATTACGACTAGCTACCAGCGGTATGCAAAATTCATTGTTGCATATTTAAAATTTTGTATGCATAATAGCAGGAGCGCGTCGGACACCTGATGGCGCACATTCTGTTGGGCGATGCTGGCTTGAATTTCCTCGTTTCGCGCCCAATTTTCTTTTTTCCTCCCATGTTGGCCAGGCTTATGATTTAGTTGCCGTGTGCTCGCGTGCTCGCTTGGCCCCGGCTCTTTCCGGGTTTGTTTTTCTTTTCGCGCCGGGCTGGATGGCCCACAAACAGCTTTAGGGGGCGGGGCGGGGCGGCCTACACCCATAGTACGAGCTCGTATATATAATATTATATTACTAGCTAGTATGCATACTC
>Ga0315315_10006731_pt1 | contig 10629 bp, 1 predicted proteins | sample M140m3416metaG_FD_203699 | JGI IMG/M metagenome (GOLD analysis project Ga0315315, IMG submission 203699) | Ammonia-oxidizing marine archaeal communities from Monterey Bay, California, United States - M1 40m 3416 | ecosystem: Environmental > Aquatic > Marine > Intertidal zone | place: USA... | reverse complement strand
AAGATCATTAGGGTTTGGAGTTTTATCATCAGAAAGCTCTAGCGTTAGTTCTCTGCAATTTTTAAAATAATTCATATAATCTTGTCTTCCTCCATCTACCTCATACCAATCATGACCATTTGTAATTCCATCGTTCAAGTAGTTAAAATAACCATTACTACCATTTGTTTGACAAGAATCAGCATATTCATGAGAAACGTATTCCCACCAGTTATTGTCTGCAGTTAGATTACTCCAGGTATCCCAAGGATAATTACAAACTTCTACTCCTCCGTGCATATTTGCTGATATCGTAAAGTCTACAGTGTCAGCAAATCCTAAAAAGATATTAGTCTCTTCTTGGTAGATGTTCCCATCAGGATGAGGACCATCTTGAGGGTCAGGATAGTTTCTGTTTAGATCTACCCAATTAGCATTATTTCGTGTCGCTGACCATACATCCTGATTTCCTCCTGCATAAGCACCATCAGGATTTGCTAATGGGTTAATCCAAATATCTATTTCATCTATTAGGGTTGTTATCCTTTGGTTACTTCCGTATTCATTGAGCATGTAGTCTATTAGTCTTAAACTTAGAATGTAGCCTGCTAATTCATTACCATGCATAGAAGAAGTGTATAGAAAAGATGGTTCATCTTCTTCTTGTCCAACGTTATTAGAAATCTGTACTATTAGAATTTCCCTCCCAGAACTTAAGGTGCCCAAGCTATGCGTTTTGCATATTTCTGGAAATAAATTTGAGAACTCTAGCATCATATCAACATACTCCTCATAAGTAGGGTAATAATCCCAATTATTTTTACTTCCGTTTATAAATTCTTTAGGTTTGTATTTAATGATTTTGTGCTGAATATCAAATTTAAGAAATTTCTCATATTCTTCTTTATTTGCATAGGCATAAGCTAATTCAGTATTTGTATTGTGGTCTATAGAGATCACTTTAGAAATATTATCTAGTTGATTTTTGTTTTTATATTCAAAAGAAAAGTAAATTTCACCTCTTTGGGAGAAGAGTTCTTTAGTGTCTTGTGATAATGTAATAAGTGGTATCAGAAAAAAGAATAATGTTTTTTTTATCATTGTTTGTTTTTTAAAAATTGTTACATGTTACGTCTGTACTCTCCCCCGACATCAAATAAAGCGTTCGTTATTTCACCTAGGGAGCATTTTTTAGAGGTTTCTATTAAATGTTCAAAAATATTTTGATTTTTAATAGTTGCATCTTGTAGTTCCTTAATTAATATAGAAGCCTCTTTTTTGTTGCTTTTATGTAATTCTTTGAGCATTGAAATTTGATATCTTTTTTCTTCTTGAGTAGCTCGAATAATTTCTTTAGGGATAATAGTTGGTGACCCAGACTTATTTAGAAATGTGTTCACACCTATTACAGGGTATTCTCCTGTATGTTTCAAAGTCTCGTAATGTAAACTTTCTTCTTGTATTTTACTTCGTTGATACATTGTTTCCATTGCTCCCAGCACACCCCCTCTTTCAGTAATTCTATCAAACTCAGAAAGAACAGACTCTTCTACTAAATCGGTAAGCTCTTCAATAATAAACGCTCCTTGTATTGGGTTTTCATTTTTTGATAAACCTAGTTCCTTATTTATTATAAGTTGAATTGCCATGGCTCTTCTTACAGACTCTTCAGTAGGGGTTGTTATAGCTTCATCATAGGCATTAGTATGTAATGAGTTACAGTTATCATAGATTGCATAAAGTGCTTGTAATGTAGTCCTGATGTCATTAAAGTCAATTTCTTGTGCATGTAAGGACCTTCCTGAAGTCTGTATATGATATTTTAACATCTGAGCTCTTTTATTAGCTCCATATTTATTCTTCATAGCCTTCGCCCATATTCTTCTGGCGACGCGTCCAATTACTGCATATTCTGGGTCTAATCCATTACTAAAGAAAAAAGATAGATTTGGTCCAAAATCATTAATATCCATTCCTCTACTAAGGTAATATTCCACATAGGTAAATCCATTAGCAAGAGTAAAAGCTAATTGTGATATTGGATTAGCACCTGCCTCTGCAATATGATAGCCAGAAATTGAAACAGAATAGAAATTGCGAATATTATTTTTGATAAAGTACTCCTGTACGTCCCCCATCATTTTTAATGCAAATTCAGTAGAAAATATACAGGTATTTTGCGCTTGGTCTTCTTTAAGGATATCTGCTTGAACTGTTCCTCTTACTTTAGATAATGTTTCCTTTTTAATTTTTTGATAGATTTTATTATCTAACACTTCATCTCCTGTAACTCCAAGTAAGAATAGTCCAAGGCCGTTGTTTCCTTCTGGTAAATCACCTTGGTATTGTGGTCTTCTGGTTCCTCTTGCTTTGTAAATAGATGTGATTTTCTTTTCGATTATATTTTCTATACCCTGTTCACTTATATATTTTTCGCATTCTTGATCAATAGCTGCATTCATGAAATATGCTAATATAATAGGAGCAGGCCCATTAATAGTCATGCTTACTGAGGTCATAGGATTTGCTAATTCAAATCCAGAATAGAGTTTCTTAAGGTCATCTAAACAACAAATTGAAACACCGGCATTTCCTATTTTTCCATAGATGTCTGGTCGTTTTCCAGGGTTATTTCCATAAAGTGTTACTGAATCAAATGCTGTAGATAGCCTTTTTGCAGGCATGTCTATACTTACTAAGTGGAATCTTTTGTTTGTGCGTTCGGGTCCTCCTTCTCCTGCAAACATCCTGGTTGGGTCTTCTCCCTCTCTTTTAAACGGAAAAAGTCCAGCAGTAAAAGGGAATTCTCCTGGAAAGTTTTCCTTGAGTTGCCATTTCAGTAGATCACCCCAGGCTTCATATTTTGGTGATGATATTTTTGGAATAGAGGTCCCTGATAGTGATTCTGAATATGTTTTTATTGAAAGCTCTTTGCCTCGTACTTTATATTTAAAAATAGGTTTTCTATAATTTTCTTTTGATTCATGTAAGGAGTCAATCAGAATCTTGTTTTTTGGATCTAATTCTAAAAGTAGTTTTTTATATTCTTCTTTGATATTAGATTTAATATTTTCTGATGTGTTATTTAGTGTATCTAATGTTTTTTGTAAAGCATATAATTTTTGTGCAATTTCTTTTTGTTCATCTGCCCATTTGTCATATGCTCTATTTTTTTCTGATATTTCAGAGAGGTATCGTACTCTATCTGGAGGTATTACAAATATTTTCTCGCTAAAATCAGTTGCTAGTTTTGAACTTGTATTAAATTTATTCCACCCTTTTTCTGATAATTTACTAATTATTGCTTCGTATAATGCATTAGTGCCAGGATCGTTAAACTGTGATGCAATCGTCCCAAATACAGGCATAAGATTAACATCTTGATTAAACTTACTGTTATTTCTTTGATATTGTTTTTTAACATCTCTTAACGCATCTAAACTTCCTTTTTTGTCAAATTTATTTATAGATATTATATCTGCAAAATCTAGCATATCTATTTTTTCTAGCTGTGTTGCAGCTCCATATTCTGGAGTCATTACATATAATGAGATGTCGGAGTGTTCAATTATTTCTGTGTCAGACTGACCAATTCCAGATGTTTCTAGTATGATTAAGTCGAAATTTGCAACTTTTAAGATGTTCAGTGCATCGCTTACATGAGCTGATAGCGCAAGATTAGCTTGCCTGGTTGCTAAAGATCTCATATATACTTGATTTGACTTTATCGAGTTCATTCTTATTCTATCTCCAAGTAGTGCGCCTCCTGTTTTCTTTTTGGATGGGTCTACCGAAATAATCCCAATGTTTTTCTTTGGAAAATCTATGATAAATCTTCTAACTATTTCATCTACTAGTGATGATTTTCCCGCTCCTCCTGTTCCAGTAATTCCTAGAACTGGGATATTTATTGACTTGGCTTTTTCTGTTATTTCAGATAGCACTTTTTTGTGCTTGGTAGACATATTTTCTGCAGCAGAAATCATGCGAGAAATTGCATTGATTTGCTTCTTTCTTATTTCATTTACTCCTCCTTTTAATGTTTTTCCTAATAGAAAGTCTGATTTTTTAATAAGATCATTTATCATTCCTTGTAATCCCATTTCTCTACCATCATCAGGATGATATATTCTTGTAATACCGTATGCTTCTAGTTCTTTGATTTCTTCAGGCAGTATAGTGCCTCCTCCTCCTGCAAATATTTTTATATGTGCTGCATCTTTTTCTTGTAATAGGTCGTGCATATATTTTAGATACTCAGTATGACCTCCTTGATAGGAAGTCAATGCTATAGCATTTGCATCTTCTTCAATTGCACAGTTCACAACCTCTTCTACGCTTCTATCATGGCCTAAATGAATAACTTCACATCCTGTGGCTTGAATAATCCTTCTCATGATGTTGATTGCAGCATCATGGCCATCAAAAAGAGATGCTGCAGTTACAATTCTTACTTTGTTTGAAGGTGTATATCTTTCTTCTTGCATTTTCAGAGTTTATATTTAATCGCAAAGATAATGATTAGTTCATGATTTTTTTGATTAATTATATGCTGATTGTAATTTTACTTTTCTAAATAGGTAGACGTAGAATAATTATAATTACTACTAATTATATAATAATTAATTAGATACGCTTATTTTTATTAAATTAGCACCCGTATTTACGACAAATACATTTTGAATTTTATTTGAGCATTATATATGAAAAAAAGATTACTCTTTTTTCTTCTCTTTTTTAGTTGTATTCTTACTTATGGGAAAGAAGATTCACTATCTTTTCAGCCATGCTCATTAAGTGTCGTAGTCACTTCTCCTTCAGTAGTTTGTTCAAATGATAGCTCATTTGATTTGACTGCAACTCCACCGATTGGTTATTCTATTGATGGATTAGGTGTATTTACAAATACTAGTAACGGATTTCCGATTACTACTTTTAATGTTGATAGTGCAGGTCCAGGTATCCATAATGTCACTTATACATTTACGCCTTTTTTCTGTCCTGAAATAACTATTATTCATTCTATCACAATTAATGAAATTCCATTTTCGAACACTACAGTTAGTAATCCATCCTGCTTTGGTTATAATGATGGTCAAGCAATTATAAGTACTATTTCTGGTACTTCTCCATACACTGTTAACTGGTTTGGTACCGACCCTTTGCAATTATCTGATGGCACATTTAATTATACTGTTACTGATGCTAATCAATGTGTTTATTCAAGTAGTGTTTCTTTATATGACCCTATGCCTATAGCGAGCGTAATTAATGAATTTAATGCTACGTGTAGTTTTAGTAATGATGGTGCAGCGAGTATTGATATTATGGGTGCTAGCACACCTCCTGGAACTGTATCACAACTAGCTTATTGTCAATCTAACCCTTCAAATAATTTTTCTTCTCAGGCTGCTGCAATTATTTCTGAAGTGCAATTATCAGGAGATAATTTTAGTATTTTTAATAATTCAGATGGAATTAATAATCTCTATGTTGATAATACAAATAATAGTGGGTTAAATGGAGAATATGCTGATGTAACTGAAGGTCAAAGCTATAGTGTAAATATTACCTTGGATGATTTAAGCGGTACGTCTTCATATGCACCTGAAGCTGTAAATGTTTATATTGATTTTAATATTGACGGTGATTTTGATGATATTGGAGAAGATTTGGGTGTAATTAATATACCTATAGGAACTTGGATTGCAGGTACTATATATAATTTTGCTTTTTCTGTTCCTTCTACAGGTGCTTATGGCCCTTCAAGGATGCGAGTTGTTTGTGTGAGTAATGCAGGATGGAGCGCAGTTACAATGGGTCCTTGTGAGTCTGCTGCAGGATGGAATACACCTTGGTTTGGTGAAACTGAAGATTACTCTATTGTATTGAGCGCTCCTTTATATCCTGCTGCTTTTCTTTGGGATAATGGTTCAAACTCAGATAGTATATCAAATTTAGAAGTTGGAACTTATTATGTAACTATTACCGATACAATTTCAGGATGTATGATAGGTGATTCTGTAGTTATCACTTCTATAGATACTTCAGCAGATTGTTGCACTGTAAGTATTACTCAGAATGACACTACTATATGCTCTGGTGATAGTATAGTTTTAAGTGTTGGGTCTATAGATGTTTCTAATGCATGCTCTTTACCTCTAAACTTGCAAAATGGTCTAGTAGCTTATTATCCTTTCTGTGGAAATGCAAATGATGAAAGCGGAAATGGAAATAATGGAACAGTTAATGGAGCGGCATTAACAATTGATAGATTTGGAAACATAAATAGTTCATATTATTTTGATGGGAATTCAACAATTAATATTGCTAATTCTCCTGATATTCATGTTTCAACTACAGGTAAAATTAGCGTGTCTTTATGGGCTAAATCTCCTTCTCCTCAAACAGTGGCACATTTCTTAGGTAAACGAGATGGATCAATAGAATATCAGATAGCGTATCATACAGCTAGTTATGGTATTGGATATGGGGCTTGGGGTGATTCTTATATACCTTTCCCTCAAAATGATTGGACCCATTTAGTTATGCTTTATGATGGTATTGATTGGGTCTTATATCTTAATGGTATACAAGTACATTCTTATTCAGCTTCAATACAAACTAATTTGGCAGATCTTCTTATTGGAGGATCTGGTAATCATGCCAAATTTATAGGAGATCTTGATGATGTAGGTATTTGGAATAGAGATTTATCTTTAGCAGAAATACAAGAATTATACAATAGTACTTCAAATTCAACTTCAAATCTTTTATGGTCCACAGCAGATACAATAGCCAACATAACAGTTAGCCCAGATTCAACAACAACTTATTGGGTAACACAAACTGAAAATGGAGTAAGTTGTACAGATAGTATTATGGTAACTGTTTTGCCAACAACATATGATACTTCATATATATCTGTATGTGATACTTTTACTTGGAACGGATCAACTTATGATACAAGTGGAACATATACTTACAATACTATAAGTAATAATGGTTGTGATTCAATAGTAGTTCTTAATCTTACCATAAATAATTCAATAACTAGTTATGATACTATTGTAGCTTGTGATAGTTATACTTGGAATGATAGTACTTATACTCAAAGTGGGACTTATTCTCATTTCGAAGCCTCTAGTAATAATTACTCTATGAGTTTTTCAGAGTCAGAATGTTTAAACATCAATATAAATACTATATCATCTTCATATTTTTCTTGTAATGTTTGGATGCGGTCTGATTATCAAGATAATGGATACATGATTATGCATGGTGATAATGGATGGCTTGATGACTATGGTTTTGCTTTTCAGCTTAATAATGGATATATAGAATTAAATGTGAATGCAACTAATCTTGGAAATTCCACAACATATGTAACAGATGGAGCATGGCATTTTATTTCTTTTACTTTTAACAATGGAATTTCTAAATTATATATTGATGGAAATTTAGAGATATCTGATTCCAGTATCATATCTCTTGATAATACACCATGGCCTTTAATGATTGGCTCTAAGACATCTTCTGTATGTTCAAGTGATGATGGTTCTGGTTCAGTTTTTAATGGAGAGGTTGATGATCTTCATTTATGGAATGTAGCTCTGTCTCATCTGGAGATTCAACAGTATATGCAATGTCCTCCTACAGGTTTAGAATTAGGTTTGATGGGATATTGGAATTTTGAAGAGGGTAGTGGAAATACAGTATTTGATTTAACCTCCAATGGAAATAATGGAACAATAAATGGCGCAACTTACGATACTAATGCCCCATCACAATCTTGTGTTGCTAATTTAACTAATGTTAATGGCTGTGATAGTACAGCAGTACTTAATTTAACAATTAGTAATAGTACATCTTCATATTTATCAGTTACTGAATGTGATTCATATACATGGTCAGTTAATAATGTTACTTATTCTACAAGTGGCTTATATATTGATAGTAGTTTTAATATTGATGGTTGTTCGCATATTGATAGTTTAAGTTTAGTTATTAATTATAGTGATACTAGTATTGATACACAAGTACATTGTGATGAATATACTTGGTTAGATGGGATTAATTATACATCTTCTAATAGTACTGCTACATATATGTTCCAGACATCTGATGGCTGTGATAGTTTATCTACTTTAGATTTAACCATTAACTACAGCATCACTATTGTAGATTCAGTAACTATTTGTGATGGAGATTCAGTAATTGTTGGTAATAGTATATATAGTTTAGCTGGAAATTATTTTGATACACTTTTGACTATAAATAATTGTGACTCTATTATTAATACCGTCATAAGTATAATGAATGTTAATATTCTTCAGGGGGATACTTCTATTTGTATTGGTGATAGTCTTTTGTTAACTTTAGCTTCCAATCAAATAAATTGTCCTTCATCACTTGTGCTTGATAATGTTCCTGTTCTTGGAACACATACCATTAATAATAGTAGCTCTTTTGGTAATAGTTGTTATTACGCAGAAGCAAGTCCTACTCCTATATTTGGAGGCAGTATTGCATGGACTATATATAATTCTGTTGGTCAATCTAATGGAGTTGAGTTAGTTGCTATTAACTCTCAGTCAGAAATGGATCATATTAATTCATGGCTTGGTAATTCACCTATGCCACCTCTTGGTTCGAATTCTTATTGGTTAGGTTTAATAGATGGTAGTCCTATATGGTCAAATGGTGATCCTCTTTCATATAGTAATTATGATGCATCATATTCGCTCGATCCTGGTTTGTATACTTATTTACAAACCAATGGAATGTGGGATAACTCTCCGGACGACGGTTCAGAGTCAAGTTCTATCATGGGAGTAATTTATGAGATTCCTTTAAATCAAAACACAAGCAATTCTACACTCTCTACCTTTTGGTCCAATGGTGATACCACATCTAGTATTATTGTTAGTCCTAGCCAAACTACTACATACTACGTTTTTCAGACTAATTCTGAGGGTGTTATGTGTACAGATAGTATAACTGTGTATGTATTAGATAGTTCTTTAGTAAATATAAATATTACATCTTGTGATAGTCTACTTTGGAATGGGACAGTATATGATAATTCAGGAACATACACATTTTTAACTAATAATATTAATGGTTGTGATTCTACTGTAGTTCTTAATCTTACTATAAATAATTCAACAACTAGTTATGATACTATTGTAGCTTGTGATAGTTACACTTGGAATGATTCGACATATACTCAAAGTGGGATTTATTCAAGTTCTGGTTCGGTTAATAGTTATTCTATGAATTTTGAGGCAGTAGATGACTATTTGGAGATAAATAATGGTTACGATTTCACATCAGACTTTACTATTAAGATTGATTATTTTATACCAGATTCTATAGGCAGTATATATGATGTCGTTTCAGTTCCAGATATAGAAGATGGTTTATCAATAATACTTGATGAGAGTTATTTTGCAATAGGTAAATCAGGTATTAATATTGATCCAAAGATTTTTGTACCTCCTCCAATAGGTAGTTGGTTTAATTGGACAATTGTTAGACAGAATGATTCACTTACTTTTTATCTAGATGGACTACCACTGAATACTCCTGAATTTTGGGATTTTGAATATGTTGTTGGTTCAAAACGATTTTTTGGAAATGATATTGGCTGGACAGGAAATGATTATAATGGATTGTTAGATAATATAGAAATTTGGGATATTAGCTTAACTCAACAAGAAATCCAGGATTATATGATTTGCCCACCAACAGGATTAGAAACTGGTTTAGTTGGTTATTGGGATTTTGAAGAGGGTAGTGGCAATACAGTATTTGACTTAACTGCTAATAGCAATGATGGTGCAAATAATGGAACAACATATGATAGTAATACACCTATTCAATCTTGTAGCCTAACGAATACAAGTGGTTGTGATAGTACTGCAGTTCTTAATCTTACTATCAATAATTCAACAACTAGTTATGATACTATTGTAGCTTGTGATAGTTATAATTGGAATGATTCAACTTACACTCAAAGTGGTAATTATAGTACAACTGTTGGTTCAAATAATAATTATTCCATGAATTTTGATGGTAGTGGCAATTATATAGAGTTATCTAATGTTATTACTTTTGGAGTAAATTCATTTTCTGTAAGTATAGATTGCTATTTGAATGCTTTTGAAGGTTCTGATAGTGAGCCTTATTCTTATATTGTAGGTACGCCCTTAACCGGGGGTACAAATGATCATGGATTTAAGATTCAAACGGAAAGTCTTAGTAATAATGGAGGGGGATTTGCAGTTCATATAAATGACGCAGGAACGACGCACTTTAATGTTATTTCTCATAATAATAGTGTCCAGACTAATGTGCTTTTAAATAAATGGTACCACTTAACTATGGTTGTTGATAGAGATAATAATCTATTTAGTTTTTATGTAGACGGAGATTTAGTTGAATCACAACCTATTTCTATTTTATTTGGTGATGTAGATTTAGGAATACCAATTTCAATTGGTCATATGAGTTTTAGTAATTCTAGTCGATTAAATGGTTTGGTAGATAATCTTCAGATATGGGATAGAGTTGTTAGTCAAGCTGAAATATTAGAATATACTAATTGTCCTCCAGCAACAAATGAATTGGGATTAATTGGATATTGGA
>Ga0315315_10006730_pt1 | contig 10630 bp, 13 predicted proteins | sample M140m3416metaG_FD_203699 | JGI IMG/M metagenome (GOLD analysis project Ga0315315, IMG submission 203699) | Ammonia-oxidizing marine archaeal communities from Monterey Bay, California, United States - M1 40m 3416 | ecosystem: Environmental > Aquatic > Marine > Intertidal zone | place: USA... | reverse complement strand
TTGTTTTTACAAAAGAGCAAGTAAAATTGCAAAGCAATTGGAGCTTTGCTTTCGGAATTCGGAGTTGAAAAGGATCATTAGCGATAGCGAGATAATCCTGTCTGGGTCACGACTAACAAAAGCCTTCCTTTTTGGGAGGCTTTTTTTTTAGTGCACATAACGTTTTGCAACTATGCGCACGGCATAGTTTTTCTCTAAAATTTGTATTCCGAATTTAAGAATTTAATTTTTTAAAAGGATTGATTTATCGTAGCCAAAACTGATGCTGGCGCTTAGTTGTTGTTATAACCGTTTTTCATTACATGGACATATAATGTTTGCAGGAATTTTTCATTGTCTCCGCTTGAGTCCAAAAGGATAGGTGGTTTTGTTTCCCAGTGGGAGTTGCCGCGTATTTTATCATCCCAAACTGTGAAGCTAGCTCCTTTAATTGCTTTAGTGATGTTTATCATAATTCCTTTTTTTAGTAAATATACCATTTTATGATCCTATCAATGGTGATGATAATTGTCTAATTAATAAATTCAGTTACTTCGCCTTCAAGCGGGCCAATTTTAAATTTCTCACCTCTACGTAGCCCCACAATAGCATTGTATTCTGGTGATTTTCTTGAAATTAAACTGTACCCATTTATATTTTTGCAGAAGGAAAATAGTAGTTCCTCTCCATTGAATAACACCTTCACTTTATCTCCAAATGATACCTTACGATTGAATTCTTTGTTTTCGTTTAACTCTGATAATTGAAAGGCTTTAGGACCCGCTGAACTTTGAAATTTATTAATAACCTTTTCCGTGTCTGCTTTTATCATTTTTTGAATGTATGCAATCATCGGGTCTTTTGATTTAGCCTTAACATTTATCGTAATGTCTATAATTTCCTCTTTAATCATTTTAAAATTAGGATACTTATATGATGCTAATAACATGGCAAGTTGGATAGCAGGAATTTTTTTCATTCCATTTGAAATAGCACTATTGTATCCTTTCCAGTAATTTATTTCTTTTTCGAAACCACTAATGTAACCGCTAATCATAGCATTTAATATCGTTGTATTTCGCAGTGCTGCGTATGACATATAAACACGAGACCCATGAGTGTATCGACCTCCGGAGACTACCCACATTCGGTAAGGTGCTTGTTCTAAAAAGACTGACCATCCTTTAACATAGGCCATTAGTATTTCTTCTCGATAACGAACCGATTTTGGAACAGTATTTTTTTGAGTGAGTAACCATGGTCGTTCCTCTACCTTTGTCGTCCATTTTAATAGAAGGGTATGTTTAACATTTGAAACATCAAAATGAAATCTATTTATGGCTTTTAGATTATCAGGAAGTGCTAAACGAAGTGTTGGGTTTATTTTTATTGCCTCAGCCCAGCCATTTTCTCGAACTAATTTGAAAGATGGATGTTTAAGTAATGGAACAGGGAAGATTGAATCTGTAAAGTCTGAAGTAACGTTATTTAACAGGATATTACAAACGCGTTTTACAGCAACACTATCAGCTTCAGTCTCCGTAGCTGGGAGCAGGGTTTCTAGCAAAATCCTGCTTGTTCTGCCTTCACGGTTTTTCGATCTTCGAACTAATAATTTGTCAAGATTTTCAGGAAAATTACTTGCGAATGTTTTATTAAATACTTCAGATTCTCTAACAAATTCGGGGATGCCTTTTATTTCGAGGTATGTTAGTTGTTGATCTTCAATTTTTTCAATCCAACCAGTTTTACAGGCTTCCATAAATTGATTTTCATTCTTTTCCATTATTCCCTTGGGAATTTGCTTAATAACATCCGGTGCTATTTTTAGCAATTGAACGTAGTCATCCTGTTTAAAATCAAGGTTTAGTTGGTGAAGGACATCTGCTAATGGCAGCAGTTGTATGCATGACCATAGACGTGCTAAAACAAGTTTGTTAAGCTTGTTTTTTACTTCAGTCGGGGCCTGTTTAATTGCTAGGGGCCAATGCTCGACACGAGTTTCCCACCAATCGATTGACTGGTCTTCTAAATCTAATGTTTTAATAGCTTCATTATATTCAGCAAACCGATCTTTTAAAATTAAGTTCTTTGATTTTATAAAAAAATGAATGTCATGAAACCAAGATTTTGGAGAGGCGTTATTTCTGCCTTGACATTCAATGATTTCATTTGTGTTCGAATGTGTTCGAAGCGCTACAACTGGTTGCGAATCTGAATGAAGAATGTAAAAATCTGAAAGATGAAGGTATTCTTCGGCATAGATAAATGATGCCACACACCAACCAGAGCTTTTGCACAATGCAGTTAGTTGCCCCGCGTTTTCTAATCCTTTTGGAACGTACAACCATCCCGTTTTCGTTGTTATATTTATTCCGAATGCAGATTTTAAAAAATATTCTTTCGATACGTTATATATAGGCGTCAACCTTTGCTTCTGGATTCTTTGGTACAGCCATTTTAACACTTCTTGATCTGGCGGAGGAAGTGATCGCCTTGAGCCTTTCCCTGTTGACTCAAATATTGACCGTAATACCATAAACTGAAAGGCAGGGGAGTAATCATATTCTTTAGCCATCAGAGATTTCCATTGGTAATAGGCCTTCTTTTTATTCTGGTTGATAAGGTTTGCCAATAATTCAACAGCTGCAGCATCACCATTTTTAATCTTACATTCTCTTACAAGCTTAATATTGGCTTGATTTAACTCTAAATCTGTTGTAAGAGCAAGTTCTAGGTTTACACTCCTAGATGAGATATAATAATGCTTTTCCGTTTTGTTAATAGGGAATGCAATTCGTTTAAGGAAAGTTGGGAGGAGTTGTTCTTTAATGAACGAATTTAGGCTGTCTGAATCTTTTACGCGTGTTTGCCACGGTATTTGATTTTCATATTTTGCTACTAAGACATTTAGGAAAGGGTCATCAATTCCAAATTTCTTGAGTTTGGAGGGGTAACGATATGTGGATTCCTTTTTCATTAGACGAAATATAGTGATTTATAAGTTCTCAATAGTTTATGCGAAAATAGAATAGGTTCGACAGAGCCTTAAGTGAGCTTGCACTATCCATAGTCGTGGTCCTTCTGGCGACCAAAATTGATGTCTTGACCATAGAATCAAATTTTCTGACGTTACTATCAGATAGCAATTGACTGGCAATCTATAGGATGTGGGTTCGAGTACCATCTTCTCCACTAATGAATTAACCTAAAAAAACGAGTTAAGTCTGTATCTCCAAATCTACGTTTTCATCTATATTGTCAGTTGTTAGTAAATGGATATTAATCCCATTTTCTTTACAAAAGTCAAGGAAGAATTGAGGAATTGGTATTGAGCCACCTCCTGATAAAAAAACATTTTTAATCCCTTTTCGATGAATAATTCCCATTAGAGTTTTAAAGAATTTTTCTATTTCACTCTCTAAAGTTTGAATAGAATTAATTCTTATTGGCTTTACAACTGCTATATGTATCCCATTTCTTTCCAGTACTCTTGTAGAGTCTTTTTGTCCATAACCCCTAATTTGATTCCATCCTTTAGAAAGCAAGTTGTTTATGAAGATTCCTATAATATCAATTTGTATCATTTTTCAGCTTTTAGTTTTGGTTAATATAATTTATTTTGAATTTTTTAATGTTTTAGCAAGTCTTTTTAACGCTAAACTCACCATCTTTTTATCTTCTTCTATAGCTGGAGGACCTTTTCCAGCAATTAATGCAATACAAGAGTCCTCACTTAAATAAATTCTGCCATCTAAATATGCTTTTCGATTGTAATTATCCCAAGATACATGATTAGGTAGATCTTTCGGTTTATCCATTTCCAATAGTTCTTTGGTGTTATGGGAGTCTACTAATTTGTATTTACTAGACCATCCATTAGGAAAATGTCCTATTTTAAATTTTATTATTTCACCAGTTGCTTTGTTTTTGAATGTATATACACCAGGGTAATTTTGTTGATCATCAAAATAATTGATTGTTAAAACACCTATTAATATAATAGATAGAATTGTTGATAGGATTTTTATTGCTTTTTTCATAATGATTTAGTTTTTGTTAATAGCTACTGTAGTATACAATGACTTCTTGTCCAAATCGGACAAGAAGTCGTTGTATAATGGATTGAACCACTTAAATAAAAGCTATGACAACAATAACAAACATTTCCACTGCAGGTTTTGTGTAAAAAAATAAAAGAGTATTAAAATCTCTAATCAACACATAAATAAAAAAGACTCTAAAACCAACAAATAACTAATTGTGGCAATACCAGCTGAATACAATAAAATAAACTTCATTAATCAATTCAAAGTGAGCAATATATTCAAGTCAATAATAAACCAGAAAAAATGAGAATACTACTAACCATACTTATATTGATTCCTTCATATATTATGGGGCAAAAAGAGATTATTGAGTCCATAAAATTAGACTCTCTTATTTTTGAAAAAATTAATGACTACCGAATCAGCAAAGGCGTAGATCGATTTGAGGCATTCGATAATTCATTAATGAGAAATTTTAGTTATAATTTAACTAGAGAGAATTCAAAAAAAACAATGATAGAGCACTCTAAAGATAATAACTACGAATACTATAATGTTGAATGTATTTATTCCCATAAAAAATACGGCACAATAAATTCAACAGAATGGTTTATAAAACAAATAGAAACTGGAAATTATACCGAAATGGCAGATGAAGTATTAGAAGGATGGATCAACTCGCCTTCTCATGAGAATGGTATTTCAAACCCCTATTATTACATTGCAACAGTGACTTCAAGGATTACATTGAATAAAAGAACTAAAGAGGGCCTTCTAGTGGTAAGCTATCATGGGTTATCCAAGTAATGAGGACTATTTTTATCTTCCAAAAGAGAATTTAACTAAGCTGAAGTAAATATTACAAAAACTATATATTATGAAGAATTTAATAACAATAGTATTTCTCGTTTTATCATTCAATTCATATTCTCAAGAGATAGAGATTAAATCAACTGAATTGGATAAAATGGTCTGGGACAAAATAAATGAGCGACTTGTTTCAATTGGTAAAAAACCAATAGTTGAATTTGAACAAGGAGAAATGAAAAATTTTAGCACGAGAGTTTGTGAAACATTAATTCCTGCAAATGCAGAATTTAGACACAGCAGTAATGACAGCATTTGTAAGTACAGCGGTGGAGAATGTATATACACAATTACTACAACATCCACCCACGAAAATGATTACATTAATTATCTAGAAAACGGCAACCTTGAAGCTATTGCACAAACCATAGTAGATGCCTGGGTTAGCTCAGAAAGTCATAGGATAGCTATTTCTAAAGACTGGTATGATTCAACAACAGTTTCAACAATTATAAGATATAACAAAAAGACAGGTTACTTTAAACTTGCTGCTGCCTGGCACGAAGAAGATCACTTATTGGACTTACTGATAAACTAATTTACCTTCAAATTTTAAAAGAAATAAGAATATATTATCGTAATTATAAAAACACAAAAGCTACCCCTTTATTTTAAATTAAATTTCTATCATTTTTTAGTATATTTTATCAAGAAAATTTGAATTTTTATCTCAAATGTTTTTCTTTAAGAGATCTGCTACTTATATATACTTCTTTTGTATGATGGAATTCATAATTGTCAAAAACACTTTTAATAATATCAAATAAATCGTTGTTTTCAGTTGTCTCAAGGTTAAAGTACATTCTTTCACACTTCAGATTTTTTTCATTTGCATCAAAGCATTCTTTTATATTTTCGGGGCTTAAACTAAGAAGAGGGACAGCTGTAATGTTGTATTTTACTAGACAAACTGTTTCTTTTTTTTCATGAAGTGTTTTATAAAATAATTCACCCTCTTTTTCTGATAGATTTACATTTAGGAAATGCATATATGCTCCAAGTGGCATAAGGCCAGGTGCATTAGAGCATATTACATTTGTTTTTTTATTTAAAAGATCTTCTGAAGCATCATAATCATGTTTAATTTCAAGTTCCATAATTTGTTTTTTAAGGTTTATACTTTTTGAACAATATAATATTCTGTATTTCCATATTTCAATTCTTTAATTTCTAAAACCCCCAGTTCCTTTAGACATATAAGTATTTCATCTTTAGACCAAAATTTGATGATAAATTCTTCGTTGTAGCTAAATTCTTCATCATTTATTACTCCACTAACTGTCTCATTGTATTGGCATAAATTCTTATCAGTAAATTTAAAATCAACTGTTACCAACTCCTTAAAATCTATTTCTTCCCTATTGTAAGCAACCCCATTGTTTATTCTGAAAATGTCTTCGTAACCTTTTTTGCTTTCTAAATCAAACATATAATATCCACCTGGTTTTAATAAGTTATAAATCTGATCAAATACTTTTTTTATTTCCTCTTTTTCAGTTATGTATCCCAAAACAGTAAAGATAGAAATTGCCATATCAAAATCTGTTGAGTCTATTTTAGACAATTCAGAGAAAGTGTCAATATTCAAATTTTGAGTTTTGGCTTTGCTCCTTAATACCTTCAACATTTCTGAACTACAATCAACGGCTGTAACTTTATAACCATCTTTTGCCAATGGAATACTTATTCTGCCTGTTCCTGCTCCGAAATCAAGTAATTTCCCTTTAGGTGCAAATTCCTGTATTTTCTTTAAGTTCTTTCGTGTTAATGCCGGTAACCCTTCAAGATATCTTCTTTCATAAACAAAATCATAATAATTAGCGGAAGTGGCGTGTGGTTTGCTCATAATTTTGTCTTTAGATGAAACTATTTTTAGCAGAATCCCATTTTAACTCTGATAAGTCTTTGATAAGAGATTCATATATAGCTATTGGGTCTAGATTTTTTTTATCACATGAAAATTTTCTCCAGTCTCCCTGGAAATTATTGCCCATTATATATCCATGAACTTTAATCCAATTTTTAATATATCTATTCCATGCTGATTCCTTAATTCTAACTTGTGGATTAGAGTTTTTACTAAGGTCTAAAACATTGTCATACAATAAAGCTTCACAAAAATAATTCATACCAGCATTAGGCCCAGTGGCAATTTTTAAATGATCATAATCTATTTTTCTTCTTTTTAAGTGCCCACCCTCAAACTTTCCGTGCTTAATAGAAAAGCAATTAGGAAGGATAACTGTTTTTCCAGGTAATCCAGTTTTTTTATTAGTATTATTATCACGAATTGGATATTTTGTGTTATTTCTGTAAAGAATAGCGTATAAACCTTTTTTTATTGGGTCTTTATTTATCAATACATTATTAGGTTCTGGATTGCAAAGTGCATTCCTAGTTTGTTTAGTTACATCAATCATAGTTTTATTTATTTTTAATTATTGAATTTAACTGGCAAAGCCAATGCTTCGCATTTTTGGGTTTAAGTTAATATTTAAATTTATCGAAAAAATATCGGAAAGTGGGGTAGGTTCGTTTATAAATTTATTTAACGCATGTTTTTTAATCAGCTGAGTGGCTTTGTCTATACAAAGGGGTTTAAATTCATAAGCTCCCAATAATCTTCCAGCTCTTAAAAAGGCATTATCTACCTCGCAAATGGGTATGTTAAAGGTGCAAATAATTTGTATGTTTAAACAATCAGAAAGAAGACCATCAGATAGGTTTAGTAGGTTGGAAACCGTATTACTTCTGCTGTTATCTCTGGAAGAAATAATGCTTTCGGCATCTTCAATTACCAAAATTGAGTTTTTATTACACGACAAAAAATCCAGAAATCTCGGTTCAGAAAGCTGTGTGGCCATGTTGGAAGGAATGTAGATCACTTTCTTATCTAAGTGTTCAATTAGGTGTCTGATGTATGTAGTTTTTCCGGTTCCCGGAACTCCATGCAGAAAAACAATGCCTTTGCTTTTCTTTTTACTTAATTTTTTTAGGAGATTATCATTAAATAGTAGGATGTCATCATTGTAGTATTCGTTCAGGTCAGTTGGGGTAGTATCTAATTTAAACCTGTTGGTATAAAAACCCATTGTTGGATCATATATCAGTAAACTTATTTTTCCTTTGTTAACCGATTTTTCAGTAACGCATTTTTTCAATATTGAGGAAATAGCCCTTAGGGTTTGTCGATAAACAGGATCGTTTGTAACCGATTTTTCATTTGCCGAACAAACTGCAATGTTGTTTCTGCAGGGGTCAAATCTTATGTTTATTAGTATTACTTGATTTAATAAGATCAGCATTTGACTGGGGTTTATTTCTCCTGGATTTTTTAATGATTTCTGATGCCCTTTCTTAAGCAATGTTATGAATGACTTTATTGCTTTGTTGTCCTTTAGTAGATTGCTAAATAAGCTGGGTTGAGTTGTTTTGTAATAGGTTAGGGAAACTGGTTTTTGGGTAGCTGATGCGACTAGTGCTTCCAGTCTATATGGTGATTCATTTTTTAAATAATTTGGCAACAGATCGATTACATTTTTAATATGCATATTTATGGTTTTAGAAGATTCAGTTACATTGTACAAAAGTTTATTAGCCGAATTGGACAATAAATTTTATTATATTTAATCCATGAATCGAATTTTAGGACAAATTATCTCAGAAAAACAAGAAAATCTATACACTATATGTAAGATCTTGAGCTATGGAAAAGAGAAAAATACTTCTCAAATCACTTACGCATTGCAAAGTGAAGGTATCTACCTAGATAAGGACAGTAATATTCTATATAAATACCTTAAGAATCTTATTGAGATGGAGCTGATAGAAGAAGTGAAGGATAAAGAAAAGGTAAATAAAAAAGTAAAATACTACAAATTAATAACTGAATATCATGTAATAAGTCCTCCTAAAATTTCAAAAGAGAATACTCCATATTTAGTAAGCCTTCAAAAAACACTCAATAAATATAAAAACTTACCTATTAATGATTTTGTTGCAGATTTAATCAAAAAATCTAGTCTTGAAATTGATTCAAATGATTTTTTGATTATTGATTTTGAAACACCAGATAGTTATGAGGGAAATGACCATTTAGATTTCTTTTATTATAAAATTGAGGATCGCGAAACAGTAAAGTTTAATTATAAAAAATTTGAATGGCATGCTGAAAAGGAAACAATTCTGAAGCCCTATTTATTAAAGGAACACAATAAAAGATGGTATGTAATAGGGCAGAGGGAAAACAAGGAAGATTATGTAACATATCCTTTGGATAGGATAGAGTCTGTAGATATTCATTTTGAAGGAGAGGTATTTGGAAGGGATCCCAGTTTTGACCCTTTTAAAAGATGGGAGCATAGCATAGGAATTTTCACTGGTGAACCTTCAGAAGTATCTTTTGAGTTAAAGGATACAGAAAAAATGAAAAACATTGATTTTTTGATTACTTCAAAAATTCATAAATCTCAAAAAGAAACTAGGATAGATAACCATTGGTTAAAAGTGAACCTCAATGTGCTAATTAGTTACGAGTTGGTTCGTGAGATTAGAAAATTAGGTATTCATAACCTCCGAAACATAAATCCCAAAAAGCTGGATACAATGATAAGAGAATATTAGAAAAAAATAGAAATTATGCCACCCCAACTCAAGACCAAATAACAATCGATATAAAGGGTTATAATGGACGTATTAATGTTGAGGTGTACGACTTACAAGGGAGGTTGTTAAAGACCACTACAAACACCAAAGTATCTCTTAAAAAACAAGTCAAAGGAATCTATGTTCTTAAGGTGAGTTATGGAGAGGTAACCGAAGAGGTTAGGGTAGTGAGGGATTAGTTATTTCTTTGGGTGATTAAATAAACTATTCCAACGCTTTCAAAGCCATTAGGACTTTCAAAATATGGTTTGATTTTGCTCCCGTCAAGGTCACTCTAGCGGAGAATTGGTTAATATTAACTGGTTCTCCGCTTTTTATTACCCCCCAAATCCACTGATAATAAAGGAATCGAGGAATTTAATCAAGGAGATTATTAGATTGACGACAAAGAATAATTTGATACTCTCTTTTAAAATCCTTTTTCTACACTTTTAATTGACTCAATTCCTGCCTTTTCGAATAAAGACTGATTATATTAAACATAATTATTAATAATGTCCCAAATATCATCAAACCATGTTTTTTGCTGTGATTTAAATTGTCCTTTGTCAACATAACCCCATGAATGATAATGGAACCGATAAAGTATGTCCAATGAGCTGGGCTTCATGCAGCGCGCTTTTTTCAAGTGGTTCATTAATAGTGTCAATACCATCGATTAAAGAACCTACTTGTTCGGGGTTATTATCATTAATTGCCTTTACTAATTGTTTCATCTTCATAATAGGTTATTTATTATTCTACTCTAATTCAAAAGTTTTCTATTCTCTTTTTCTTTATAATTCAAGGTAATAAGTCAATTTCATCTTTCCAATCAGTAATAATTTTTTGGATTATGTTTTTTCTATTATCAGAATCGAATAGGTCAACTATGTTTCTATTATTGTGATATTTTTTGAAATTAATTGTTTCCTGATTATTTTTAAAGTGTTTCCAAAAGTAACTTCCTGCTTCTGAATACTTATAACCTTGAAGTTTTCCATCTTTAATGTCAATGGAGTACCATAAATTATGATCAACCATTAAGGAAAAATTCCATTTGTTTTGTCCTTTTGCTATTTCATAGTGAA
>Ga0315315_10006729_pt1 | contig 10631 bp, 9 predicted proteins | sample M140m3416metaG_FD_203699 | JGI IMG/M metagenome (GOLD analysis project Ga0315315, IMG submission 203699) | Ammonia-oxidizing marine archaeal communities from Monterey Bay, California, United States - M1 40m 3416 | ecosystem: Environmental > Aquatic > Marine > Intertidal zone | place: USA... | reverse complement strand
GAAAGACCGGCACCAGCTACTATTCCTCCATTAGCAACGTCTGCCATACTTAATTCGATTAAACCATCTCGTTCAGTTAATTTTGGAATTGTTCCGCCTACCCAACCTACTGCTGTTAAGCATTGACCAAAAACTAAGCCCTTTTTTCTTTTTAAATGATAATGAAGAGTTTGTCTTATGGTCTCTCTAACTGTTTTTGCCATAATCTATTTACTTTCGTTTTATTTTTTTTATTAATTAAGCTTGCTTTTGTTCCAAGTTTTTCAATCTCTAATTTTAATCTATCAAGAGTTTTTGGATCATCTTGACCAGCTCCAGCATGCCAAAATAATCTATTTGTATTTATATTTACTAAAATTGGTTTTTTAAAAAAGTTATTTGATACTTTAAAAATATTTTGTGGATCATCATTTATATTATAAGACTCTATTTTAAAAGATTTAGCAACATCGCTAATTTCCCAATTTCTTCTCACATTTTTTTCAGTTAAAATTGAAAGGTTATTATCCTCTATTATAAAGACTATAGGTAATTTTTTTTTAGAAGCCCATCCCATTGCACCTAATACATAATCCTCTTCAGCAGCTGCATCTCCTAAAAATATTATTGTAGGTTTTCCAGTAGCGAAACATGCTCCAACTCCTACCGGTCCATTACTACCCATTAAACCATCATGACCATACATATTAATTTTTGTGGAGTGAATAGAAGCAGATCCTCCTTTACCCCATGTACATCCATCATTTTTACTCATTAATTCTCTAACCAATTTTGCTGGATTTCCTCCAAATGCTAAATATATTGAATGGCATCTGTGCTGGCCAAACAACATAGGTTTAACTTTTTTAATTTTACAGATTTCAGACAAAGTTGATGGAATTAATTCTTGGCCAGCAGAGAGATATACAGGAATTTTTATTTTTTTTTTCTTAATATTTCTAAAAGCTTCTTCTTCAAATGCTCTGCAATAAGTAGCTTTATCCAAAACTTTAAGTCTTATTTTATTATTAATCATTTTTTTTCAACTCTTAAAAGAGTTAATTTTTTTTTAATTTTAAATTGTTTTGATAATTTTTTAATAGTTCCTGTTTTAACAATATCTCCTGGAGCAAGCACTTTACTATTATTTTTTGTGCCAACAAAGCCATTTACAATTGCAAATATGGTATTTTTACTTTTTGATATTATTGTTTTAAAACTTGAATGATTTTCAAAAAATAAACTAGTATTTTTAAAATTTATTTTTTGCTTATTTTTACCTTTAGGTTTTACCAGTTTGATATGATTTAATATTTTTTTTTCAAATTTTTTTCCTTTCTCATAAGGTTTAAGTGCTCTACCATACGGATCATTGTATCTTACTAAATCATTTTTTTCACAAGGGGTCTCAAACTCTAGTGCTATTAAAGGCCGATTTGAAATACATTTTATAGAATGAAACAGACCAGTTCTTATCATAAGCTTAGAAGGTGCTTGAAAATCTTTTTGTTCACTTTTCCAAAGACCAAGTTGTATTCTAGCTTTTCCTTCTAAAACTATAAATCCAGTTTTTTTTTTAGTATGACAATGTAGAGAGGTAGATTTGCCTGGATTAATATTAAGATATGTGACTGATAGGTTTTTTTTTACTCTATGTATTACATATTCATAACCCCAAGGCTTATTTATAACCTTGTTGTCATAGTAGACTTCTGAAGTTTTCATTTAAAAAATTCTAGTGTAGCAGCCATCCATGGTCCCATGTCTTTATAATGTGCGGTTGTGATAATTTTAGCATCAACAACTGCGGGTTCATCAGTATAAATTGCCCCTGCATTTGTTATATCATCACGCATGCTATAATAACCTGCTATTTTTTTTCCTTTAATAATTTTGGCTGAGATCAGCAGTTGAGCACCGCTACAAATACATGCAATTACTTTATTTTGATTATGGAAGTCAGCGATAAATTTAATTAATCTCTTATCCTGCCTTATTTTTTCCATAGCCTTTACCCCGCCAGGTAAAACAAGTAAATCATAATCTTTTACATTAACTTGATCTATATCTTTTACTTTATGATCTTTATTAGGGGGAAGAGCTGTTCCCAAAAATCCCTTAACAGCATTACCACCAATTAAACAAACATCTAGATCACTGCCAGCCTCTAAAAGTCTATAATATGGATATATAAACTCGTGATCTTGAGCTAAAGCTCCAGATATAATTATTGAAGAAAATTTTTTCATTCATTATTTTTAGTTTATTTTTTATTTAAATCAATAGTCAACTTCTTGATCATGATGCTTTCTCTTTAAATTAAATGAGGTCATTTTTTCTATATGTGAAACTGTTTCGTCTCCAAAAGATTTTTTGATTAATTTTTTATAGTTTGAATTTTTGAAATAAGTATTGAAGGCTTCATCTCTAAAATTGAGTACATTTGACGCTTTAACATGTTGTGTTCTTAGAGGTAAACATTCGTATGCATGTTGAGAATAACCAATCCACCCAGGTCCATTCTTACTTTCAGGTAGCTTCCATGAATTTTGATTAGCCATTAAATGGAGTTTAGACCCTGGATAAGCCATTGCAGAGTAATAATTAGCCCATTCGCTATTTATTCTTAGAGATAAATCAAGTGTCTGCTTCATGGAATCAAGTGTATCATCAGGTAAACCAAAAATATAATTTGCACCAACATAGAATCCCATATCTCTAACTTTTTTTACTATTCCCTCTATATCATAATTATCAAATCGTCCCTTAATTACACCGTCCCTAACATGCTCTGAGCTAGACTCTATTCCAAGTGCTAGCCATTTAATTCCAGCTTTTTTCATCTTAATCAACATTTGATCATCTTCTAAAGTATCAATTCTAGCATAAGCCCAAAAATTTAGTTTATCGCCATAACCAGAGGCTATTATTGCATCACATATACCACTAACTTGTTTTGGGTTAAGTACAAACATTTCATCAGGAATCTTAATATTAAAGATGTTATATTTTTCGACTAATATTTTAATTTGCGCAATTACATGTTCAGGTGACCAAAATCTAATTGTATTCCTCTCGAAAGGAGCGTTGATACAACAAAAGGTGCATTTAAAGGGACATCCAAGACTAGTTTGTAATGAAGCATAATGGTTTCTTGTTTTCAAATTTCCAAAGGTATGCCAATTATGAGCTTTATACTTAGACATATCTAATAAATCCCAAGCTTGACCAGGTAAATTTATGTCTAAATTTTCAAACATTTTGGCAGGGGAATTAGAGGAAATAATGTTATCTTTATCGAAGTACCATAGTCCAGGTATTTGTTTAATATCTTTTAAAGAACCGTCTAAAAATTTAATTAAATTTTCAACCGTTATCGGACCTTCGCCTTGACAAACATAAGTATATGGTTCTTCTTGTAAAGTTTTTTTTGGTAAAGCAGATGCATGTGTTCCGATGATTAATGATTTAATCTCATTTTTAGTAATCTCATTTAATTTAGAGCAAGTTTTTCTACTACCGGGCATACACTGTGTAGATGCAGAGGGTTGCTGACCATACACCATGAATACAACTAACTTAGGTGATATATCAGCTATTTTTTGAGCAGTTTCTTCATGGGTGAGATTATCTGCTTCAGCATCTAAAATTTTTACATGATAGTTTTTTTTTGATAAAAAATTTGCAATCAATGAAGACCACACAGGAGGTTCTATAGCCGCAAATTCATTTGATAAACCTTGATATACTTCAAGCCTTGATTGAGGTGTAACAAAAAGTGCATCTATTTTGTTCATAAAGATTAGGTTAACCTTATTAGTTTTAAAACTTTAGAAGTATAATGTGAAAAAATCGTTTTTTTTTCTGCCGGCTTGTCTTTTTCATACTGGCCGGCATTAACAAAATAATCTAGTCCTATCGCAGGAATTTTTGAATTATATTCCTTAATTCTATCTTTCATTGGTTTATGATTTCCTACAAATAAAGTTGTGTCAATAGATACTCTTGTTTTTGCATTTTTTTTTCTAAAAGTTTGGTGAATAGTTGCGTAATCTGAAATATAGACGTTACCAGGCTTAGGTACAATGTTTAATTTTTTATAATCTTCTTTTACCCACTGCATATCGTGATAAGTTTTAGCTGAACGTAAAAAATTTTCTCTGAAGTTGATTGGTTCATAATATAGTAAATTATTTCTTTTGTAATCACCAAACAAAGGTATGAAACAATTCATCCCCCAAGGACCTTCAACCCAGGCATCTGAGTGTGGTAAAGATGTATTTAAACCTCTTTTTTTATTATCACTTAATTCTTTTCCAAACTTTATTCTAATATTTGGTGTAATCCTAAATAAAGTTAATAGTGAGGGTTTTTCTTTAGTAATACTTTTAACTAATTCACACCAAGATCTTAGAACAATATTATATTCTAATTGAAATTCTTTTTTTGGTACGACAGCTCCATTTGGAGTTACATTTGTTCTATTTTTTCTTGCCTGATCTATTTTTTTAACAAATATTTTGTCATTTTTTTCAAAACTTATTTTCAATGCTTTGCATAAGTAATTTTTAACTTGTGATTTAAATTCTTCAAACTCTTTGATTGGAAATTGATAAACAACTATTAATGGATGAATTTTTTTTAATTTCCATTTTAAAGCAATTTTATTTATTCTTTTTATTCTGTAATTTATACTCATAAAATTATTTGGTAGCGAGGGGCGGATTCGAACCGCCGACCCCAGGCTTATGAGTCCTGTGCTCTAACCAACTGAGCTACCTCGCCAATTGCGATGGTTATAATATATTTAACTAACTAAATCATTAGTTTAGTTGACGTTAAAAATTGTTAAAATATTAAATTAAATGGTTAGAATTATGCCAAAAACAGTTACAGCTGAAACTGCTGCTACTCCTAGAGCTAAATTTCTCTTTTTTTCAATCTTTTTCTCTTCGTTTAATCTGCTAAGTAAGTCTGTAACTTTCACTTTACCATGAGAGTTCTCAAATTGTTGATTTGAATTATTTACATGAAATTCTGCGCTCATATCCGGATTAAAGCATATTATGATTAATTTTAAATAAGCCTGAAGAGCATAATGGGTTTGATGAAAAAAATCAGCCCAAAATGATTTAACTACGCATCAATTTTGATGATGGATCGTGTAATGGTTTTTTTTCAAGTATAAGGGCATGTTTTTTTCCCTCTACTTCAATAAGGAGTTCGTCATTATCCCTGATTTTGCCGTCTATATAGGCAAAGCAAATATTCTTTTTATAAGAAAAAGAAAAATTTGCACTTGTTGAATAACCTACGATTTTTTCTTTATTAAAAATCGGTTCATCATGAAGCAACAAAGGCTCTCCTGGTTTAAACTTATCTTTAAGAGAAAAAAGCAATAATTTTTTTTCTAATGGATTATCTTTAATTTTTTCTAAAGTTTCTCTGCCAATGAAGTTTTGTTCTTTTTTAAAATTTACAGCAAATGTTAATCCCGCCTCAAAAGGATTGGTTTCTGAGGTAATATCATGCCCCCAATGTAGAAATTTTTTTTCTAATCTTAAAATATCTAACGCATGCATTCCTGAGTAAGTAATCTTGTATTTTTTTCCTAATTTTTTTATTTTTTGAAAAATAATTTTAGTTTTTTTAATTGGAATATAAATTTCCCACCCTAGTTCTCCTACAAAAGATAATCTTTGAAACCAAACTTGAATATTAGAAGTGTTTATATACATTCCTCTCGAAAAGGGAAAATTATCATTAGAAAAATAATCTCCAAATAATTCTGTTAAAAATTTTCTACTATTCGGTCCAAATAAACCTATGCAAGAATATTTATCGGTAACATCTTCAAATTTTACTTTTTTTGATAAATTTTTTAAAATATGAGATTTATTGTGACTTCTAGCTAAAGCAGGGCAAATAATTCTAAAATAATTTTTTTTTAAACAGCTAACTGTAAGATCAGCCTCTATTCCACCTGATGGATTTAACATTTGTGTGTAAGTAGTTCTTCCTTCAATATTTTTTATATTGTTTGCACAAAGATATTGTAATTGTTCATGTGCATATTGACCGCTTAAATCAAATTTTACAAAAGGTGTTAAATCAAAAAAACCTAAATTATTTCTTGTGTTGATACATTCTCTTTTTGCTGATTGATACCAGTTTTGTATTCCATAACTGTATCTATAAATTGGTTTTTTATTTCTTGAAAACCACATCGGTCTTTCAAAACCAGCCATTTGTCCAAAACAAGCACCTAAATTTTTTAGCTCTTTGTGATAAGGCAAAAGTTTTATATTTCTTGAGGTTTCTAGCTGTTTATATGGCCAATGCATTTTAAAAAGATTTCCGAGTGTTTCTGTGGTCCTTTCCTTTATAAATTTTAATGAAGAATTAAATTTTTCGAATCTTTTTACATCAAGACTCAATAAATCTTGGTCAGTATGTCCCTTAATCATCCATTCTGCTACTGCTTTACCTGCCCCACCGGATGATCCAATTCCAATACTGTTAAAACCACAACAAACATAAAAATTTTTTATTTCTTCTGTTTCACCAATAAGGAAATTACTATCTGGAGTAAATGACTCCGGACCAGAAAAATACTTTTCAATTTTAAGATTTTTAATAGCTGGCATTCTTTTTGCAGCTAATTGATGGAGCATTTTTATATATTTTTTATCAACTTTAAACTCACCAAAAGAAAAATTATTAGGTACTTTACCAGTTTTTTTAAAAGCATTTTTGGCATTGGGTTCAAAAATTCCAAGCATCATTTTTCCATGATATTCTCTAGCGTATAAATACGTATCTGGATCTCTAAAAGTTGGTAGAATTTCTGGTAAATTTTTATACTCCTCTGTGATCATATAAAAATGTTCATTAGGATATAGTGGTATACTTGCTCCAGCAGCCTCTCCAATTTGCCTAGACCACATTCCAGCACATAAAACTATATACTCGCAATTAATAGTACCAAGATTGGTTTTAACTCCTCTAATCTGATTTCCTCTCTTAAGAATTTTTTCTAATCTGCATTTTTCAATTATCTTCACACCTTTTTTTTTAGCAGCAACTGAAATATTTTTAGTTAAAATTTCAGGATCTGCTTGACCATCTTCCGGTATATATAATCCACTTACAACATCATTATTTTCAGCAATGGGATAAAGAGTTTTAAATTTATTTTTATCAATAATTTCAATTTCTAAATCAAATAATTTAGACATAGTTTTTTGCCTCATAAACTCTTGATGTCTAGATTTAGTTGTCGCAATATTTATTGTGCCTGTTTTTTTGAAGCTCGTATCAAGACCGGTAATTTTTTTAAGATCATTATAAAATTTAACTGAATTTTTCCTTATCTTTGTAATTTGAGGAGTTGTTCCTAATTGAGTAACCATTCCAGCAGCATGCCAGGTAGTACCTGATGTTAATACATCTCGTTCAATTAAAACAGTGTTCCATCCATTGTTGGCTAAATGATAAGCAGTGGAACAACCAGCTATGCCGCCTCCAATCACAACCACTTTAGCTTCATGTGGCAATGATCTCATTTTAATTTTTTAATAAATCAGATGCTGGTTTATATTCTAAATCAAATGCGTCTGAAACACCTTTAAAAGTAATGTTCCCTCTATAAACATTTAAACCTGCCAAATAGTTTTTATTCTCAGTAAGAGTTTTTTTATAACCTTGATCTGCTAATTTTAATAAAAGTGGCAACGTAGCTTTATTTAGTGCCATAGTAGATGTTCTTGGCACACCGCCAGGCATATTAGCTACACAATAATGGACCACATCATCGACTAAATATGTTGGATTTGCATGAGTAGTCGGTTTACTTGTTTCTACACACCCTCCTTGATCGATAGCGACATCAACAATTACTGATCCTCTTTTCATGGATTTTATCATCTCTTTGGTTACTAATTTCGGTGCCTCTGCTCCAGGAATTAACACTCCACCCACTAATAAGTCACATTCTGAAATTAATTTTTTTAAATCTGTTTTATCACTTTCTGTTGGAATAATTTTATCTCCAAATTGCTTATGAAGTTCTTCTAATCTTTTCTTTGACTTATCAACTACGTAAACATTTCCTCTCATGCCTGTAGCAATTATTGCAGCATTTTCTCCCACAACACCACCGCCAAGAATAACAACATTAGCTGGATCTACTCCTGGAGCACCACCAATTAATAAACCTCTACCTTTTTGATTTTTTTCAAGAGCATGTGCTCCAGCTTGAACAGACATTCTCCCAGCTACTGCACTCATAGGAGCTAATAATGGTAATCTACCATCGTCGTCTGTCACCGTTTCATAAGCAATACATATTGATTTTGACTTCATTAAACCTAAAGTTAATTCTTTGGCAGCAGCTAAATGAAGATAAGTATAGATAATTTGACCTTCTCTTATCATTTTAACCTCATTCATTTGAGGTTCTTTAACTTTAACTATTAGTTCAGCTTTTTTGAAAATTTCTTCCGGTGTGTTTATAATTTTTGCACCTGCTTTTAAATAATCTTCATTGGTAAATCCTGCTTCAAATCCACCATTATTTTCAACTAATACTTCATGATTTTTGTCAGTTAGAGCTTTAACACTCTCTGGCGTTAATCCAATTCTGTGCTCTTGAAGCTTAATCTCCTTTGGAACTCCGATGATCATTTACGACTTTGAGTAATTAGAAATACCTGTTCTTAATTTTTCTATGATTTCGTCAATGTGCTTTTTTTCACATATAAACTGTGGTGCAATTATTAATGTATCCCCAGTATTTTTAAAATTAACACCCGCATCGTAGCAATGTTTAAAAGTTTGAAAACCAGATTTACCAGGCTTATCTTTCATTCTCATCTCAACTCCACCCATCATTCCATACCCTCTAATACTTACAACTTCTTTCAAATCTTTTAATGAGTGTAATCCGTCTTGAAAATAAGGTGACATCTCTTTAGCTCTATTAAAAATATCTTCTTTATCAAATATATCTTGAACGGCTAATCCTGCTGCAACAGCTGCTGGAATTCCAGAGTATGTGTATCCGTGAAATAATTCCGGTGTGCCTTCAGGGTTTTTTGAAGAATCTAAAACGGCGTCATACATTTCTTCTTTTACAGCTACAACTCCCATTGGTATAACTCCGTTTGTAGTAGCTTTTGCCATTGTAATCATATCAGGTGTAACACCAAACTCTTGTGATGCAAAAGCAGAACCAGTTCTACCCCAACCAGTTATAACTTCGTCAAAAATTAAAAGAATACCGTACTTATCACAAATCTCTCTTATTCTTTTTAAATATCCTTTTGGTGGAACTAAAGTTCCTGTTGATCCAGCGATCGGTTCAACTATACATGCAGCAATGTTCTCTCCACCAAAGTTCATTGCTATTCGTTCTAAATCTTCAGCCATTTCAACACCTGTATCTGGTTGACCTTTTACAAATTTATGTTCAGGTAAATGCGTGTGTCTCATGTGTTGGACACCAGGCATTAAAACACTTGCAAATGTTTTTACGTTATTAATCATTCCTCCAACTGTAGTCGCTCCAATATTCATTCCATGATAACCTCTCTCACGACCAACAAATCTAAATCGTTTAGAGTCACCTTTTGCTCTATGATATGCAATTGCTATTTTGATTGCTGTCTCCACTGCAGTAGATCCACAAATGGTGTAAAAAATTCTGTTAATTCCTTCTGGAGTTTTTTTTGCTATTCTTGTAGCTAACTCAAACGATCCACCATAACCCTGATTAAATGGTTGGCAATAATCTAATTTATCTAATTGTTTTGAAACAGCTTCAGTGATTTCTTTTCTTCCGTGACCAAGAGGATTACAGAATAATCCTGAGCTGGCATCTATCATTTTTTTACCTTGATGATTTGTAAGGTAAACGCCTTTTGCATCTGTAATTAATCTTGGATTCTTTTTAAAAGTCTTATTATCTGTAAATGGCATCCAATGCTCATTTAAGGAGTTAGGTATATTTGTTCTATTTGACGAGCTCATAATTTGTTTTTAGACTATTGTTATAGTTTGACAAGAAATATAACATACAATCTTTAGTTGTAAAATCAATATGGTCAAACAAGAGCAATCTTCTGTTTACTTCTTAATGAATTTAATTTTAAATCTCAATTATTAAACAAACCATATGGGAGAACTATGAAAAAAATAATAAGCACAGTTCTTGGGATTTTATTTGCGTTTACTCTAACTGCTACAGTAGCTAACTCAGCTGCAAAAGAAGTAAGAGTTGCGTACTTTTTGGAATGGCCATCTCCAAATCTTGAGGACATGAACAAAAAAGCATATTCAAAAGCTCTTGGTGTACCGGTTAAGTGGACTAATTTCACAAACGGTGTAGCAATGACTGATGCTATGTTAGCAGGAGATATCGATATCTCTTACTCGCAAGGTTTAATGCCTTACATAAATGCTGTTAAGGCTAAAGCGCCAATCAGTTTAGTAGACGTTGCAATGGAATACGGAATGGGAGGAACAACATGTGTTACTTCTAAAAAGTCTGGTATTACAAAGGCAAATGCTTCTGAGCTTGAAGGTAAGAAAGTTGCAGTTCCTCTAGGAACTATGGCTGAATACGTTTTCACAGAAAGTATGAAAATAGTTGG
>Ga0315315_10006727_pt1 | contig 10632 bp, 12 predicted proteins | sample M140m3416metaG_FD_203699 | JGI IMG/M metagenome (GOLD analysis project Ga0315315, IMG submission 203699) | Ammonia-oxidizing marine archaeal communities from Monterey Bay, California, United States - M1 40m 3416 | ecosystem: Environmental > Aquatic > Marine > Intertidal zone | place: USA... | reverse complement strand
TATGATGATATTAAAAATTTAATCTATGAAGAAGAATTTTTAGAAAAAGTAAAATTATTCAATGATAATGATTCAAATAAAACATATAAAATATCTACACAACTCCTTGATAACTATTCACCTTATATCAATTCATCAGATAAAACATTAATACCTTATAATGGTCATTATATAAGACATTGTTCAGATAAAGAACCTTGTCACGGAATTATAGATGATTATAACCTAGAAATAAATAAAACAAGAGAAGAACTTATCATTGCTAAAATGAAAGACTATAAAACGTTATTTGAAGTAATACGTCCCGAAGAAGAACTAACTCTATCGGGATTCTATACGATACCCTATAATTTCCTGAATATTACATATAAAAATAATGATTTATTTAATCTCATAGAATCATGTCAATTATCAGATTATAAATACTCTTATCGTTCATTAAAATCAAGATTTAATCACAATTCAGTAATACCACACATAATCGGCACCGATACTATTAAAGATGATTTCTGGAATGAAGCATTTCATGCTTATATCTTCAATGATACAGTTGAAACTCAAAATATACAGGAGGTTTTAACAAATAACTTTCCATCTATAACGGATATTATAAATTCAATCCCTAAAAAACTTATGAATAATATATTTAATCTTACTGATTTTGCAAAATTATTATACCCGTACGGATTAACATATGGTTCATTAGATCAAGAAAATAAAAAAGCTATTCAAGGAATAATTAAAGACAATATTAAAGAATATATTAAAAATTACAATCAAATTGTTAAAAGAAAAGTAATAAAGAATATCAAAAAGAAAAATGTAATTTTCTCGACGGATGAAAAAATAAAATTAGCCAAAGAATATATATTCTCATTATTCATTCTCCCCATCAAAAATAACTATATTGAAAGACTTATTAAAAAATATTCAAGAGAAGCATTGACAAAAGACGAAAATCCAAATTATCTATATCAAAAAGACTCCGATAAACAATTACTATGTAAACATTACCTATACAGCACAAAAATACATAAAGATCCTAGTTACCATAGTATACTACTTAATAATTTTGGTGGTCCAGCAAATAATGGAATGATCTCATGTCAAGTATGTGGAGAATACTTATGCCATGAAGACTTTTCAACATTAGAAGGGTTTGGCGATGGAGGAGCACCTATTAATAATAGAGAAGAATTAATAACTAATGATGAAGAACTAAAAGCTCTTTCTGAAAAAGAAATAAATATCAAAAAAAGAATTAGTAAAATTTCTTCTCTTTTAAGTATTCAATTAAATTATATTGATAAACAATCTATCGTAGACTATATTCAATTAGTAAATCATGATGAATTAACTGATATACGTTACAATGATAATGAATTTGAGAAAAAGCACCCATTATATAAAGAAATTAAAGAAAAATATCCAATTATTAAACAAATTAGAACAAAAGAAGACCAAAATAAAAATAAAGAAAATAAAAAAAATAAAGAAAAAGAATTAACAAATTTTAAAGAATATTTAAAAGATTGTAATGAGCTATTTATAATCACATTTTTTATTTTATTCCACATTCAAACCTCAAATCCACCCTATTCAATCAAAACTAAAGAAAATATATATTTATGGGACCCCGAACTATTTATAAATACAAAATGGAATAAAGAAAAACATACTATTCATGAAAAATTATCAATGGACACCATTGAACTAATGATAGATATATTTAATAAAATTTCTTCATCAAATAAAAGTAAATTCTGGAAAAATGTAAATACTTTCCTTAATGAAAAAACAAAATATCAAGACATTACAAACTTTAAAGAACAATTCTTATTCTCGGCATCATATTTACTCAGAGATTCAAATGCTCGGATAAAACTTAAAAATTATTATAACATAAGAAATAATATAGGTATTTCTGTCTATTTAAAAGAAAATTGGTCATCTTATAGACCTCTTCCTGATAATGATACAGTTATTTCTATTAATGAAAAAGTATCGGAACAAATAAATGTAATTCAAACTCATTTACTAAAATCAGGTAGCGATATAAAATATGAAAATATATCAAGTATACAATCTATTGAAGATGCATACTTACTACCCAAATATAAATACTATGATATCCCATATTCAGATATTCTAAAAAATGAAGCCTATGAAAGATTATTTAATTATTGTGTCCACCTTCATGGAAAAACTGAACCAAAACCTATACTTAATCTCTTAATAAATAATTTCATAAATACTATCGAAGATTCAACTATGATAGAAAATATATTAATTACAGCCGGATGGAATAAAGATAAAAAAGAATTAGATTATGTAGACTTCACCGAATTAAAAAGAGTATTCATTATAGAAATTACTGATTATTTCAAAAATAAAAATTTAAATGAAAAATCAACAATTAATACATATATCCATATCCATTTTAATAATTGGAATGGAATGCTATTAAATGGTCACTCAAAAAGAAATTATTCATATAAACCCCCTAATGTATATCCCTCGGAAAATTTTGATGAACTATTAAACTATGAACCCAAAGAAGAAAAAGACTCCAATTCAGACCTTCAACCCGTTAATATTGTAAAAAACATCTTAAAAAATTACTGTTTTGATGAAAATGGAGAAATTAACGAAAGATATAGTATCGATGATTTTATAGTTAACCTCCTTGCTGACCCGTCGGTTGAAAGGGATGCTACATGCTTTAAAAAGATCCCAGAAAATAAAGAAAATTTTGAAATGATACTTGATTATAAAATAAAATCAAAAACATTAAAATTAAATGATTATCAAGAAGATAATTATCTCATAGAATCAAGGATACATAATTTTATTAAAGATAATAATCTAACAAAATATTCTATGGATGAAACATATGAACTATTTCAAGGGTTAAGTGATTTAATAACTATACAAGATAAAGATGTACTCTCTAAAGAATATAGAAGATTATTTAATATGATGTTAAATTATAATAATGATATTATTGCTAAAATTATACAATTCTTAAATACTTCATATGAAGAAGAAAATTTAGACAAATCCCATGTAAATAGAACCCCAACTAAATCTTTTGATGGAATCGCCCCATTACTAAGTAAATTTTTAGAAGATACAAATACATTAGATACTAATGTTTATAGTATTAAATGTATTCTTGGAAGATTATCTTCATCAAAAGAATATAATATTGGAACAGTATTCCATGATCATATACCTCCGCAATGGAAAATAAGTGAAACAAATCAGAAATATATTCAAGAATTTATAAATAATAATGAGTTCCTAATACATGATGATATCTTCATTGATAAAAAATATACAACATACGAAGGCTTCTATAAATATACAAAAGAAGATAAATACTCTACTTGTATAAGAGGTTTACTTTCATATATTAACGAATACTATAAAGGAGGTATAGAGGATCTAAATGGGGATGATAAAACTGAATATACAGAAAATTATAGTAATATCTTTAAAAAATTCACCTTTTTATTTATCTTCTCAAAAATGATAGATTATATTGATTCCTTAAAGGATATTAATTCTGATAATTCAAGAGAAGCAAATGATTTATTTTCATCTCTAGAAGAACAAAATAGAATGGAAAATAATGAATTAATTAAAGTATGTACTCATTTAACTTTTGATTTATTAATCCATTATATCCAAGAATTCTTTGATACTGGATGGATTAATCAAACAGAATTAATTTCAGAAAAAATAAGTCGTCAAAAAGAACAAGAAAAACAAAGTATAATTAATGATCTTGAATCCAAAACAGCAGAAGATAGAGGAGTAACAACAGAACTTCAAAAAATTGGTGTAATTAGCTGGTTTAAAGATAAATCAAACACCAATTTAGAAAATACAAAAACAGAAGATTATAAAACACAAACCGAAAGTGAAAGAATTGATCGACTCAAAGAACTATTCAATAGTGATCCAACAATGTTAGAAATGATGGAAAGGGAAGATCCAAATATATTACTTCGAATGCAACATGACCAAAAAACATCAGAAGAAATGGAACAAGATGAAGGTTTCAGTCAAATTGATGAGGATAGAGAAGATGAAGGTTTAGATGATCCTGATGAGGATGGACAATATAAAGAAATATAACTTTATTAAAATATATAATATATATATATTATGGGAGCCAGTTTTAGTATAACCGGAAATGAAAATACAAATGAAAATAAATCATGCTATATTCAACCTAAAATACAATCCATTAAAGGTCCTCAAAATAGTCAAGAAAATGGAAATGTTCTATTAGAATTTAGTCCGAATAATTGGGCCGATACTGATTGGAATATAAACAAAAATAACAAAATATACTATGTACTTGAATTTGATAAAAACTTTAAAGAAAAGTGTCCAGGATCAAATGTAGTAATCAATGCCCGATGTTCTTCCTCTGACCAAGCCCTCGATGGATCACAACCACCAGACCCAGCAATCGATGGATTACCCCCCCCTCCTGACCCAACCCTCGATGGATTACCCCCCCCTTCTGACCCAGCTCTCGATGGATCACAACCACCCGACCCTGGAACCGATGGATTACCCCCCCCTCCTGAAGAAAGTGTTGAAGATGGTGCGGGAGAAGCAGCAGAAGGAGATGATGCTGGAGATGGTGCTGGAGAAGCAGCAGAAGGAGATGGTGTTGAAGGAGAAGGAGAAGGTGTTGAAGGAGAAGGAGATGGTGTTGAAGGAGAAGGAGATGGTGTTGAAGGAGAAGGAGATGGTGTTGAAGGAGAAGGAGATGGTGTTGAAGGAGAAGAGGGTGTTACTGAACCATTCCAAAATTTAGATGATAATAGATTTATTGTAATTATTATATTACTATTACTATTTCTTTTCTTATGTAAAAAATAATAATTTATATATTATGGAAACACATACTCTAATTTTACTAATTATTTTCCTTATTTTATTATTCACAGATAATAAGGAAATTGAAACCTTTAAACCCAATGAAGAAATATTCTATAACTGTCCTGGAAAATACACTAAAGGAGAAACAAATTATTCAAGTTCTTTAAATTATCAAGAAAATCCATCAGATGGTTTCTATTCTCATTTATTAAAAATGACAAATGAAAAAAAAGATAAAGATTATTTTAAATCTACTTTATGTAAAGAAAAAAAAGAATTTAATGATAAATATATGACAGATAATAAAATAATTGATTTTGAAAATAATGTCGAAGACTCTTTAATAGATCCGTTTTATAAATATCCGAATCCAAAAGATAATCATTCAATCCTTTATACAGATAGTATTCAAGAAGATATGATATATCAAAAAGAAAAAGAAATTAATTCAGTCACTCGGTAAATAATATTGAAGTAATCCATAAAACATGAATAAAGAATATAATTCTTTTATACTTTCTTTATCATCTAAGTATGTTTGTTTATCTTTTCTAAATTCTTTTAAATAGATTTTATATGGAAGTTCAGGACCATAATACCAATCGGACATTTCTATATATTCTTTTGAATACTGGGAAATATAATTTTTATAAGCTTCATTTTTTATAAAATAATCTTTCTCATCCTCAGATAATTCACCCATTAATATTTCATATGATAACTTACTTTCATCTTTTTTAACAACATTCAAAAGAATATTCTTGAATGTATCATCGGTAGTTTTTTTATCTTTCTCAATTTTATTTAATATTCTTTCAATGGAGTTTAAATTACATTTATCATTCATTTTATTAATGTTATTTAATTTTTTAAATATAATTGCGTTTTTTAAAGTTAATTTAAAATATTCTATTTAATAAATAATGCCAACTATTGATAATTTAAAACTTGTAAGTATGGAAAATGCTCATGAAATTATCCCAAAATATATAGCTGAGAATAATATTATTATTGGAAGTTATGAAGATATGATGGAATCTGTTCTAAAAATGATTAAAGAAAAACATTTTTTTAACATGGACAAAAATATCCTTAGAGGATGTATGGAAGATTTAACATATATGTATTGTCCCGGGGATGATATCAATAAAGATAGAGTATTAGGTATGTTAGAACCTTCTGATGATGAAGATGAAAGCGAGGATGAAGATGAAGATGAAGATGAAAGAATTATTATTCCTAAAATTAAGCAGGATACTCTTGTTGTAAGTGATTTAAGTGACGCAGAAAGCACCGCTTAAATTAAATTTGAATATATTTTTATTATATTAATAATTCAATTATTTTTAATTAAACATTATGAAAAATGAAAGTCTTTCACAATGTATAATTATACAAAGACCTCCACTCAAATTTAAAAATAATTATTGTTTTGATAAATTCCATGATCCCAATTCTTGCAATGTCTCAGTTATTTGGTGCATATACTGTAAAAATAAGAAGAGGATTATAGATATGGGGGAATCTAGACCTTGTGGAATAAACCATTGTCAATCATCTATACATGCGGAAGAAAAAGCTATTAAAACATTTCTTAATCATAAAGGAAAAAACAAGAATTATGAAATATATGTTTGGAGATGGAGTAAGGGTGGAGAAATTAAAACAAAAGTTTGTTGTAATAGATGTACAAAATTAGTTCAAAAGTTTAATCTTCAAAATAAAATTTTCACATTTAATAATTATGAAAGATGCTCCGCAATTATTAATAATCCACCATTATCATTGGCTTGGCAAATAAAATTAAATTAAAATTAATAAAAATTTGAATTATTTAAAGATATATTTTTATTATATTTTGATTATGGATAATCTTCGGATATCAACAATAACAACTGTATTAAAGATATCATCTGATATTGATTTAGAAAAAATATATAAAACAATTCCTATTACAGATTATATTCCATTTATAGAATATGGTGATGGAAATACACCTAAAGGATATTCTGAAAAAGCTCTAAGGAAGAAAAGAAAAAAAAAGAAAAAGAAAATATTTTATAATCAAGCCACTTTACATGTTATCCATGAAGGTAAAATAATGAATGTTAAATTATTTAATAATGGAAGGATACAGATAACAGGTCTAAAGAAAGAAAATCAAGGCGATGATCTTGTAAATGGTTTAATAGATTATTTGTCGGATTGTTCAATTTTCGATGAAAGTGTTAAGATAATTAATAGTAAAATTGTATTAATTAATAGTGATTTTGATATAGGATATGAAATAAAAAGAGAGAATCTCCATGATGAAATAATTAATTATGGAATATATTCTACTTATGAAACCTGTATTTATCCAGGTGTAAATATTAAGTATTACATTAACTCAAATAATTGTGATGGAATATGTTGTTGTAATACAATGTGTAATGGTAAGGGTGATGGAAATGGAGATGGAGATTGTAAGAAAGTAACGATAGCGGTGTTTAAAAGTGGTAAAATAATTATTACAGGAGGACAAAATAAAGGTCAATTAGAAACATCTTATCGATTTATTAAGAATTTTATTGATGAAAGGAAAGGTGATTTTATTCTAAATGATGAAAAGGTTTAAAAAATAAATATATATTTAATTAATATAATAAATGGAAACTAATTTTTTTGAGAATACTCAATATAAGAATAAATTTACAAGAAAATCACTTTTATTAGAAATAGGATTAACGCAAGATACTACTAATTATACTGTAACTCTTCCGGAAGAATTAAAAATAGATAATTTTTCAGAAGTATTCGTAGATACAGTCGTTACTAATAATATAAAGATTAATTCTGTTTCTGCCCCTGATAACTTAGGAATGCTTTTAAAAATTGATGGGATAAACACAAGGACTATTGGAGGCGATACCACTGGAACAAATAATAATTATAATGGTAAATTTTTCATACCAAATGAAGCCGGTCCGGCGTCGGCGGCCGCGTCAGAGCTGATGAAAATACATAAAGGAAGAAAGCAAAATTATATGGGGACTATTGAAGCAGGTAGATATAGAGATTTTAATATTACTTTATCAAATTTGAATAATGCATCTATATGGGTGACTGGTTCTTCTTCAAAATTTATTATTGAATTAATAATTATTGAAAAAGAATAACTTTTTTTTTTATCAACAAAAAATAATAAATATAGTTGTATTATATATATGAATACATTAATTATTATTGTTGGTGTTCTTATAGTTTTATATTATTTTTATACTATAAATGAAAATAATAAGACTATTGAAATAACCTCTATGATTGGAGAATTAAAAGATGAAGACGAATCTGATATTGTATCTTCTAAAAAAAATAAATTAACTAAATTATTTAATGATATTTCTTCTGCTGATAAAGTATCTCTTAAAAATGTAACAGAAAAATGGAGTATGAATAAAGATACTATGGAGGTCCAATTAAATGAAAAAATGACAGATATTATAAAAATAGTTATCAGTAAAATTGGAGGGATATCAAGTAAAGAATTCTATGTTAAAGAAATTGATAATATGTATGTAATGAAAGATGATGATGGAAATTATAGATGCATCCTTAACTGTTTTATTTATGATGTAAAAGGTTATTATACAAATAAATTAGTCATGGATATTGTCTCTATCGATGGAACTATTTATCTCAATTTTATTGATATTGATGAAAGTAGTTTGAATAATATATTAAATACTTATGACGTAAGATGGAAATCTCAAGGTATATTAGCTGATTATGATATGTTTGATGAAAATGTTCAAGTTATGTTAGATAATTACTATAATAGCAAATATAAGATCCTCTATCTAGATAATGAAACTATTGACACAGATTTAAGTGGAACATATACACTAAATCAATTAGTTCAATTCCATTTGCCAGCCAATATACCAAATGAAGATTCACCGATGTTCTGCGATAAATATAGTGATACATGGGATAAAGATGGTGTTTCTGATATTATAAATAATTGTTTATATAATAATAGATCATCATCTCCATATCCAAATACACCTTATAATGCTCCAGGTGTAATAAGTCAAAGGTCAGATGAAAATATATATGGTTGGATTAAAGATCCAGCAAGAGGTAATTTACCAATTTCATAATTAGTTCAAAATTACTTAAAAAAATATTATTATATATTAAAAAAATGTCTGAAGAAAATATTAAAGAAGTAGTTGAAGAAACCCAAACGGTATCCGAACCAGTTAAAGTTGATTTTATGACCACCGATGTTGCTATTGTATTAAACATTATTGATGTTGCTTCGGCGAGAGGAACTTTTAGAGGCCCGGAAATGAAAGGTATTGGAGAATTTTACGAAAAACTCCAGAGTCTTCTACCGAAGAAAGAAAATAACGCTTAAATAAAATATTTGTTAATAATAAATGGGTGTTATTGAAGGATTTACGACTGTTATTGTTAATGAATCAATATCGGAAGAAGAAAAGAAAAATCAATTGATGTTTCTTGTATTTGCTTTATTATTAAAGTTTTTACTAATCTTAATTGTTGGTAAATTAATTTGGCCTCATGTTATGCCCAAATTATTCAAAGGGGTTCAAGCTAACCCATCATTCTTAAGTCTCTTAGGTTTATCGGTTATTGTTAACCTTTTACTATAGATTAAAAATAAATTTTTTAAATAAATACATGTTTTTCAATACAATGGTTTAACCAATTATCAGGTGGTTTTTCTATTATAAAATAATCGTATAATTTTCCATAGTCCTTTATACTTTTTTCTTCACTTATAGTAAAATATTCGTAAAATTTAAATAATATATCATCTAAACATGAACCTTTCTCAGCATATTTTATTATTAACTTTTTACCAATATCAAATAAATGTATTTTAGCTGTCCAACTATTTCTCTGTGATAAAATCATATACATAAATCGAAACATTAAAGGATATAATTCTTTCTTCAAAATATCCTTATTATGTAGATGACACATACCATAATTTAATAATCGTGACTTATTTTTACATTCTTCACCTTTTTTTGTCTTACAATTACAATTCACTTTTCCAACTCCTCGAGAACATAATAATTCTATATTTCTCTTAGGTGAAACATTGGGTTTATCAATATTAGTATTCCGCACTCTACATATTGGACATTGAATAAATAAATTATCTCTAAATACAATATCCATATAACATTTATAATGTAATTTATGATTACATGATAAATATTTAATTATATGATCTTCATCCATCTTACCTAAACATACTGAGCAAATATCACTCATTTTCTATTACATTATTATTAACGCTTTGTTCCTTTATATATTTTTGTAAATGAATTTTACAATAATCATATCCTAACAAACACCCTTTACTACATGTTTTACCCTTATTTTTACCCCGTGTTAATACCATCTGACATTTATGATTCTCAAATGTATCTATATTACTTATATCATGTATAGTGCTATTAATAGTACGGAGACCATTTACTAAGGGCAATTTATTATTTTTAGATCGACAATAAGGACAATCTAAGTTATTTAGACTCTTAAAAGATAAAAATAAACACTTATAATGAAATGTATGGTTACAATCTAAAGTGTGTGGGTAGCTTTCATTTATATCATCACCACAAATAGAGCAAACTTCCGTTTCCATAATTATTTAAGTATATTATTATATATATATTTATATTTCTTAAATGATTTTACATTATAAAG
>Ga0315315_10006724_pt1 | contig 10633 bp, 8 predicted proteins | sample M140m3416metaG_FD_203699 | JGI IMG/M metagenome (GOLD analysis project Ga0315315, IMG submission 203699) | Ammonia-oxidizing marine archaeal communities from Monterey Bay, California, United States - M1 40m 3416 | ecosystem: Environmental > Aquatic > Marine > Intertidal zone | place: USA... | reverse complement strand
AAGTCTTCATTCAACGGATGCTCTGATAGCACAACACGAATCGTTCCGCTAAATGTGACGAAGTATTCAGAAGATGGGTAAGCGCACATCGTAAGAGTGTGCGACTCATCAGGGTATGATATGAAACCAGAAAAATGCGTCGTCTCATTGTTTGGAGGTCCATTTACACTGTAGTATCCATGAACATCCAGCGCGCTACTGGGAATGGTCCCAAACTCACTCTTTTCCATCAAAGAGTCATCGGATGCCAATGAAGTTACACTAATAAACATCCTGGTCGGTGATTCTCTCGTCAATCGTCGCAGCGCATGATTCCCTGCATCAGCGACGAATGCCACGGCACCACCGCTTCCTGGGAGTACCGCAATCCCTGACGGAGAATCAAACATGCTCGCAGGACCTAAGTCATCGATGTATCCATTTGAGGCGTTATATGATCCTGCATATGCGAATGATACAGTCGTATTCGCAGGTGAGACAATTGCGCTAGTTTCGAGTAAGATGCGACGGACACGATGTGAACGAAGCTCTGTCACGAGAAGGGCCGGACGACTTGAGATAGATGCGTTAGGATTCTTGCCATCGGTGATTTCATCAGGCTCTAGATAAAAAGTAACCCCAAATGGCTGATTCAAATGAACGGTTTGCTTCGACCGGAAAGAAGCACTTCCTTCCACAGAGTCACTTGGAGACGCCATAATATCATTGACCTGGGGATACTCGATGCCCGCGATCGTATCGACAGACAGTGTTATCAAGTTTACAGCTCTTATGCAGTGATTTAATAGATCCGCTATGTAGAGGGTGGATCCATTTCCGTCCAATGAAATGTGACTAGGCTTGTTGAACATTGCAGATAATCCGACCGAATCAGAATAGCCAGCGAGACCCGCACCATTCGAAATCGTCTCAACTGCTCCATTACCTCGAATCACACGGATTCGACTGTTGCTATCACTCACAAACAACTCTCCCGTTTGGGCTCTGTACGCCACGCCAACGGGGCCGTAAATGTGTGCTTGGCTAGGTACCTCAGCATCTCTGTATCCAGCTATGCCTGTGCCAGCTGTAGTAGGGTATTCAGACATCAAAGACGTATGTTCTAGTGAATCGTTCATGACAAGTGCACACGCATGCCTCCTTCTTACCGTATGTTGTGACGAGACCTCTGGCCATGTCGACAAGGCGGATTCGATTGTTTGTGGTATCAGCAACAAACAGATGGCCATTCGGTGTCACCACCACCGCCTGCGGATGATTAAACTCGGCGCGAAGAAGGGAGTCGTCAGAAAACCCAGGTATCCCCGAACCCGCAACAGAGACAACTTCGCCATTTAAACTGACTCGCCTGATTCGGTTGTTACCCGAATCAGCCACAAAAACCGTCCCGTCAGATGTAACAGAGATCCCTGAAGGAGAGCTCAAGTATGCTTTCTCCCGAAAACCGTCCTGTGTTAAGAATCTTAAAAGATCGACAAAATAAATCCTTGGATCAAAGGGGATAGTAGCAAGGTGTCAGAATCAACTCACTTGAAATCCTGGCACACCTGAACCAGCCAAATTTGTCACAACCCCTATTCGGATGTAAAGTCACCACATTTCGGGCGTTGGCACGGGAAAATTAGATAAGCAAATCAAACCTGAAGGTTGACATTCCACCTCGTAGGCTTCGAGTGCCTTGAGCGGCACCAGGATTAGCAAGAGACCTAACGCTGTAACTACTAAAGGCGTCGACAAAGTTGTGCCGCTTCGCTTGATCATTGACTGGATGGCTGCATCCTGTACAACTCTGGAAATCCACTTTGAAATCAGTCAAGATCCACTATCTATCCACATTGTATCTACCATGCGTATCATGGACTTGCAATGAAATCAGTCCTGAGCCAATCAAGCAGCACTTGTCAACCTTTGCATGCATGCAAGCAATCAAGACGCCAGTAATTTGATTTTTTTAATCCTAGCTAATAAGAGTTACCTTCGTATCTATATATTATACGCAGCTTCTCTATATCATAATAAATACATATATATTGACCCGATATATTTTTCAATACATAATAATAATATATATATATACACATAAATAAATAAATGTATATAAATTATGGTTCCTAGCATATATAGATACGATGATGTATGGATATAGGAAAATATAGGAACCGTACGTATAGGACAATATAGGAACTCCAATAGCATACATAGCACATATTAAAACCATCGAACGAACCACATTATTCGGCATAGCCGATCTTACGGGGATTTCCCGAAAAAAATAGTTCGCACCTGGTATCGTTAATCAAGGTCGAAGGTTTAATTTCCCCATACATTGTAACACATTTTGACATCGTTAAACTCAGAATCGTTGGTTAAGCGCTACGTACAGTTGGTCCCTTCAACGGACGGAATAAACCAATTTTCTTGAGTCACGTATGAAAGATTTGTCCGAAGGTGTTTGCCATACGTGAGGGCGTTTATATATTATACCATTATTTCACATTTATTTATTAAATTACACAATGTGTTACATATATAAATAATAATTGACATGAACGTGTACGTAATAACGTTACGTATCCGCAATTCTATCATGATTTAATAACCATGCGGGGGGCTATGCCGACACACCTGCGAACGAACCCACTCAATCACGTCAAACACGACTCCTGTTCCTCCTTGGAAAATTTTTATTAATATTAAGATTATCACGTTTCTCTCGATCGGTTTATTTCTTAATAATACATGATTTGCACGTGAACGAAGGTGTGTAAGGTGCAAGCAGTCAAGCAGTGAGCAAGCAGCAAGCAAGTAATAATAACACCTACAAATATATCCTCGTTGTTCTCGGCAGTTGGTCGATGCACCGGAATTACCGTGTATACTCCACCGGAATTACCGTGTATACTCCACCGGTATTCCTACTGTCCATGCTGTGACCGTGATGCATTCGTCTGGAAGTTGAGTCATGGAGAAAACTGCACATGAAAAATCAGCGAGCCAACACCCGCCGGGAGCCCCTGACCTCCGGCTTCCCTTAGCCGCGCCGGAGCCATCTACTGCTGGAGAGCCTAATGAATGTTTGCCGGCGATATTTTGGGATGGTACCGAAGATTGGATCGACGAGAACAATTGCGCAGATTTCGCCGCACTGCATTCTTTGAAAACTGAAGAAACCACTCCGGAAGAGCGCGCGGCGTCACAAAAGGCGAAGGGTAACGAAGCACTGAAGTTCAAGAAAAACAAAATATACATTCGAATGGCGGTGCAACATTATACGCTCGCACTACAGGAGCCTATTCAAAACATGTCGTTGAGATCAATTTTGCATAGCAACAGGGCTCAAGCTGCGCTTTTTCTCGGAAACTTTCGTCAAGCACTCATGGATTCTGAAGAATCAGTCAGGCTAAATCCTGGAAACGAGAAGGGCTGGTTTAGGGCAGCAAGAAGTGCCTATGAACTAGAAGAGTTTGACAGATGTGATCACTTCTGTCGGCAAGGTTTGCTGCAGGTGAAAGACAGCGCCGAACTGCAAGCACTACTCGAATCCGCGGAGAATAGGAAAATAGTTGAGCTTGGAACAAGGAACCAGAGAAACAAAATGTATTTGCAAGCAAAAACTTATGTTGAAAGTTTGCATCGCCGACCTTTCAATTTTGGCTCGCCACAATTTGGTTTCGGTGAACATTTTCCAAAACTTTCTAACGATGGGAATAGCTTTGACTTTTGGGTAGTTTTTATTTACCCTGAATCCATGAAAACTGATGTTGTCGAATGTTTCAATGAGAGAAGTACATTTGCAGAGCAACTTGACCAGATGTTCGCTGAATGCGCACCTCCGCTCGAGTGGGATACCGCCTTTGAATACAAGCGAGAGACACTGGAACTTTACTACTGCTCGAACCTTGTGAATCCTTATCCGATGCATGTTCTAAAAGCCAAAATCCATGAAGCGAATCATAAATTTGACATGGGCAACGACAAAAGCTCTGACGACTTCCTGGAAGAGGTCGGCGTCGATCCCATTGCAGCACATCTTGAGCAGCACATCAGATTGGTCGACGAGGGCAGAACCCTTTTCGATATTTTGTCCGCAGATGACCACATTATATCTGGTCATCCAACATTTTTTGTTCTTTCCAAAGGGACGCGCTTTCGAGACCTTTTTTTGAAAGAGTGGAAATCCTTTCTCGATAAAATTTGAAACACGTGGCGAAGTTTCACGTTTGATCTTTCAGAGAGAGCATACATATATAAAAAGAGTCAACTAATAATAATAATAACGCTGCACATACATATATTTGGTTTACGAATTTATTTAACACCAAACAACTTATTCGGACAGGGGGTCACTGGTCACCGCATTGATTTTTAATGGTCACCGCGCTGAAATATTTGAGGTATGAAATACTGTCACGTGATTGGTCTATTTGGTATTAGCCGACCAACATGGAGCGAACCTGACCGATTTCGCGAGTCAATGAAGAAAACTCGCCAAAAACCTGCCGTAGGATTTAATCCATTATACGATCACAATCACGTGATTTCTGACTGATTCCCATACAAAAGTGACATCGCCGCGCACGGCTAGGAAAAAATCTGCGCAAAAACTCAAACTCCATTTCATACGAATACGCCACTGTGGCGAATGCATTTGCCGTTGAGTTTGAAGTTTTGCGCAGCTCGGTTGTTTCGGAAGATCCAGAAACATATTCTGTAACGTTGCTCATACAACAGTATTGAAGGAAACAAGCAGCTTGCTGCGCTTCCACTTCCAGCGCCGCTCATTGTCATGTAGATCTAAGTTGATACAAGTGGCACGAAGACCCTCAGGTCTCCCGCCAAGGTTTGGCTGTCCTCTTTAGGTTCGTCGTTCGGCCATGGCGAAGCGAACGAGTGGAGGCTGTCGGTTTTCAAAGTTTTTTGTATGAGCAACGTTCCAGAATTTGTTTCAAGTCACATCAAAACACTCGAGCTGCGCAAAAAATCAAACTCAACGGCAAATGCATTCGTCACAGTGACGTATTCGTATGAAATGGAGTCTGATTTTTTGCGCAGCTTTTTTCTTACTCGTGCGCGGCGATGTCACTTTTGTATGGGAATCAGTTAGAAATCACGTGATTGTGATCGTATATTTGATTAACATACACTATGAAACCATACGATAATTAAATCAATCGTACCGAGTCAATGAAGAAAATTCCTACGGCAGTACTTTTCTTCATTGACTCGCGAAATCGGTCACCTGCGTCCCTCGTTCGATCCTGTAGGATTATTAATATTATTATGATTTAGGCATAGCCGATCTTACGGGGATTTCCCGAAAAAAATTAGTTCGCACCTGGTATCGTTAATCAAGGTCGAAGGTTTAATTTCCCAATACATTGTAACACATTTTGACATCGTTAAACTCAGAATCGTTGGTTTAACGTTACGTACAGTTGGTCCCTTCAACGGACGGAATAAACCAATTTTCTTGAGTCACGTATGAAAGATTTGTCCGAAGGTGTTTGCCATGCATACGTGAGGGCGTTTATATATTATAAACCATTATTTCACATTTATTTATTTGTTAAATTACACACATACATATATATATATATAAATAATAATTGACATGAACGTGTACGTAATAACGTTACGTATCCGCAATTCTATCATGATTTCATAACCTAACCATGCGGGGGGCTATGCCGACACACTGGGAACGAACCCACACAATCACGTTAAACACTACTCCTGTTCCTCCATGGAAAATTTTTATTATTATTATGACACACATATATATATATATATACCTTCGAAGGTAATACGTACGACTGCTTCGATAATTATTAATTGTTAGAGATATACCATGCATTCGTCTAACTCTTCTTCACTTCTGTACAAAGTTGACCATCAATGTGCTTGATTTGAAATCAATTTAATGCCACGCACCAGTTAATATTGTATCCAAACCAAAAGGATCATTTCGCGCAGAGCCTTGATGTTTAAATTCCACCGCTCTCAAGCCCTGTAAAAAAAACTATAGCCAAATGATTATCAATAATCAAAATGCCAGTCACCGTCTGAGTATCTTTCGTGCTCGTGCTCAGAGCGCCTGATCCATGAGTTTTGCTCCCGTGCTGAGAGATTGGCTCGTCATAAACATCAAACGCATCCTCATTGTGAAAACCACTGGTTACACCATGTTGCTAACGTCGGATCATCAAAAGAAAAGTCAGAAGTAACGCTCCTCAATAAATAACTAGAACTACACGCTTTGTTCACGCTCACCTTGTCGAATAGTCGCTGATCATATGATTGTCTATCGTTTGAAGTCTGTTGTACGTTTGCATGACCAAGAGCGATCTGCTCGCTCACATCACGGTCACGATCTCGGGCCAAAATTTTTTTTTTTCTGTCGTGAGCACCACCGACCTATTCGGAGAAAACGTGCTGTTGATATTCTGAGTTCCGAACAAAATGAGTGCAGCTTACGTCCAAACGTCTCTCTCGCTCGCGTGCCCTTTTTCGCTCGTCACGAAGAAAGTCGCGCGAGTCCTGTTGTTTCAGAGATACTTCTTCTAAACTGTGGCTAACTTCTGCACAACATTTAGATCAGCAAAGGAAGACAGAGGAAAGAATTATGATATTTTCTCACCGTATTTGTTAGTGATGTTCTCATCAACGTTTAGACCGACTCGATCTACACGAGCTTGTTTAGCAAGAATTCTCAGCTCAGCCTCCTTCGCTTGCTTGGCAGTATGCAGCAGTTTTCGTTGAATATCTGCTCGGGTCTCAACTGCTTCTCGTGCTTTATGTTCAGCAAGATAGAGTGCCTGGTTAACAGCGGGTGTCATTTACGAATGTACTCTGCAAATCATCACATAAATAATTACCTCGGAGAGCTTGGCGAAATTGTCATTAATTTGAACTTCCTGAAGTCCTCTGCCGTCTGCGGCAAGGCGCTTGTCAAGTGGAATCGTGTATCCTTTCGGATTCTGGAGGCACACCATGTTGAAACTCACGCCTAGTTCATGAAAAAGATAAAAGTTTACCTTCCAATTTGAGATCGAAGGGGGGATTTTCCAATCATCCTGTTCGCTCGCATCGATTGAGCGTGGGGGACTCTGCATGATAGGCACGGGAGAAGCCCCTGGACCACGTGGGACCTACGGGAACAAGAAAAGTTACAGACACTGTACTTGTGACAAAATACGGCTCCCTCCTACCTTTTTGTGACGAAACCTAGGAGGCTCCAAAGGATCATTTTGTGCTTTGTGCATTTTGATAAGACGCTCAGTAGCGCCTAATTGATGCCCACTAGCTTGCGTAGCTGGCGTGTATTTTATGTACTCTGATTCTGAAGTCCTAATCGAAACCGCGGGTCGAGGGAACACGGAATTCTGATCGATCCTAGCGGAAATGGCAGACTTTGTTTTCTCAAGGGCTGTCTCCGTGTCTTTCCCCGAAGGTCTTTCAAGAGCCTGGAAAAATCCATATATTGATCGTCGCAAGTGCAAAAGAAATGCAGGAATGTCGTACATGAAAAGGATTGTGCGTCAGTCTAGCGTGACGAGAAACTTCTTGTTCAGTCAAACCCTGGGCCGTGTTGTTTCTCGATTTGTTTTCCCCCGTCTCACCCACCGAAGGCGTTGCCTCCGCACTGTTTGTTTTTTCAAGGTATGGATCCGTGCTCAGCTTCTCGAGGTGAAAACATCGGGGATACTGGATGAGGTGGATTTCCGGAAATGCGCCGCCATCACCAAACTGAGCGGGCGCGCGTGGAGTGTATCCCACTCTGCCGCCGTATGCTCGGACAGGCACATCTTCCTTTGTGACGGCAAAGTCCAGCGTGCTGGCTGTGTCTATCCGATTGAAGGAATGCTGGCTGTTTCCCCTGGGTGTTTCAGTTCCCATGGTCCGCGTGATGATATTCGAAGCACGTTGGTGTACCGACTATTGGAGCTCGTCAGTAATTACCGCTGACCATGTGGGATGAAGTTAGATATGTACGGTTCCCGAAAAAATCTTAATAATATATACATACATATCCATAATATGACGACTAATAACGGTAAACTTAACGTTACGTAGTGAAAGTATATTTATTAATACAAGTTGTAACTTTACAAATAAATAATATCATATGTTTCAATAGAAGTATCTATGACAACGGAAATGAAAGTACGCCTTTGCAATAATTTACGAGTATATAATATGTTTTCAAGTATGTTTTCAAGTATGTTTTGAAGTATGTTTACTCGTGATCGAGGGTTTATATTCTTCCGTACAAGTATTTGAAATTCTAAAAATATATTTGGGAAATTTTCATCGTCCCCGAGCCTTACAGCACTAGAACTAAAAGGAGTCAGCCTCCATGTCCTGCAGTATCGTCGGGTGACTTGGGTGACTTGTCCCAAAGGCGTCTCGTCAAAACAATATGAGTGATTCATAAATATATGTTTGAGATGATGATGAACAAATAAACGAACGAAGATAGAGGATATAAAAATAATCTGTGCGTATATATATACTCGTAGCAAGTAAGCAATAATAATATATATATACATATATAATATATGATACTTGTTTGTATTAGTTTTTTCCCTGAAAAGTGGAAGAAACGAGCTTTGCGGCGCGCATCCTTCGCGCGACCGTCGTATCGCTCGCTTCTCCGCTCGAACATCTTGTCAGGGAGGCGGGTGAACGGCCCGGCAGGACGCGCGCGGAGTCTGCGCGAGTCAGTACCCCTCCACGCGGTTTTTCCGCCCGTGAACATACCTCGGCAAATTTCAATTCCGCTAACATTCACGACCGTGTTCACAGCGGAAGAACGGGAGCGGTGTGATGCTCATGCTATCTTCGCGCAAACGGAACGTTCGTGTCGCTTTAGAACTCCACCTCGATAACGACTAGACCGAGAGTGCGCTAGTGTCAGCCGCACTCCGTGAACATACCGAAAGAGAGCGCCGAAAGGGGTTTCTTGAATTTCCGTATGAGTTATTAGTGTAGAATACTTCAGGGAAATTAGTTCTACTCATCAGAGGGAAAAAACTAATACAAATAAGTATTATTACATATATGATATATTTATGAATCACTCATATTGTTTTGACGAGACGCCTTTGGGGACAAGTCACCCAAGTCACCCGACGATACTGCAGGACATGGAGGCTGACTCCTTTTAGTTCTAGTGCTGTAAGGCTCGGGGACGATGGGTGTCAAAGGGTTGTGGAGTCTCCTAGAACCCGTGGGACGGCGCGTCAATATCGAGGCGCTTTCTGGTCGGCGAGTCGCGGTTGACGCCTCAATATGGCTAGTCCAGTTCATCAAAGCGATGCGAGACGAACAAGGGGACATGATTCACAACGCTCACGTTCTGGGGTATGGTTCTTTCCTCCATTTCCCCCAGGATTTTCTCTCTTGTTTGGACTGAGTGTCCATTCGTCGTGTTCTCTCTTTGTCTCAATGTTTTTTTATCTATGACCCTCCTTGAAGCTTTTTCCGGCGCATCTGCCGTCTCCTGTACCATGGATTATTACCTGTATTTGTCTTTGATGGTGCCACGCCTACATTAAAGCGCCGGACCACCTCAGCTCGCCGTCACTCACGCGTCAGCAGAAAAGTGCAGGCCAGACGGATCGCAGAAAAACTTCTGGTTAACTCAATGAAGACAAATATGCTGAAGCGTGACTCTGACTTTTTGCAAGACCATATGGACGACGGCGGCCGCCGCGAGCAACTCCGATTTGATGGCTCTCTTCTCGGTGCTGACGGGATGGCCCGAAAGAAACCCCGTAAAACTACGCGCCGGAGTGGGTCGCTTCAACAGCCTTTTCCAACCGACAGCCTCACCGATAAAGCAAGGCCAGACACCACAAGTCCAGTTGATTACATAGGTTTACAGGAGACAGACGGCAATGGTACATATGATTTCCGCCAAAGAGATGAAATGCTGATTCCAGGGATGGATGATGTCCATCAAGATGTGCTTTTGACGCTACCACCATCTGCACAAATGGACATGTTGATTAAAATTCGCGAACAACGTGTTGCAGAAAACCGTTCACACTTCCAGACTTTATCCGGCAAGATCGAAGACTTTTCAGAACTTCAGATGAATAGCTATCTGAAATCAAGCAATATTCGGCAGCAAATGGAGGCGGCGACTGTGTCCGCAAACGTAAGATGCATGTCAGATGCTATCAAGGAATCGGCAGGATTCAGGACTGATGGGACATATCGCATGAAGAAGAATTGCATTGCGTCCACTGTCAACCGTGAATACTTGCTTACAGAACCAGATAAAATTGTCGCCCAAAATCGTGCTCACTTGCCACGTGTCTGTAAGGAAATTCACGCTGACTCTGTTACTGGTCTGGAGAGGGCAGGTCTCTCGAAATGGAGACAAAATCATGGGACATTTCAAAACGATGAGGAGAAGGTGGCTATTCGGTCCTGTGGGGTTCATCTGGACGATATGCATTTTCCTGCTACTGAAACAGCTCCACCGGGTGCAAGTATTCCTCATACTTTAGCGAAAATACCTGGAAAACAGCTGAGAGCTAATAAAAATAGCGCAACTCTTGACTTCACCTTTGAGTCGTTAGATGCAGCAAGTGGGGGAATCGATCCACTTTTTGAAGGCGAAAGC
>Ga0315315_10006722_pt1 | contig 10635 bp, 8 predicted proteins | sample M140m3416metaG_FD_203699 | JGI IMG/M metagenome (GOLD analysis project Ga0315315, IMG submission 203699) | Ammonia-oxidizing marine archaeal communities from Monterey Bay, California, United States - M1 40m 3416 | ecosystem: Environmental > Aquatic > Marine > Intertidal zone | place: USA... | reverse complement strand
AGAGTATTTTGTCGCGATTGCTGCAAGCTGCAGACTACGATGTCAAATCCGCTGAACGAGGGATAGTTTTTATAGATGAGATAGATAAGGTTGCGCGCAAAAGTGACAATCCTTCAATTACAAGAGATGTCTCGGGTGAGGGAGTTCAGCAAGCAATGTTAAAGTTGTTGGAAGGAACGATTGTCGGTGTTCCCCCTCAGGGTGGAAGAAAACATCCAGAACAGAAAATGACGCAAGTAGACACTAAAAATATTTTATTTATTTGCGGGGGAGCTTTTGATGGCATCCAGAAAATAATTGAAAGAAGAGTCAAAACACAGTCTATTGGTTTTGGTGCTGGAGCAGAACTTGCGGGGATTAAAGAGAATATTTTATCTTATGTAAACCAATTGGATATAAAAACTTACGGATTAATTCCTGAATTAATTGGACGTTTTCCGGTATTGACTTATTTAAATCCTTTAGATAAAGAGACATTGGTTTCGATATTAACTGAACCTAAGAATTCCCTACTAAAACAATATAACAAGCTTTTCGAAATAGATAATATAGAGTTAAACATTCACAAAGATGTCATTGAGTTTATAGTTGATAAAGCTATGGATCTCAAATTAGGAGCTCGAGGATTAAGATCGATTTGCGAAGCTATTTTAACGGATGCAATGTTCAATGCTCCGTCAATGGATATTAAAAAGTTGGATGTTACACTTGATTACGCAAAAGAACAATTTGGTAATTCAAAGATTAGTAAACTAAAGGTAGCTTAAGAAGTTTATCCTTTCTTCGTGTATTCAACCACGATGAAATTGTGCGCATTTTTTTCATCTTTTTGATGCTCCGATAATACTCTTAAATTCCAATCTTCTTTGTTGAAATTAGGGAAAAAAGTATCCCCTTCGAATTCTTCATCAATATGGGTTATATACATTTTGTCAACGACATTCATCTCTAAAGACTCTTTATAAATTTGGCCTCCACCAATTATAAAACATTCTTTTTCACCATTCGCTTTTGCTACATCAATTCCTTCTCGTATGGAGCTAACAATAGAACAGTCGGGAGCTTGGAAATCTTTGTTTCTGGTAACTATTACATTCATCCTGTTTTTTAAAGGTCTGTATTTTTCAGGAATAGATTCATAGTTCTTTCTTCCCATAATGACATAATGATGCAGCGTAGTATCCATAAAAAACTTCATGTCTTTTGGTAAATGCCAAACCAAATCATTGTCTTTCCCAATAACATTTTCGTTTGCAACTGCAACTATAATAGATACTTTCATTCTGAAATATTAAACTGAAACTCTTGCTTTGATGTGCGCTTGTGGTTCGTAATTAACCAATTCAAAATCCTCAAATTTAAAATCAAAAATGTCTTTAACTTCAGGGTTAATTTTCATTGTTGGCAATACTCCGGGAGTTCGGGTAATTTGAAGTTGAGCTTGTTCAATATGGTCGTTATATAAATGAACATCACCAAAAGTATGTATGAAATCTCCTACTTCTAAATTACAAACCTGCGCCATCATCATAGTGAACAGAGAATAAGAGGCAATATTAAAAGGGACTCCTAAGAATGTGTCTGCACTGCGCTGATATAATTGGCAAGAGAGCTTACCGTCTGTTACATAAAATTGAAAAAAAGCATGACACGGAGGTAAAGCAGCTTTGCCGTTTGCTACATTTTCAGTAAATGAAACCGATGTGTCAGGCATTACACTTGGATTCCAGGCTGACACCATCATTCTTCTGCTGTTTGGATTGTTTTTAATGGTGTCTATAACTTCCTTAATTTGATCAATCCCATCGCTATTCCAATTTCTCCATTGATGACCATATACAGGCCCTAAGTTTCCGTTTTCATCAGCCCAAGAATCCCAGATTTTCACATTGTGGTCTTTTAAATATTGGATGTTGGTGTCACCGCTTAATAACCAAAGTAGTTCATGAATAATTGACTTTAAGTGTAACTTCTTAGTAGTCAATACAGGAAACCCTTTTGCTAAATCAAAACGCATCTGGTAACCAAAACAACTGATTGTTCCAGTTCCAGTTCTATCACCCTTTTGATCTCCATTCTCTAAAATATGATCTAATAATTCAAGGTATTGTTGCATGTTGTGAATTTTGAAAAGCGAAAATAATTAAATACTTCCTTAGCTGAAAACGAGGTTAATAAGTTGATTTGAAATGTTAATAAGATCGCAGAATTTAACGTGTTATAGTGTCATTCCAACAATAACTGCAGTCAGTAAACAAGCAACCGTACCGCCAATTAACGCTCTTACGCCTAAGCGAGACAGTAATCCCTTTCGAGTAGGGGCTAGCGCACCTATTCCACCTATTTGAATTCCAATAGAAGCAAAGTTAGCAAACCCACATAGCATGTAGGTGCTCATAATCACTGATTTTTGAGAGATCATCCCCCCATCTTTCATTTCTCCAAGTCTAGGATACGCAACAAATTCATTTAATACCGTTTTAGTTCCGAGCAATTCTCCGACATAAATAGAATCCGCCCATTCAATTCCTATCATCCATACCACTGGACGACAAGCGTATCCCAAAATGAACTCAAAAGAAAGGGCTCCATACGCAGTATTCTCAGCGATAGCAGAATTAAGCCCACTCATGTTTCCAATCCACCCTAAAATACCATTCCCTAGAGCCATTAGAGCTATAAAGACTAACAACATTGCCCCAACATTTACAGCTAATTTTAATCCATCAGTTGTACCGTTGGAAATTGCCTCTAAGGCATTGCTGCCAATTTTCTCCTTTGAAACGGTTAAGTCTTCGTTTATTTTTTCTGTTTCAGGAACCAATATTTTAGCCGCTATTATAGCTGCAGGTGCAGAAATAATTGAAGCTGTTAATAAATGTTTGGCGAAAAATGCTTGTTCTACTGGATCATCACCTCCTAAAAAATTAACATAAGCAGCTAATACTCCTCCCGCAATTGTTGCCATTCCACCGGTCATCAGACACATGATTTCCGACTTAGTCATTCCCATCAAGTAAGGTTTAACTAACAAAGGAGCTTCCGTTTGTCCCAAAAAAACGTTTCCAGCAGCAGCAAGGCTTTCTGCGCCGGATAAGCGCATAAATTTTTTCATAATCCACGCAAAAGCATAAACGATTTTCTGGACTATTCCCCAATAATAGAAAAGACTAACCAATGCAGAAAAGAAAATAATTGTGGGCAACACTTTAATTGCAAAGGTTAACAGAGGGGCTTGTACTTTTCCGATTCCCAGTTGTCCAAATAAAAAATCTGTTCCAATATCGGTTTTTGCAATAACCCAAACAAAAGCTTTGCTTATATAATCAAATCCGGTTTCAACAAAAGGAACTTGCAAAACTAAAAAAGCAATTATCAGCTGCAGAGCGACTCCTTTTCCTACTAAAGACCAATTAACCGCCTTTCTATTTGAACTAAACAACCAGGCAATGACCAATAGAAATGCCATTCCCAATATTCCTCTAAGAATAGACAGATATGAATAGGGTTCCATTTTAGGTAAATCTGAATTGTCTCTCATAAAGCAAGACGTCATTCCTAATGTTCCCATTATCAAGGTATCCCCCTCAAGGTATTCGATAGACATCGTTTCATTGGCAAATTTTTGTTCTAGATTACCATTTTCATCTTTCAGTATCTGCTGACCTCCTGAAAAATAAACAACTTTCCGTTTATTGGAATCCAGAAACACAACAGTAGAGTCAATACGAATTTTACTTCTTGAAACAAACGGTGTAAACGTTAAAAGTGAATCTTCAGACTTAAGAATCCAAGATCCGTTTGTCGTGTCGTGCAGTCCTTCAATGATGTTGCTGTTAAATGATTCAGTTTTTGTATCAAAGTCAATAAAATACTCGGCAGAATCAAATGGCACATAATTTCCATCTTCATATTGATTAATATGCAAAGTCCATTTACCCGACAACTTTTCTTCAAGTGATAATTCGGCAGGCGCTTTTTTTGAACAAGAAGATAATAATCCCATCAGGATTACAAATAAAAATATATGGTTTAGTGTTTTCAAATGAAAGGAATCTCTTAGTTTGAATTACGCCTCTTGATTTCATCTCGAATTTTAGATGCTTGCTCATAATCCTCATTTTCTATAGCCTCTTGCATTTTTTGTTCCAGATCATCTAACGTAAAAGTTTCCACAGGATCTTTGGTTAATTCATCCAAATCGACATCGTCTTCCACAAAGGCATTGTCTTCATCTTCTTCATCTTCTAAAACAATGCCAGCTGAACCAAGAACAAACTCATAGGTAAAAATATTACATTCAAATCTAACCGCTAATGCTATGGCATCAGATGTTCTGGAGTCAATTTCTATTTCTTTGCCATCTTTTTCACAAATTAATTTTGCAAAGAAAATTCCTTCAACCAAGTTGTAGATAATAACTTCTTGAACATGTATGTCAAATTCATCTGCAAAATTCTTAAATAAATCATGCGTTAGTGGTCTGCTTGGAGTCATTTTCTCTAGCTCTATAGCAATCGCTTGAGCTTCAAAACCTCCAATAATAATCGGAAGTCTTCTTTTACCTATAGACTCTCCTAATACCAGCGCATAAGCACCAGATTGTGTTTGACTGTAGGATAGGCCTACGATATCCAATTTAATTTTCTCCATACCCTCTACACTAGTATTTTGATACTCTATCTGTTCTAGCACGAAAATAATTAAATTAAACCCCTTATTCAAACATCCATTAAATTGTTTTAAAAAATGTGATAAACACTTTTTAATCTTGGATTAAGAAATGAGAACAAAAAACCCCGAACATTGCTGCTCGAGGTTTTATATTTAAACGTTATTAATAACACTAGTTTTGAGAAGCTTTAAAAGTTTTCATTGCTTCATTTAATTTTGGCAATACCTCAAAAGCATCACCAACGATTCCGTAATCTGCAGCTTTAAAGAATGGAGCTTCACTATCTGTATTGATAACAACAATAGTTTTACTACCATTTACTCCTGCCAAATGTTGAATTGCTCCAGATATTCCAGCAGCAATGTATAAGTTAGGACGAATTGCCACTCCCGTTTGACCAACGTGTTCATGATGAGGTCTCCAGCCAATATCCGCTACCGGCCGAGAGCAAGCTGTTGCAGCACCTAAAGTATTCGCTAAATCCTCTACCATTCCCCAATTTTCCGGCCCTTTTAAACCTCTTCCTGCAGAAATAACTAATTCGGCTTCTGGTAAAAGAACTCCTTCTCCTTGTGTTTTCATTTCCTTAACGGTAATTCCAGCACTCCCTAAATCTGGGTTAAATTCTTCAACTTCTGCATTTCCTCCAGTAGATTCTGGTGAAATAGAATTAGGTAATAAAGAAATTACTTTCTTTGATGTGTTAACCGAAACATTAGCAAAAGCTTTTCCTGAAAATACATTTGTTTTAACTATAAATCCGTTTGATGTATCGGGAAGTGCAATAGCTCCAGAAACATGACCAGCTTCCATGCTAGCTGCAACTCTTGGCGCAACAGCCTTTCCTAATTGATCTTGGGAAACGACTATTATATCAGCACCACAGTTATTTGCTGCCGCAGTAATCAACTTAGTCAATTGTTGGTCATTTCCTTCGCTCAAGTTCCTACAAACCAAAACCTTGGTTGCACCATTATCTCCTAAAGATGCTAAAGACGCTGCATCAGCATCTCCATAAGTAACTACTGTTGTAGCTCCTATTTTACTTCCGTAAGTAACTGCTTCCCTGGCAGCTTTCGAAATTTTTCCTTTTGCTTCTATAAATACTAGTACTGACATATCTTAAATAACTTTTGCTTCGTTGTGTAATAATTCTACTAATTCGGTCATGCTATCCGCATCAATGTATTTGCATTCTGATTTGGCAGCAGGCATACTGTAAGAAACTATGCTAGTTAACTCAGCGGTTTCCACAGCAGGAATTACGTTTAAAGCTTTTGTTCTAGCGGCCATAATTCCTCTCATATTTGGAATTCTTTGCTCCGCCATTCCTTTTGCTGCACTTAAAACAAAAGGCGTGTTTACTTCCACAACTTCTGCTCCACCTGGGACATCTCTTTCTAAAGTAGCTATATTTCCAGCAACTTCAAGTTTTTGCGCTAAAGACACGAAAGGTTGGTCTAGCATTTCAGCAACCATACTTCCAATTTGCGCGCCATTGTAATTGATTGTTTCTTTTCCTGTTAGAATGATATCAAAACTATTTGCTTTTGCATACTCTGCAATTTGTTTTGCAACGAAATAAGGGTCTTTTGCTTCCGCATCAACTCTTACAGCATCTGTAGCTCCAATAGCTAATGCTTTTCTAATTGTTGGATCATCTGCAGCAGTTCCAACGGTAATTGTTGTAACTGTTCCTCCGTTTGCTTCGGTCAATTCTAGTGCCCGCACTAAAGCATACCACTCATCATAAGGATTTACAATATATTGCACACCATTTTCATCAAATTTAGTATCACCATCGGTGAAAGAAATTTTTGATGTTGTGTCTGGTGCTTTACTAATACAAACTAATAACTTCATATGTTATATTTTACTTGTTTTTAATCTTTGTTCGTTCAAGAATAAATTGGAGTACAAATGTAACTAAATCCATTTCTTGCGAGTTCAAATTTACACAATTATTTGTTATGCATGCATACCTTTTAGCGTTTTATTATGAATCTAAAATCGGAATCGTGTAATTATTATTGATTCGGTAATGATTTTACACGTTTTAACTCTATTTTTGTTTTCCTAAAATTTGAAAACAGATGAAAACGATACAATTTAGAGAAGCCCTTGGGGAAGCAATGAGTGAAGAAATGCGTAGAGATAAAAACGTGTTTTTAATGGGTGAGGAAGTAGCTGAATACAATGGCGCTTATAAAGTTTCTCAAGGAATGTTGAAGGAGTTTGGCCCGGAAAGGGTAATAGACACTCCCATAGCTGAACTTGGTTTTGCAGGAATAGCGGTTGGCGCTTCAATGAATGGTTTAAGACCAATAGTTGAGTTTATGACATGGAACTTTGCGATTCTTGCCGCGGATCAAATTATAAATAGTGCAGCAAAAATGTTGCAAATGAGTGGAGGTCAATTTAACTGTCCAATTGTATTTAGAGGCGGTAATGGAACGGCCGGACAATTGGCAGCAACGCACTCACAAGCATTCGAATCTTTTTACGCCAATGTTCCAGGATTAAAAGTATGCACTCCTTCTAATCCTTATGATGCTAAAGGTTTAATGAAATCTGCAATTAGGGATGATAATCCAGTATTGATTTTGGAGTCAGAAAAAATGTATGGAGATAAAGGAGAGGTTCCTGAAACGGAATATCTAATTCCGATTGGAAAAGCAGATATTAAAAGGAAAGGAAAGGATGTTACGATAGTTACTTTCGGAAAGATTATAAAACTAGCGCAAGAAACGGCAGATATATTAGCTCAAGAAGGAATTGATTGTGAAATTATTGATTTAAGAACGATTAGGCCTTTGGATTATGCTACTGTGGTAGAGTCTGTTAAAAGAACTGGACGTTGTGTTGTTTTGGAAGAAAGCCATCCGCTTGGATCTATCTCAAGTGAAATAGCTTATCACCTTCAACGTTATGCATTTGACTATTTAGATGCGCCCGTTCAAAGAGTAACGCAAAGCGATACTCCTTTTCCATTTGCTAAGCCGCTTATGGCAGAAGCTTTGCCAAATGTGAAACGATTGGTGAATGCAATAAAGGATACTATGTATGTCAGTTAAATTGTTGAGAACCTTCATTTTTATTGGAGAGTATTTTTAACTTATGGTGCATGGAGAAAATAGAAAGACAAGATTCAGATTATACATTAAAAAAGCTTCCATCAATGGAAGCTTTTTTTGTTTTGTAAAGCCTTATATTTACTCCAATAACAATTATGAAGACCATAAAATCAAAAATTAAAGTATCATCTACAGCTTTCTTTGCACTGTTCCTGAGCATAAGTGTGTTCTCCCAAAACATTCAAATATCTGGCGCTGGAAATCCAACAGAACCCTCTATTATGATGGATCCGAATAACTCGGACATTCTCGTTGCTGGATCGAACTTAAATTATTTTTATACTTCGAGTGATGGAGGAGCAACATGGGATGTTAATACCTTAACTTCTAGTTATGGTGTTTGGGGAGACCCCGTAATTGACATAGACACTTCAGGGCATTTCTACTTTACACATTTATCTAATATGGTTGGCGGAAATTGGATAGACCGAATTGTCTGTCAAAAATCTACTGATGCAGGCAGTACATGGTCTGATGGCTCTTACACGGGACTGAATGGAACCAAGGCACAAGACAAGCAATGGACTATTGTTGATCGCAGTAATAATAACATTTATATGACATGGACGGAATTTGATCAATATGGTAGTTCTGCTTCTTCAGATAGTAGTAGGATATTGTTTTCTAAATCATTAGATCAAGGAGCTTCCTGGTCTGTACCTTTGCAAATCAATCAGATTAGTGGAGACTGCATAGACGAAGATAACACTGTAGAGGGCGCGACTCCCGCGATTGGTCCATCAGGTGAAATCTATGTTTCCTGGGCCGGGCCAAATGGAATTGTTTTTAATCGATCCTTAGATCAAGGAGAATCTTGGCTTGGCCAAGACATATTGGTTGATCCAATGCCTGGCGGCTGGGATTTTGATATTCCTGGGCTAGATCGAGCTAATGGACTACCAATTACAAAATGTGATCTTAGTGGAGGGCCAAATCATGGCACTATTTATATCAATTGGTCGGATCAAAGAAATGGTATAACAGATACTGATGTTTGGTTAACAAAATCAATTGATGGTGGTAATACTTGGTCTATTCCGGTGCGAGTAAATAATGACAATTCAAATAAACATCAATTTTTTACTTGGATGGATATTGATCAAACCAATGGACAGTTGTATTTTATATTTTACGATAGAAGAGCTTATCTCGATAATCAAACAGATGTTTACATGGCTATCTCATCAGATGGGGGAGGTACATATATAAATCGAAAAATTAGTGACACATCTTTTATTCCTACGAATGGTGTTTTTTTTGGCGATTATAATAATATAGTGGCTCATAACAATATTGTTCGGCCAATATGGACTAGACTTCATGGCGGTCAGCTCAGCATTTGGACGGATATAACTCCTATAGATGATATCCTCAAACTTCCGCAAGAATCATTGTCAGATAGTATTATGGAAATGAGTGTTTTTCCAAACCCCACAAAAAACTTGACTTATATTTCGTTTAAACTTCATAGGTTGTCAAAAGTTCAAATTGAGCTTATAGACAGCAGCGGTAAATTTATAATGGAGTTAACGAACAAAACCCTAGCTTATGGAAAACATGTTATTCCTATGGATATGTCGACCCTTAACTTATCTCCAGGCACTTATTACTATAAGCTTGCAATAAACGAAGAAACTGAAATATTAAAAGCGATTCTGATTGAGTAACAATTCCCCGATAAAAAGAAGTCAGAAATTAGAATGATACATTGGTGAAATTCCAACTTTGTTTTCAAAAATACAGTTCTAAAGATATCTTTTGGTTATTATTCTTTTAAATTAGAGTAATAATTGAATTTATGAAAAAAATACTCTTTCTACTACTATTAGTATTTCTCTTTTCAAGCAAAGTTAGGTCGCAACAGAATGATACTGCTAATTATCCATATTGGATTGAAATGATGCAAGATCCAAGTGCTAATTTTTTTGAAACGCAAAGGGCTTTTGCTCTTTTTTGGGAGAATAGACAAATAACTCCTGGATGCGGTTATAAACCTTTTAAAAGGTGGGAATACCGAATGTCGAAAATAATTGATGAAAACGGATATAAGCCAAACCCCTCTGAGACATTTTATACATTAAAAAATTATACACCTATTAAATCAGTTAGCGGAAATTGGACTCCACTTGGACCTAACTTTAACCAAACTACTGACTATGGGGAAATCCCAGGAGTTGGAAGATTGAATACCGTTGCATTTCATCCGACGGATCCAAATACTATTTATGCCGGAGCAGCATCTGGAGGTTTATGGATTAGTAATGACAACGGAGATACTTGGAATAGTTCTACGGATGATATGCCAACCCTAGGGGTATCCTCTATTTTGATAGATCCTATTGACCCAAACATTGTTTATGTGGGAACCGGCGACAAGGATGCTAGCGATGCACCTGGACTTGGAGTTTTTAAAAGTATTGATGGTGGAATTTCATTTAATCAATTTAATTCAGGAATGGGGGATCGAACGGTTAATGAAATGCGTATGCATCCTGATAGTAATCAAGTCCTATATGCATGTACTTCGGGAGGGTTTTTCAGATCTGAAGATGCTGGTTTAAATTGGACACAAACAACCATATCTCCTACTGATTACATTGATATGGAACTTAAACCTGGTGACCCCAGCACAATATATGCTGTTCGAAAAAACAGGTTGGACATTTCCACAGATGGAGGGTTGTCGTTTTCATCTGCTTTTGGTTACCCGATCAAATCTAGAATGCTTATTGAGGTAAGCGAAGCTGATCCGAATAGATTGTATTTACTCATTACCAATCTATATGATTTCGATTCATTTTGGCGGTCAGACGATTCCGGCCAAAC
>Ga0315315_10006720_pt1 | contig 10636 bp, 12 predicted proteins | sample M140m3416metaG_FD_203699 | JGI IMG/M metagenome (GOLD analysis project Ga0315315, IMG submission 203699) | Ammonia-oxidizing marine archaeal communities from Monterey Bay, California, United States - M1 40m 3416 | ecosystem: Environmental > Aquatic > Marine > Intertidal zone | place: USA... | reverse complement strand
ATCCACTGGCACATCATCTTCGGACCGTTCCTCGTTCTCGTGGTGCTGTTCGCCCGGGGTGGCATTGCGGGTCTGCTGACACGGAGGGCGGAGCGTGACTGACGCACTCGAAGCGGTGGGCCTGATGAAGTCCTTCGGTGGCCTGACCGCGACCGACAATTTGTCCCTGTCGGTCGCGACCGGGGAGATTCATGCGGTGATCGGCCCGAACGGCGCGGGCAAGACAACCCTTGTCAATCTGCTCGCGGGCATGCTGCGGCCTGATGCGGGCAGCATTCGGTTCAACGGGCTCGACATCACCCGCATGGCGGCTCCGGCCCGGGTGAAAGCTGGTCTGGCCCGCTCCTATCAGATCACCAGCATCTTCCGGGAATTCACGGTTCTGGAAAACGTCATGCTCTCGGTTCAGGCACAACAGGGACACAGCTTCCGGTTCTGGAAGCCGGTCGCACGCGACACCAGCCTGATCGATCCGGCACGCGCCCTGCTCGAACGGGTGGGACTAGGCGAACGCACTGGCATACGGGCCGGCGATCTTGCCTATGGGGAACAGCGGCAACTGGAGATCGCGATCTCCCTGGCCACTGAACCCTCACTGCTGCTGCTCGACGAGCCCATGGCGGGGATGGGGCCGGAAGAAAGCCAGGCGATGATCGAGTTCCTCCGCGCGCTGAAGGGCGATTACACTATGCTGCTGATCGAGCATGACATGGATGCGGTCTTTGCACTGGCCGACCGGATCACGGTGCTGGTCTATGGCCAGGCGATTGCCACTGGCGCGCCGGATGACATCCGCAACGATCCGGCGGTGCGCGAAGCCTATCTGGGCGAGGACGACAGCCATGAAGACAGCGCTGAAGATCATCCGGGGGAGGCTGTCTGATGCTGGAAGTGCGCGGCCTCGAAACCTCCTATGGTGACAGTCAGGTGTTGTTCGGGATGAACTTCAACATCGGCGCGGGTGAGGTCGTGACTCTGCTCGGCCGCAACGGCATGGGCAAGACCACCACGGTCCACACGATCCTCGGCATTCTGCACCCCCATGCCGGGCGCATCATTTTCGAAGGCCTGGCCATTCACGGTCTGCCCTCCTACCGGGTGGCCGAGGCCCGGGTCGGCCTGGTGCCGGAGGGGCGGCAGATCTTCCCCAATCTCTCGGTCCGCGAGAACCTGATCGCTACGGCGCGCGAGCGGCAGGGCCATGGTGAGAACTGGACCTTCGACAAGGTGCTCGATCTGTTTCCCGGACTGGTCCCGCGTCTGGAAAGCGCGGGCAATCAGCTCTCGGGTGGAGAGCAGCAGATGCTGGCCGTGGGACGGGCCCTGATGACCAATCCGAAACTCCTTATTCTCGATGAAGCCACCGAAGGGCTGGCCCCGCTGATTCGTCAGGAAATCTGGTCGTGTATCGCCGATCTCAAGATGGCGAAGCAGAGCATTCTGGTGATCGACAAGAATGTCGCCGCGCTGACCAAGATCGCCGACCGCCATCACATTGTGGAGAAGGGGCGGGTGGTCTGGAATGGCACATCCGAGGAATTGCGCGCAGACAAAGCACTGCAGGAGCGGTATCTCGGGGTTTAGGATTGTTTATCTCGCGATGTTCCTTCGTGACGCACCCGGAGCCTGAGCCATGATGACCAGATATTTATTCGCCGTTCCGTTTTTTGTTCTGACATTCGCCACACCGCTCTCCGCGGCGGACGATTATACCCGTGTGGTGCCGCTGGTCGCGGGGACGAAGAATATCGTCGGGGAAACCCTGGCCTATCCGCAGACCGGCCCGGCGAAGGTGACCAGCCTGATCGTCACCATGAAGCCGGGGGAAGAAACCGGGTCGCATCGCCGTGGAGTGCCGACCTATGGCTACATCCTAGACGGTCAGGTGACCGTCGATTACGGCACTCATGGCACGCGGACCTATCGCAAGGGGGACGCCTTCATGGAGGCCTAAATGGTGACCCACAACGGCACCAATGATGGTGATATCCCGGTGCGGATTCTGGTCGTGTTCATGGGTGCGGATGGATCGGAGAATGTGATCCACGAGAAGTGATTTTGGGGCGTGTGCCCTTCACGCGAATGCCAGATTTTAGAGGTGCCAACAATGAACGTCATGGCCGGACTTGTTCCGGCCATCCACGTTCATGTGTCACGCGGCCCGACGACGTGGATGCCCGCAACAGGTGCGGGCATGACGAATGCTGTAAGGTTTAAACTCGCAATTTAAACCGCTGGATCTTTCCCGTCGCGGTTTTGGGCAATTCGTCCACGAAGTGCAGCCAGCACGGGTATTTGAACCGGGCAAGACCGGTTTTGCAGAAGGCCTTGAGTTCATCGGCCAGTTCTTCGGTGGGTGTGTGTCCGGTGTCGAGAATCACGAAGGCCTCGGCCTTGATGAGTTCATCGTCATCGGCCCGGCCGACCACGGCGGCTTCCAGCACCGCGTCATGGGCAATCAGGCGGGATTCAATCTCCACCGGGGAGACCCAGATGCCGCCGACTTTCAGCATGTCGTCGCTGCGCCCGCAGCAGATGAAATAACCATCATCATCCTGATAGTAGGAATCACCGGTGCGGATCCAGCCATCCTGCAGGACGGCGGCCGTGCGTTCGGGCAGGTTCCAGTAGCGCGAAGTGAGGGACAGGCTGCGGATCAGGAGATGCCCGATTTCGCCGGTGGCGACGGGCTGGCCTTTGTCATCGATGATTCTGGCCTCGCAGCCGGGGACGGTCCTGCCGCTGACGCCGGTCTTTGCATCGCCGGGCCGGTTGCTGATGAAGATGTGCAGGTTTTCCGTGGTGCCGATGCCGTCGAAAATTTGCAGGCTGGTGCGGGCTTCCCAGCGTTCGAAGATATTGGCGGGCAGTGGCTCGCCGGCGGAGACGCAGATCCGCAGACTGGAGAGATTCGGAGAGGTGTTGGCGAGCATTTGTAGCTGGGTCGCAAACAGCGTTGGCACGCCGAAATAGATGGTCGGTTTGAAGCGCTCGATATGTTCGAACATGGCATCCGGGGTGGAGCGTCCGCCCCATAGAATGGCCTGACCGCCCGTCCAGAACGGAAAGGTCATGGCATTGCCCAGCCCATAGGCGAAGAACAGTTTGGCGGCAGACAGATAGATATCATCCGGGCCGGCACCCAGGGTTTCGACCGCGTAGTTCTGGCTGGTCACGACCATATCCCGGTGGGCATGGACCGCGCCCTTGGGGGCGCCGGTCGAGCCCGAGGTGTAGAGCCAGAAACAATCATCACTGGCCGTGGCCGGGGCCGGCTCGAGGGTGGTGCCGGCGGCAGCCATCCGGGTCGCGAAGCTTTCCGCGTCGCCTTCGGTTGGAAACCTGCAGCGCGGACCGGGGCTTGAAACCGACAGCGCGAATTTCACCTCGTCGGCAAATTCCGGCGACCAGATAACACAGGCCGCTTCGGAATCCGCGATCATGTGCTGATAGTCCTTGGCGTGGAGCAGCGTGTTGACCGGGATGGGTATGAGGCCGGCCTTGATGGCACCCCAGAAGATGAAGGGAAATTCCGGGCCATCCTTGACCACCATCAGCACCCGGTCGCCCTGATGCAGGCCAAGATCCAGCAGGGCATTGCCGGCCCGGTTCACGCCTTCTGCCAGCGCGGCATAGGTCGTGTCGCCATCCATGGTCCGAATGGCGATTTGATCTCCGCGCCCTTCGCTGAGATGCCGGTCGATGAACGGCACGGCGACGTTGAAACTCTCTGCGAAGGTGAGCGTCGCCGGACTGGTTGTCGTGTCAACGGCGACGGTATTGGGGTTCATCGTGATTTTCCTGTAACTCCGGGTTTGCCACTCCAGCCACAACACGCATATTGCGGTGCAAGACTAAGGGTTCCGAGAGTATTTGTGCACCCGAATCCCTTAATCTTCGACAAATCGACGTCCCGCGACACGGAATTCAGATGAACACGACGAACAGCCCGGTTTTTGAACATGTTGAGGTGGCCGGTCAGCGACTGGAATACTACTGGAGCCGGCCGCGGGTGAAGGGGGAACCGGTGCTGGTCTTCCTGCATGAGGGGCTTGGCTCGGCGGGTCTGTGGCGTAATATTCCGGCACAGCTGGGCGCGCGGACCGGGCTGCCGGCGCTGGTCTATTCCCGTTACGGCTATGGCGGCTCCGCCGTGCTGGTCGGTCAGCGCACGGTCGAATACATGCACCATGAAGCGCTGGAAGTCCTGCCGGCCCTGCGCAATGCTCTGAGCCTCGATGATGTCATTCTTGTTGGGCACAGCGATGGCGGATCGATCTCGTTAATCCATGCCGGGGCAGGCCAGTGGCCGGTGCGCGGCCTGATGCTGATGGCGCCCCATGTCTTCGTGGAAGATATCACCATCGCCGGAATTGAGGACGCCAGGGTGGCCTATGAAACAACCGACCTGCCGGCACGGATCGGCCGCCGTCACACCGATGGCGAGGCCACTTTCCGGGGGTGGAACGATATCTGGCTGGACCCGGATTTTCGTGACTGGAACATTGAAGCGTCGCTGCCGGGAATTACCGCGCCGGTGCTGGTGCTGCAGGGGGAAGGGGATGAGTATGGCTCGGCGTTGCAGCTGGAAGCGATTGCGGCGCAAGCGGGCGGGCCGGTCGACACCCTGCTGATCCCAGATTGCCGTCATTCCCCCCAGCGCGATCAGCCAGAGGCCGTGCTGACGGCAATGGCGGAATTTGTGGTCCGGGTCTAGAGCTTCGTCGGATTGGGCGCGTCGCCGTAGACCTCAACCGGGTCGAAAACCTTTTCGGTTTCTTCGTAGTTCAGCGCTACCGGAGCATCGCTGTCGGCCCCGACCGGGACCGAACGGTAGAAGCACGAGCGGTAGCCCACATGGCAGCTTGCGCCACCCTGCACATCGACCCGCAGCCAGACGGCATCCTGATCATCGTCGATGCGGATTTCCTTCACCTTCTGGACCAGACCCGATGTGGCGCCTTTGTGCCAGAGCACGGCGCGGGAGCGGGACCAGTAATGGGCCTCTCCGGTCTCGATGGTTCTGGTCAGGGCTTCGGCGTTCATATAGCCATGCATCAGCAACTCACCGCTTTCTGCGTCGGTGGTCACCACGGGCATCAGGCCATCCGCGTCGAATTTCGGCGCGAGTTCGTGACCCTCTTCGACCTGCTCGATGGAGACACGATCTGCGAACATGGAATTGCCGGTTTCACTCATCTTCGATGCTTTCGTTGCAGGGCACGTGCTGTCGTGCCCGGTTCCGGGCGTGTTATAACGGTTTGCCTGCGCTGAATGTCAAGCGGGTGCACAAGAACAGGTATGAAAAATGAGCGGTAATACTCCGGAAAGTTTGACCGAATTGATCCCGGTTTCCCTGCTGACAGGGTTTCTCGGCAGCGGTAAGACCACGGTTCTCAATCATGTGCTGCGCCATCCGGCCATGGAGAAATCCGCGGTGATCGTGAACGAATTCGGCGAGGTCGGGCTGGATCATGAACTGACAGTCACGGGCGCGGAAGACATGGTTCTACTCAACAGCGGCTGCCTTTGCTGCACGGTGCGCGGTGATCTGGTGAACACACTACGCGACCTGATGATGCTGCGCCTGCGCGAGGATGTGCCGTCCTTCGAGCGGATTCTGATCGAAACCACCGGGCTCGCTGATCCGGCGCCGATCCTGCACACGCTGATGTCGGATCAGCTGGTGACCAATTACTTCCGCCTCGACGGGGTCATCGCCACCGTGGATGCGGTGAATGGTGAAGACACGCTGAACCGTCAGTTTGAATCGGTGAAGCAGGCTGCCGTCGCGGATCGTATCCTGGTGACGAAGACCGATCTGGTGAACTCGTCTGCCGTGACGTCACTGGAAATGCGCCTGAACGCCATCAACCCGGCCGCGCCACGCCTGTGGGTGACCAATGGCGAGGTGGAGCCCGATGTGCTGTTCAATGCCGGGCTGTTCAATCCCGCCAGCAAGGGCCCGGATGTGGAGCGCTGGCTCCAGGACGAGGCCTATGCCGCGGAAAAGACCGATGATCATGCAGATGGTCACGACCATGCCCATGATGTGAACCGGCATGACGATCACATCAGTTCGTTCTGTGTGACCTATGACGAGCCCCTTCGCCTCGACGCGCTGGAGCAGTGGTTCGATACCATCATGATGCTCAAGGGGCCTGACCTGCTGCGCATCAAGGGCATCGTGAATGTCGCCGAAGTCGACAAGCCTGTGGTGATCCACGGGGTCCAGCATGTCTTTCACCCGCCCGCTGTTCTTGACGCATGGCCCTCGGAGGACCGGCGCACGCGGATCGTGTTCATCACCCGTGATGTGGAACGGGAAACCATCGAGGATACGCTTAAATGGTTTTCCGATACGAAGATGCAGGTGAACCCGGCTCCGAAAACAGGCGTTGTCTGACGCGGCCCTCGATGGCCTCGCCCCCGCGCGGCTTTTGCGGGATACTCATCACCCAAACGGAAGCTCGAGAACACCATGACTGATCCGGTTCAGGTCGAACGTCGCGATGACATCGCGATCGTGTCCATCCATCGCACCGAAAAGCGCAATGCCCTGCGTCAGGAGGATTGGATCGCTGTGGGGGATGCTGTCGAGGCACTGGGTGACGAGGACAATCTGCGCTGCATCATTTTGCGGGGCGCGGGCGAGGAAGCATTCTGCGCCGGTGCGGATATCACCAATTTCGAGGCGGAACGGTCTGACCGCCGCAAGGTGAAGGCCTATGAGAAGGCCACCGATCGCGCGTTTCTGGCGGTGCGCAACTCGCGCTTACCGGTGATCGCGATGATCCATGGCTTCTGCATTGGCGGCGGGTTCGAGCTGGCCCTGGCCGCGGATCTTCGGATCTCCGGCGAATCCGGGCGCTTCGGCGTGCCGGCAAAGAATATCGGGTTGTTTCTCGGCTATCATTTGATTCAGTACCTGGCAGATGCCGGCGGGCGTGCTGTCGCGGCGGAGATTCTCCTGGAAGGCCGAATTCTTTCTGCCGAAGAAGCGGTGTCGAAGAATCTGCTGACCCGCGTGGTCCCCGATGCCGAGCTTGAAGAAGAGGTGATGAAGGCTGCGCGACGCATTGCCGATGGGGCGCCTCTGTCCCACCGCTTTCACCGCGCCGCTCTGACGCGTCTGTCCGATCCGCGCCCGTTGAGCCGGGCCGAGCTGGAAGCGCAGTTCGACTACGCGGATAGCGAGGATTACATTGCGGGTTACAACGCTTTCAAGGCGCGTGAGAAGCCCAAATTCCGGGGGCGGTAGAGCCGGTCGTCATGACATCCTCCAACGCGCGCCCGGCGCCATCTCGGGAATTGTCGCTGCCGCGCCTGATGGGGGTTGTCTTCCTGCCCTTCGCGCTGGGTTATTTCTTTTCCTACCTGTATCGCACCGTGAACGCGGTGATCGGTCCCGACCTTGCGGTCGAGGTCGGCCTCTCGGCGGGTCAACTCGGCATGCTGAGCAGCGCCTATTTCGTGACCTTTGCCGTGGCGCAGATCCCCATCGGGGTCTATCTCGACAGCCATGGTCCCCGGCGGGTGGAAACCGTGCTGCTGGTGATTGCGGCGTTGGGTGCGCTGCTGTTTGCCTTTGGTGACGGCTTGTGGGGGCTGGTGATCGGACGTGGCCTGATCGGACTGGGCGTCGCGGCCTGTTTGATGGGGTCCTTCAAGGCAATGAGCGAATGGTTCCCGATTGACCGCCTGCCGTTGATGAACGGTCTGATCGTGGCCTTTGGCGGACTAGGTGCGATGGTGGCCACGGCTCCGACCGAAGCACTGGTGGCCGAGGTCGGCTGGCGCTACGGATTCATTGCCCTTTCGATTGCCACGGCGGTTGTGGCAGCGGCCATCTGGTTTGTCGTGCCCGAACGTGTTCGCGCCGGGTCCTCGGAGCCCATGTCGGTGCGGATCGGCGGGTTGCGCCGGATTTTCACCAGCCGGGCGTTCTGGCGGATCGCGCCGCTGGCCGCGTTTTCACAGGGCGGGTTTCTCGCCATCCAGACCCTCTGGGCCGGGCCGTGGCTGCGCGATGTGGCGGGACTGGATTCGAAGGCGGTCAGCTTTGTTCTGCTGGCGGCCGCGGCCGGGTTCGTGATCGGCAATCTGGGAATCGGCTTTGCCGCGGATCGACTTGTCCGGCGCGGCGTTGCCCCGATCATCGTGGCCGGCTTTGGTATGGGCGCGTTCATCATCGTGCAGGTGTTTGTCCTGTTGGAATGGGCCGCGTTCCCGCTTCCGCTCTGGTTCCTGTTCGGCGCGGTGGGGGCCACGGGTGTACTGTCATTCTCGGTCCTGGCGCAGATCTTTTCCTCCGAACTGGCCGGTCGGGCGAGCACCGCACAGAATTTGCTGATCTTTGCGACCGCCTTCATCCTGCAATGGGGGATGGGCGAGGTGATCAACCTCTGGCCGACGACCGCTGACGGCGGATACGCGGCGGTCGGTTACCAGGCTGCTTTTGGTGTGGCACTGGCGTTGCAGGTGCTGGCGTTTGCCTGGATGCTGTACGGGCGTGAACGAAAGGGCAGTTAGCCGATCTGCAGTTCGCGCAAGAATCGGGTGGTGTTTGCGCAGCAGATCGACGAACTGAACCCATGACTGATGCACGTTTGAACAGAATTCTGAACGGAATCAGCGCAGCTGCGCTCGGGTCGGCTCTCGATGCCCTTGGCCACGCCGTACAGAAGGCAGTATTGACGCGCCCGCAATGCCGCCCGCGTTCCGCGCTCTATGACAATGCGGACGGGTTTCGTAGCCGGGTTGTTATGGAACATCATGGATACGGTCAGGGGGAGTACAAATACCTGTCCTACCCATTGCCGGAAATTGTCGCGCAGCTGCGGACCGAGATCTATCCCGCGCTCGCCTCGATCGCAAATGAATGGAATGCAAGCCTGAATGTCGCGACACGGTTTCCAGAGGATCACGCAACCTATCTGAAAATCTGTCACCGTGCCGGTCAGACGAAGCCCACGCCACTCCTGCTTCGGTGCGGCCCGGGGGATCACAACCGCCTGCATCAGGACCTCTATGGCGATCATGTGTTTCCGTTGCAGGAAACCATCTTGTTGTCGCGCCCGGAGGACGACTTCACCGGAGGCGATTTTGTCCTGACCGAACAGCGACCACGTCAGCAAATTCGGGTGGATGTGGTGCCGCTTTCAATCGGGGATTGCGTGATCTTTCCAGTCCGGGCGCACCCGGTGGCGGGCACCCGTGGTGTGTATCGGGCCTTGATGCGGCATGGCGTCAGTCGCGTGCGGGGTGGTTTGCGCACCACGCTGGGCGTGATCTTTCACGACGCAGCCTGACGACCGAATTCAATCGCCGTCGTGACCGATCTGTGTGACCGGTACGGATGTCTGGTCGCGCCGGAAGGGGTGAACGATCTGGCCGAGGAATTTGGCCGGCATCGGACCATCGATACCGATATTGGTTGGGGGGCGCCGTTTCGGACAATAGAAAGTCTTCAACAGCACATCGTAGAACATCAGGTTTTCACCGTAATTGCTGTTGCCCTCTGCAGGGTTGCGCGAATGATGCCAGCGATGCACGGCGGGTGTGTTGAACATGTAGTTCAGCGGCCCGAACCGCATCTCGATATTGCAATGGGTCAGCATGCCGATGAAGGCGGTGATGGATGTGACCCAGATGAACACATCCGACGGCGCGCCCGCCAGAAACAGCAGTGGCTGACTCAACAGGATGCTTGTCACCGTGTCGACGACGTGGAATCGCCCGGTGTTGAAGAACCACAATCGTGGGGCGCTGTGATGCACGGCGTGGAAGCGCCAGAGGAGGGGCCATTCATGGCCAAGGCGATGGGCGGCATACATGCCGGCCTCGGCGATGAGCAGGCCGAGAATCACCTGCAGCATCATTGGCCAATGGGTTGGCCACAGGCCGCCGCCCTTGGGTGCGGCGGCTTCGGCGATGCCGATGGTCACACCCATAACAACAAGCACTTGCACAAAGCCCTTGTTGAGAAGCGTGTGTGCCAGATCGGCGGGCATCTGCCCGTCATTCTCGAGCCACGCACGCTCATGGGGAAGAATCCGTTCGAGCGCAAACAGGGTGAGCGCGAGACAGACATAGGTGATGTTGAAAAAGATCGCCGTGTGTTCGGTCTGGATTCCAAACGATGTTGCAAAAATGCAGCTCGACAGGATGGCGGGCCAGAGCAGGAATGTCAGGCCGTATATTATGATGTTCTGTTTGCGACCATCGCCGGTGATGGCGTCGATCTGCCCCGATGACACAATACTCAAGATCGTCCTCCGCAACGGATGTCGGCTCTTTGTACCCAAGCTTGATAAGCCCGCCCCGGCGCTGTTATGCCACAATCATATCGGCTTTTGGAACGTATTACCGTGCCACCATCGTCCGGCCGAGACGGAAAAGGATTGCCCTGATGACCCCTATGACAGCAGCCGCCGGGCTTCAGGTCAGCCGCAACGTATTCGTACCCGAGGGCGAACTTGAGGAGCGTTTTGTGCGGTCCGGCGGTCCAGGCGGTCAGAACGTCAACAAGGTCTCGACAGCGGTTGAGTTGCGGTTTGATGTGGAGGCCTCTCCCAGCCTGTCCCCTGAAGTGAAAGCTCGATTGCGTAAGCTTGCGGGAACACGGCTGACAAAT
>Ga0315315_10006718_pt1 | contig 10636 bp, 9 predicted proteins | sample M140m3416metaG_FD_203699 | JGI IMG/M metagenome (GOLD analysis project Ga0315315, IMG submission 203699) | Ammonia-oxidizing marine archaeal communities from Monterey Bay, California, United States - M1 40m 3416 | ecosystem: Environmental > Aquatic > Marine > Intertidal zone | place: USA... | reverse complement strand
GAACTGCCGACAAAAGTTCCAGCAGAGTTGTATGGCGAACTACGCGCCATTTTAAATCGATATATCCAGACAGTGGTTGGTAGCGTACCTCGCATGCAACCATTTTTACCCTCCGTGACGAGAACGGAAACGAACGTATGATGCGAAAAAATCAACGGATTGATTTTAGAAACACCAACGCACGACGCAGCCATCGACACCTATGTCTATGGATCTTGGCAGCCAGTATCTGCTGGACGGGAGGATGTCGTACGCTGCTAGGGCAAAAAGGAGTGGCGACACCGGAGAATGCTTCGCCTCAAACGCCGGTCTCGCAAGCTGACCGGGTCGCCGACGACGAAACGAGCAACCCCATCGCTCAGGTTTCTGCCGAGTCACCCCTGGTCACGGCTCCAACCCTGACAGCCCAACCAGAAAGCGAATCGATCAACGAGAAGGTGACGGAGACAACCAAGCAAGTGCTGAATATGGTCACCGGTCGCGAGCAGGAAAATAGCATCCGAGCGAAAGAGCTGTACCTGGAAGCCGACGCTCTGTTCCGCAGCGCAGGCTCCAAAGTAGAAGACGAGCGAATTGATACATTCATGGAGGCAGCTGAGTTATTTGGCGGTGCGGCGGAAGCAGCGCCACGGACCGCCTTGGAGCAGGATGCACTCTTCATGCAGGCTGAAAGCCAATTTTTTGCAGAAGATTACCGAACGGCAACGGAAACATACCAGACCCTACAAAAGAACTTTCCCCGCAACCGGCACATCGACCGAGTCGCTGCACGCCTGTTCTCAATCAGCGATTACTGGATCAACCGCGTTGTGAGTGAAAAAGACTCGTGGATGAACTTCAGCTTCACGGATGACAAGCGGCCCATCTACGACATGGACGGCCACGCCATCCGGGTTTTGGACCAAATTCGTTTTGATGATCCCACAGGACGTCTCGCGGACGATGCCACCATGCGTGCCGCAAGCGAATACTTGAGGCAACAAAAATATGTTGAGGCAGATGAATTCCTGACCGATTTGAGAGAGACGTTCCCAGATAGCGAACACCTGTTTTTAGCGCACATGCTTGGCATTCAGTGCAAGCTGGAACTTTATGCCGGCCCCGCCTACAGCGGACTTGTGCTAGAGGATGCTGAAAAACTGGTACAACAAACTCGCGATCGTTTTCCCGATAAAATGCAGGATCCAGCCAACAGCGAGTCCGTTGCAAAGGCAGCAGCCGAAATCGCATACCACCGTGCTGGTAGGTATGCCTTCCGGGCCAAGTACCGCGAACGCCAAAAGAAATACGGAGCAGCGCGTGTCTATTACAATCTGCTGCTGCAAGAGTATCCCAACACACCACAAGCTGAGACTGCTCGCACACGCTTAGCTGCCATCGAACAATACCCCGACGTTCCAAAACAACGGCTCAGTTGGTTACAAAAGGTCTTTCCTGATCAAAAGAAAACCACTCCGTTGGAAACCAAACAGCAATCCACGGAACAGCCTGAGACAAAACTTCGATGAGAGATGCAGTCTCGAATTTTTCGATGCCCTATCGTAAACGGCCACTCTTGCTGCTGATCATGGCAGCATTGAGCCTGCTATCTGCAGGTTGCGTGACCTACCGCTTTGGCTCTGCCGCAATGTTTCGGACAGGAATACGAACCATTCATGTCCCCATTGTTCGCAACGATACCTTCCGGCATGATCTTGGAATTAGACTGACGGAAGCGATTACAAATGAAATTGAGAATCGCACCCCGTACAAAGTGACCGGCGACCCCAATGCTGACAGCACCCTGACTTGCAGAGTGAGTCGTGAAACAAAGCAGGTTCTCTCGGAAGCAGATACCGATGACCCTCGCGCTCTCAATGCAGTGATTTCGGTTCGATCCAGTTGGGTCAGCAGAGAAGGGGAGCTACTGATGCAAAACAGTGTTGTCCCCAGTGATGATATCAGCATCAGCTTTGCCCAAGAGAGCCGTTTTGTACCAGAGGCTGGCCAATCTGTTGGCCTCGCGACTCAAGCTGCCATCGAGCAACTTGCCAGCTCTATCGTGTCGCAGATGGAACTTCGATGGTAAGCAAAATCTGGCACTTGGGAACGCGGCAACTGACAATCGAAAAGTCACCACTGGTCATGGGCATTCTAAATGTCACACCTGACAGTTTTTCCGATGGTGGCAAATACGAAACATCCCAAATTGCTATCGCTACTGCTTTGCAAATGCAGCGTGACGGTGCGGACATCATCGACATTGGAGGCGAGAGTACCCGCCCCTACAGTGATCCAGTTGGGGTGAACGAGGAAATTGAGCGGGTCATTCCTGTCATTGAAGGCTTGGCATCTGAACTCACGATTCCCATCAGCATTGACACAAGCAAGGCCCGCGTCGCGGAACTCGCTCTGAACGCTGGTGCTGAAATACTGAATGATGTGACAGGGCTGGAAGGCGATCCTGAAATGATTCGTATCGCCATGAATAGCGATGCCGGGTTGTGCCTGATGCACATGCAGGGGAATCCTCAAACCATGCAGGACGATCCCTCTTACGAAGACGTTGTCGGCGAAATCGTGGATTACCTGATCGCAAGGCGAGATTTTTGCCTTGCAGCTGGCATTGATCCGCGTCGAATCTGCCTTGATCCAGGAATCGGATTTGGCAAGACGCATGCGCACAACATTGCTTTACTGAAGAATGCCAAACGATTTCAAGAAACGGGTTGCCCAATTTTGATTGGGCACTCGCGAAAGGGATTCATTGGCCAAATTCTTGGAGACAAGTCAGCCGACCGCACCGTGGGCACGCTGGGCGTTTCACTGGCTATGGCGGCGGCAGGAGCGCAGGTGCTCAGGGTTCACGATGTGAAGCCGACCGTGGACGGTCTCAAGTTATTCAAAGCAGCAGGTGGACTCGACCGCGATGATTGACGGACAGTGAGCCGAGTAGGTTGAAAAGCCGCATGCAAGCGGATTTCGACAGCGGAACCGGACACCTGACCACTCGGCCTGCAACCCTCCGCACTGCAGCGTATGAAACGTCGACGCTTCTCGTCATCAACGGATCGCTAGACACCCGCATTCGCACGCAAGGCATCCGCAACTCAGGCGAGCAATCTTCCTTCACTCCAAGCACACCGTCATCGCGTGACGCCGACTGGAGCGAGTTGAAACTGTTTTTCTTAACGACCGCCGCTTGACGAGCCCGAGGTCACACGACGATCAAGGTCGCAACCCTGATCCTTGCCGGCATCTGCTGCCGATGTTGGTGTAGACAACCCGAGTACCAGTGTCTGCTTGACGCCGTGAACTGACTCGATGGTGAAAGTCATCGTATTCATAATTTTAGTGCTCAATTTACAGGCAACTACGATGCGCAAAACTTACTCATTGAGAGTCGACAATTCACGGTCATTCCGAGACACCAACTCTCTTCTGCTCTGCTAACATCGTCGACCCGAATCGGTTTACAACGATTATTTCGATCATTATCGGCGAAAACCTAGGATTATGACCGCTGCACCAAAGGACGCAACAATTGCCTATAACTACCTAACCAACTCGAGTTAGCTCGGGCTGCGTTCGCCTCTCTACTGTCGTTCTAGAAGAAGCAAGTCCCGTGCCAATTCCCCTACCGGAGTAACTGAACGATGAAATCGTTTGCTCGCATTTTCTTATTCGCTGGTTGCCTGCCATGGCTTACCTTCGCAGCTGGTTCTACCACGACTGCGGCTGAACCAACCAAACGCTTGGTGAAGGACATTGAAGGTTGGCAGGTCTCTGTGGACCCTGAAATGCTAAATGCCGAAAATGTGGCAATCGGAAACGAGGCACTGAAAGCACTCGCCAATCATTTACAGAGGGTGAAATACATTGTCCCTGAGGACCGGGTCAAGGAACTGCAGACACTGCGAATCTGGATCGACTGGAACCACAAGCTGGGAAGCATGCAATATCACCCAAGTCGAAACTGGCTTGAAAAGAATGGGTACGACCCAAACCTGACCAAGCATGTTCACGTTCCAAGGGCCAAACAACTCTTGTCCAGAGCACAGTGGGCCAAGCATCCTTATGTCATCCTGCATGAACTGGCGCACGCGTACCATGATCAAATTATTGGATTTGACAAACCACAGGTTCTTGACGCTTTTGAGGCAGCCAAAACAGCAGGAATTTACGAGGAAGTCCTATTATTCACCGGGCGTAAGGTCAAACACTATGCACTGACCAATCACAAAGAGTACTTTGCGGAATCGACAGAGACTTATTTTGGAGTGAATGACTTTTACCCCTTCGTCCGCGCCGAACTGAAAGAATATGACCCACGGACGTATCAATTGATGGAAGATATCTGGGGCAAGATTCCCTAACCCAAGCGATTACGAATTCAGGTTGAATGAACAGCCCGCCACTCATGGCGTAATGAACAGTCCGTCTTGTTTCCCTCGTCCATGATCACCATTAAAGCCAAGCTAACATTGGACTTATGCGAATTGACTTTGTCATTACTGAATTGTTCGTAGGTGGCGCGGAGCGTTGCTTGACCGAATTAGCAGCCGGCATGGCAAACGCAGGAGACGAAGTCAGAGTCTTTTCACTTGGTAGCCTGCCTACCGATGAGCGTGGTTCACTCGTCAAACGCCTCACCGATTGTGGTATCGAAGTATCCTCTGGCGACGCAAACACCAGCCTGCAAGTCATGTCAGCCTATAGCCAATTGCGACAATGGCTGTCCCGGTCCAAACCGGACGTCTGCCAAACGTTCCTGCACCATGCCAATGTCCTCGGAATGTTCGCAGCGAAATCAGCGGGCATTCGAACGCGGGTTGCCGGAATACGTGTCGCGGAATCAAAAGGACTCCGCTGCCGGATTGAGAGATACGCATTGAAGTCCAGTCAATCAGTCATTTGCGTCAGCGAGGCTGTAGAAAAATTCGCTGCCAGTCAATTGGGCTGCGCGGCGTCAAAACTGACCGTGATTCCTAATGGAGTAGATGCGAATTTTTTTTCCAGTGCTGAGAAATTTGACTGGACACAAATCGGATGGCCCAGCGATGCAGCAGTGAGCCTGTTTGTAGGGCGATTACACCCACAAAAGGGAATCGAACTACTGCAGTCAAAAGTTGATGAACTGGCACCCCGAGGCTCAAATCGAAGACTGCTCTTGGTAGGTGATGGGCCACTTCGCCCCAAGCTGGAATCTTGGGCCGCAAAATGCGGTCCTGAACAAGTGCAGTTACTGGGCTGGCGTCCCGACGTTGCCTCCTTGATGGCAAGCTGTCGACTCGTCGTCCTACCGAGCCGTTATGAAGGAATGCCCAACGTCATCCTTGAAGCGATGGCAAGCGCAAAACCCGTGGTTTGCAGCCGAGTCGAGGGCAGCCAAGAGTTGCTCCAACATGATTGGCTGCAACAAACTTTCGAATTGGGGGACAGTCAACAAATGACCGCGCTCGCGTCTCGCTTCTTGGACAACGCAGCAATTGCAACTGCAACGGGTACAGCCAATCAGCATTTCGTGAACCAACACCACTCATTGGTTAGCGTGGTAAAACGGTATCGGGCCCACTACGAAAACCTAGTCCATGCATAACCATGGCGATACTCTTGGCAAGGTTCGGATGACTTAAAAATTGTCATTTCGGATTGGTGAAGGAATGATGGTGGACTTGGATCCTGCCGTGGGTGCAGGAGTAGTAATTCGCGGCGATGCGCCCCGAACCCGACCTCTCGATAAGTCTTCCAATGGTCGTTCATTGGGTTCTAACTGATTGGAAAACAGCGGTTTAGGATTGCCAGCTCTGCCAGTAGCACCAATCGGGGCGACAATCACGGGTTCAGGACCAGAAGTCTGTCGCGCGTTGTCGACTTCACCACGGCTCACTAAGTCGTCTCTGGTTCCGGTTTTCGTGTTTTTTGATGAGGATGACGTACTTGGGGAGATGATTGCTGCCTCCACAGCCCCTCGCATCTCAATTAAATCCTCGAGCACCATGGCATCGCAAGCGCCATCACAAGAGATTTCGTCGCAGGCTTTGCGGGAAGGCAGCAGAGCATGCAGGTGTCCGATCAGGGAATGCATGCTTCTCTTGAATAAGTTGTCTTTTCGTACATGGCCCACACTGTCGCATTTCTGGCAGTCACATTGCTGGGCAACCTGGTAACAATCATCACTGCCACCTTGTGAGAACAGCTCAAAAGCAGCAGCCTTGTTCGCTGGCCCTAGGGCCAGAAGGCCGAGCATTACGGCAAAAACCAGACGACAAGTACAAACTTTTAGTGGATTCATGACATCGTGCTCGAATATTCAGGGCGGTCACTGTCCCAAGTAGGGATGAGGGTTGGTATCGTCCCGCCATAATCAGAATGACCAAGAGAACCGCAAAAGTCCGCAAACTCGCCCTAACTTCGCACGAATGAGGATCGGCCCCGGCAGACAACTAAATCTCAGATCGTTACACTGGCCTTCGTTTTAGCAGGATTTCAGCACAAATCACGTAGAGAGCAGCCCCGTGACCTTCGACCCCTTCGGCGCCCGCGACCAGTTTGACACCGGACACGGAACCGCAACCCTTTATCGTCTCAGCAAGTTAGAAGAGGCAGGTTTAGGAGAGATCAGCCGCCTTCCATTTTCGATCCGAGTTCTGCTGGAAGCAGTGTTGCGAAATTGCGACGGTTTCCTAGTGACTGAACAGGACGTCAAAAACCTTGCCGCTTGGAATGCCGAGGCTCCCGCCAAGCAAGAAGTACCGTTCAAGCCATACCGTGTGGTTCTGCAGGACTTCACTGGAGTCCCCGCTGTGGTCGACCTCGCTGCGATGCGTTCGGCAATGGAGAGAATTGGTGGTGACCCAGAGAAGATCAATCCTTTGATTCCTGTCGATTTGGTTGTCGATCACTCTGTGCAGGTTGATTTTTTCGGTAGCGACGGTGCGCTTAGCAAGAATGTCGACATCGAGTTTGAACGAAACAAAGAACGCTACGAATTCTTGAGGTGGGGACAACAGGCCTTCAACAACTTCGGAGTTGTGCCACCCAACGTTGGAATTGTTCATCAAGTCAATCTGGAATATTTGGCCCGCGTGGTTGCGTTGAAGGAAACCGAAGACGGACCAGTTGCTCAACCAGACACACTGGTGGGAACCGACAGCCACACCACTATGATCAATGGTCTGGGTGTACTGGGCTGGGGAGTCGGCGGAATCGAAGCAGAAGCCAACATGCTTGGCCAGCCTCTCTACATGCTGATGCCAGAAGTCATTGGGTTTGAATTGACTGGTTCGCTTCCTGCAGGTGCGACTGCCACAGACATGGTCCTTCGCGTCGTCGAAGTGCTGCGTGAAGAGGGAGTTGTCGGTAAGTTTGTCGAATTCTTTGGTGATGGCACCAACCGGATGAGTGTTGCAGATCGTGCCACGATCGCGAACATGGCCCCCGAATACGGCGCGACCATGGGATTCTTCCCGGTTGACGACGTGACACTGGACTACCTGCGTCAAACGGGTCGTGATTCCGAGCAGGTCGACCTGGTGGAACGTTATACGAAAGAGCAAGGTCTATTTCGCACTGACGATGGTCCAGAACTGAATTACACCAAGAAACTCTCGCTGGATCTTGGCACTGTGGTACCAAGCTTGGCTGGCCCCAAACGTCCACAGGACAGAATTTCGTTAAACGATATGAAACAGTCGTTCAACGATTCCCTCACCGCGCCGATTGGCAAAACAGGATTTGGTCTTGAGAGCAGTGACTTGGATCGGGTTGCCACGGTCAAGGACAACGGGCACAGCAGCCAGATATCACACGGTGCCGTTGTCATAGCGGCAATCACCTCATGCACCAATACGAGCAACCCCTCCGTCATGATCGGTGCCGGGCTACTGGCCAAAAAAGCCGTTGCTCGAGGGCTTACTGTGGCGTCACACGTGAAGACAAGCCTCGCCCCCGGTTCGCGGGTTGTGACTGACTATCTGGACAAAGCTGGCTTGACGAATGACTTGAAAGAACTGGGTTTCCACACCGTAGGCTATGGTTGCACCACGTGCATTGGAAACAGCGGTCCGCTGCCTCCCCCTGTGGCCGAAGCAATACGCGAAGGTGACTTGATCGCATCAGCAGTTCTAAGTGGCAATCGCAACTTCGAAGGTCGTGTGAATCCACTGACCAAAGCAAATTATCTTGCCAGCCCACCCTTGGTGGTGGCCTACGCTCTTGCGGGAACAACCGACATCGACTTGGTGTCTGAGCCAATTGGTCAAGACCGTGACGGAAAAGATGTCTTTCTGAAAGAACTTTGGCCGACTGCTGAAGAAGTCAGGGAAACCATTGCAACTTCCATCCAGCCAGAGATGTTCACTGACGAATACGACGCGGCAGTCAACGGCAACGAATTGTGGAATGCGATTGATGCAGCGGGTGGAGCCATTTACCCCTGGAACGACTCCAGCACCTATATTCAACACCCACCGTTCCTCGACTGTGTTGCCGGAGATGCGATACCGGATATCGAACCAGTGCACCAAGCACGCGTCCTAGCACTCCTGGGAGACTCCGTCACGACGGATCACATTTCTCCCGCTGGCGCAATCGCTTCGGATGGGCCTGCCGGAAAATACCTGCAGGAAAACGGAGTCGACATCAAAAACTTTAACAGTTTTGGATCACGGCGTGGAAACGACCGAGTGATGGTGCGAGGGACCTTTGCCAACATTCGCATCCGCAATCAATTAGCTCCTGGCACGGAGGGCGGTGTGACCCGCCACCTACCCGACGGTGAGGTCATGAGCATCTATGATGCCGCCATGAAGTACCAGGCTGATGGAGTACCGCTGGTAGTTCTGGCAGGCTCAGAATACGGCACGGGAAGCAGTCGAGACTGGGCGGCCAAAGGCACGATGCTGCTGGGCGTCAAAGCAGTGATTACAGCCAGTTATGAACGCATCCACCGCAGTAATCTGGTTGGCATGGGTGTTCTACCGCTTGAGTTTGCGGATGGTGCCACGTGGCAATCCTTGGGACTCACCGGAGAAGAATCAATTGATATTCCTGAACTCTCCAACGAGCTTCAGCCACGATCAACAATTACGGTTACCGCCACGTCTGATGACGGCAGCACAACCAGTTTCCCATGCGTAGTAAGAATCGATACTCCTGTCGAGATGCAGTACTATCGGAACGGCGGAATCTTACCGACCGTGCTTAGAAACCTGTCGAATTAGCTGCCTTCCCGGCGGTTCACGTTTTACCAATTCCCTGTCTCCTAACTCCCAACCGAGAAAATCATGCCTAGCGCCAGCGCACGCCACATCCTCGTGGACTCCGAAGAAAAATGCAACGAACTGAAAGAACTCATTGCAGGTGGGGAAGACTTCGCCGCACTCGCAGCTGAGCACTCCTCGTGCCCCTCGGGACAACAAGGTGGAGCACTAGGAACATTCTCCCCGGGACAGATGGTTCCTGAATTCGACCAGGCGGTCTTTGGCGGTGACGTTGGCGTCGTACAAGGACCGGTTAAAACCCAGTTCGGCTTCCATCTGCTCGAAGTAACCGAGCGAAACGAGTAAAGCTGTCGCACAATCAGTGATGATGAAGCCTCTCGCAACTGCCGTGCGTTAATTAACACTTCTAGTCCGCACTGAAGTGCGGACTAGATACAGGTACCTTCATTAAGAAAATGCTTTGCGAAGCATTGCGAGACTTCTTGGAATAGCAGTCTCGTGCTTCTCTTTACCTTCGAATTCCAATGAAATGTACCCGCGGTAATCTACACCGCGAAGTATTTTCGCCACGCGATCGTAGTCGATGTCCAGCGTGTACCAGGTGCCGCCACCAAAGTAAGTCTTTGCTTGAACGAAGACCGCCTCAGGTGCCAATTCCGCGTATTGCTCGTACTGGTTCTCCAGAAAATTGCCCGTATCGAGGGTTGCCCTAAGCCACGGAGACTGGACGGCATTGATCACTCGCAGCACGCCTGCAGCCGTACGCCCCAGCCCCCAGTGGTTTTCCAAGCCAAGCACGACGCCGCATTTCTCAGCGGTGGCAAGGCATTTCTGCAATCCATCCTCGACCCACTTGAATCCCTCGTCGTCGGTGTAACCCTCCAGACGCGGCTCAATCCCCTTGTTGGCCATCAGCTCGTCAAAGTTTTTCGAGGTTCCCCACCGTCCGGTGTTCACGCGAATGGTGGGTATTCCAAGCGCGTAGGCCAACTCAATGCATTTGATGGTGTGATCGACATTTTTCTGCCGTTCGGCAGAATCAGGACTTACAAAGGATTGATGAGTCGACAACCCACACAAGTCTAAACCATTCCGAAATGCTCGCTGCTTGATCCTCTGCAGGGCGGCATTGGATTGGTCCTGCATCTGCACATGCAAGATTTCGACACCGTCGAATCCTGCATCGGCAGCAAGATCAATGCACTCTTCGATTCCAAGCTTACTGTCGTCCCGATAACGCCAATAAGAATAGGTTGAAACGGCAATGAAGTTCGGCCTGACGTGTTTTTTCTCAGTGTGGGTTGGCTTCGTTTCTTGCCCTACCAACTTTTCAGCAGACAACGCGGCCACCGAAGTTCCAGCCACGCCAGCTACAAAAGCACGACGATTGATTCCAAAAGACATCATCAAAACTCCAAGGTATTGAGGAGTCG